>MDTG01142194.1_pt1 | contig 10664 bp, 7 predicted proteins | sample 811421 | NCBI WGS metagenome assembly MDTG01 (sample SAMN05326645, study PRJNA326480) | marine metagenome | isolation source: seawater | place: Pacific Ocean: South East | collected 2011
CAAATTGAAATAGATAAAATTATAAAAGAAATTGATTTATAAATGTACTTTAATAGATTGAACTACCATTTTCCTAACATAATTCTTAATCCTGAGCGAACAATACTTGTTTCACCTACAAAGCCATCTTCTAGATATTTACTCCAGGCTTGTTGAGCAGCTTTGTCATTTTGCCTGTAATCATTTTGACTTAGAGCATCTTTAAAATTGTCAAAACCAATAATTATCCAATGAGACTCACCTGCCGGGGATGCACCACTAGTTATTGATCCAAATAGAGCTTGATGATTTTTTGGTCTATACTTACCATAATTTTTAAATGCAGTCGATAGTTTAGAGGAATCCTCAGCATCAATAAAATAATATTTTTGGATAGGCTTATCTCCGTTATTAAAAGAAGAGGTTCTATTTCCCATTGAAGAACTATGAGACTTTGTAAAATATCCAATTTTAGATTGAAATAGTTCAAATGATTTATTCTTAGGAGAATCATAATTTGCTGACATAGCTTCTTTACTTCCAGTTAAAATTACATTATGAGTATAATTATTTCCATGGTCTTTAATATGATTTTCATATAAATAAACAGTGACACCATCAATAGGATTATTCTTAAAATGATTATCCATTAAATTATAAACTGTTTCTTCATTTTCTGGATCAACAGAAAAATTGTAGGATGTCCAATAAGTGGTTTGAGCGATTGAGTTTATTGAGAAACCAAATACTAATATCGAAAGGAATAAATTCTTCATTTTTAATTTTTTTATGAAGATATTAATTTAATTGCAAAAAAAAACTAAAAAGCTTAACTTATTGATTTTAAACTCTTAAAAGGTTTATTCATTTTAAAATTTGTAACTTTGCAATTCATATAAAAAAAATTTAGAATGAAAAAAATATTCAGTTTAATAACAGTAATCTCATTTGTTTTAAGCTCTTGTAATACTAGCGTAGAATCAAAAGTTGAAATTGATAACTCTTCAAAAGAGAATCAAGCTAAATTCGAGAAACAAATTGAGACATTTAATGCATATAGAAAGGCTTTTAATGATGAAAATATTGATGATTTAATGGGCACTATGGCAGATTCTTTAAAATGGAGTCCACCTCAATATAATGGTAATCAAATTCTTGGATACGAAGATGTTAAATCTCAATTTCAAGCTTATTTCGATCAATTTGATGATATAACTTTTTCAGAGGGAGAAGGGCTGGTTAATAAAAATGCTCCAGCATATTGGGCAGGCTCAGCTTTTTCATCCGGGGAAGGAGAGCAAGGTGCATCTTCTAGTCCCAATATTATGAGAATTTATGGAACTTGGTCTGGAATTCATACTGAGTCTGGAGCCAAGGTATACAATAAGTGGTATGGAGTTTTGAATTTTAATTCAGATTCAAAAATTGCAGAAATATCTGATTGGATGGATGTAAATGGAATGCAAGTTCAGATTCAAAATCATATGGCCAATCAATAATCTATAAATTTAATAATTAATTAAACCAGGCCTATTTTAGGCCTGGTTTTTTATTTGTAGCCTCGACAGGAATCGAACCTGTATCTAAAGTTTAGGAAACTCTTGTTCTATCCGTTGAACTACGAGGCCTATTATGAAACAAAAAGCCTAGTATGACTTTAAACTTAAATTTCTAATAATCTAAAACTAACTTAAGGAGATAGTTTTGATTACTTTGAGGTATGTACGGACTATTTTCTGAACCTAAAGAATTAGAATACCATTTTGCATAATCTGATGCATCTTCTTGTTTTACTCTACTGTTAGGAACATCAAAAAATGCTCTTGCCTTACGAATACCTGGATGATAGTATACCTCATTTAAAATATTATTTAAAGATATTCCAATATACATGTTCTTAAAACTACTATGTCTCAAAATTAAATTAGAATTTAAAACAAAATAAGATGGAATTTCATTTGAATAATTTATTCCATAATTTCCTGAGACACTTGTTCCCTCTCCAACCGGTCTTGATGAAACATAATTTCCTCTTAAATTAATACTTGCGTTTAAATTATTTATTTTAATTAATTTAGTAACTCCAAAATTCAATCTAAATTTAGATATATCAGCAATTGAAATTATATTTCCATCCTCTGAAAAAGTTTTAGGAGAAGTATAGTTTCCATTAAAATTTAGCTTGAATTTACCAGATTTAGATTTTGCTTTTAGGCTAAAAATTGCACCAAAAATATCATATTCATTTTGATTGACATGTTTAGAATATTTACTCAAACTAGCATCAATAGGCTCATAGTCTACTAATTTTATTGCATCAAAAACTTGATAATCATACACGCCTATATTCCAACTAATGTTTCTATTTTTTGATGTACCAGTTATTGATAAATCAAAATAATTGATTCCTTCAGGCTTAAGGGATGGATTTGGGACTCTAATTCCAGCCGTACTAAATCTAGCCCAAAGAGAAGGCTGTTGAAACCCTTTTGAATAGTTAAACTTTATTGCATTATTTTTATTTGTAAAAACTAATCCAAGTCTAGGAAGAAATACTTCATAACCTTTATCTCCACTCTCTCTTTGTTGTTGTCTATCATATCTAATTCCAGAATTGAAAATCAAGTTATCAGTTAATTTGTAGCTGCCTTGAAAAAAGACTCCTAAATCATTTAAAAGATACATGTTACTTCCAGCTCTATGAAGTTCGTTTGAGCTTAAACTACCCCCTGCTGTTCCAAATTCCTGAGCATAACTGTGATTAATTTGATTATTTAAAAAATCATCTCCTCTCCAATTAGAATCATAATAAATTAGATAATCCCCTTGAGAGGATGTTAGTCTAAAATCAACACCCGACATGAACTTTAACTTTTCAGAATCATAATAAACTCTACCTTCAAGTCTACCTTGGGTTGCCTGATAAAAATAATATCTGTTTAACCATCCATAATATTTATCGCTAGTTTTATCAAACTTATTAAAACCTGGTTGAATTGAAAGTGGATTAGAATAATCTCCAACCGAGAAAATTGGATAATTATTTTTAAAATCAGAGTAATCAATTAAATCGGCTAATGTTAATTTACTACCTGGGTTTCCAAAAGGCCTGAACATTGTTCTAACTGTTTTATCTCCTAAACCATGGTTTCTAATTGCAGATTGAAATGAAAGGCTAATTTTTTCATTTAAAGTATTGTTATATTTTAAGTAAAAAGTCCTGTTTTGTGGTGACCAATTCGCACCATTTTTTGAAGGAGCTACTTCCAGATCATTGTACCATCCTCCCCAACCTTCAATTAGTCTCCAGAATCGATACCCTACAATTAAATTATTTGATGATATTTTAGCTTCAAAAAAATAATCTTTTGAAGAATTAGAAGGCGTCATTTCATGACCATTTATTTGTCCTGAGTAAGCTTCTTTATCATACTGAAGAGCTAAATTTCTTGCTTTATCAGTAAGTTTAATTTGATTATTTTCATAAGTATAAAAATCATTTTGGTGTGCTGAATATGATGAAAGAAAACTAGCAACTCTGTCAATAGGATCATTTTCAAAATCATTTTCAATTATTAGGTGATCATATTGAAATTTATCGAGATCATTTACATCATAATTTAAAAAAGGAACATTACTCATATCATTTTCATCAGATTGGAAAATCCTTCCAGTTATTTGAATACTCAGATTATCTGTTAAACTATTTGACAATGAAACATCAATATTTTTTGTATTAAATGATCCTGAGGAAATATTTCCTCTAAGTTTCAATTTATTTTTTTCTCCAAATTTCCCAGTAAAATAATTTCTTGTTTTTTCATTGGGCTGGTATGTAATTATATTTATTGCCCCTACAAAAGCTCTTGGACCATATATGGTTGAAGCTGGCCCGTATATAATTTCTATAGCCTTAATATTTGATATAGGATATTGCCTTGAAACATATGCCCAATTTAAGTAGACATCATTTTCTTCAACTCCATCAATCATTAAAAGGGTTCTTTCATTTGTGTCTGATCTGAATCCCATTTGATAAATATTACTATACTGAATTCCTTTGGACATTGAAATATCAAAACCTGGCAGGTTTGATAGAATTTCAGTTATATCATTATACCCAGCAGCAATGATTTCATCAGAGGTAATCATTTCAACAATTGCAGGAGCTGTTTTAATGTCTTCTGGTCTTTTTGAAAGTGAGGAAATACGAATTTTAATATTCTCGTCTAATGACTCTTCAAAGAGTTTTAAAAAAATAATATTTTTAGAATTAGGCTCATAATCTTGATCAGATAAAACAATATTTTTCAAAAATTCTTTTGCTAAGTCAATTGAGTCTTCTGCAATTGCAGTTAATGCTAATAATTCATCAGCTCGATTCTTATCTGACTTACTAAAATTATTTTTGCAACAAGAAATATTTTGTTTTAAACTTTCAAACTGCCCAATTTTATATAACTCTCTTAAACTTAAATTATTACAGTTACATTGATCAGTTTGTGCACTTAAGCTAGCTGTAAATATTAAAACAAAAAAAATTAAAAAACTCCTATTAATCATTTGTAAAAATGGATTATACCTTATTAGTTATTTTAATAGTATTAATATAAATATTATTATATATTTTTTTTATATTAAGCCGTTTAATTTTAAATAAAATTATTTTGGCAAAATGTTTATGTGACGGAGGAAAAATTAAATGCACTTTTGGAGACGGTGGAGCAAAGCCAATTAAGGTTTTACCTATGAATATGGCATCAAAGTCAACTTCTAAGCCTATTGCAAATATTTTAGATTGTATACCAATAGCCAATATTCCTCCATTTGGGAAGTGTATGTCACCAATGAATCCAATGGTTGCTGCTGCTACAGCTGCAGCCCTAGGTGTTTTGCAGCCAATGCCATGTATTCCTGTAACCACACCTTGGACAGGAGGTGCATCTAAAACTAAACTTAAATTTGTTCCAGTAGTAACTGAAAATAGTTCATGTATGTGTGTTTGGGGAGGTCAAATTAGTGTAACAGACCCAGGGCAAACGGATATTGATGTTAATTAGTTTAAGAGTATAGTAGTTTTCTTGTATTAAAAAAATATGGTTAGACTATTAAACCCCAAATCCAGTCATTGTTGTTTGTAATTCTTTTGAAATTAGTTCTTTAGATTTTTTCTCATCACAAACAGCTTTTAGAGTTTTAATTAATTCATCTTCATCTTTGGGTGTATGTCCAAGGTTGTTATAAACGGTATGAGCCATTTCCATATTTATCCCCAATTTATCTGCAAGAAATTTATAAACCTTTTCTTGGGCTCCCTCAAATTTGGCTTTTAACCAATTGATAAATTCAATACTTGATCCTTGTATAGAAGGCAATTTTAATTCTAATATAAATCTAGCCGCATCTTTATCTCCATTAATTGCTTTGTCTAATAGTTTATTCGAATAAGTGATTTTTTTCTCTCCCTTAAATGATTGCCACCATTTTTTAACGGCACTTCCTGCTTTTTCAGCTACCTTAACTATGCCCTCTCCAAGCTCAACCATCCCAGCTAAGGCTTGTCCTCCAGGCACTAAAGCTGCGATACCTTTTGAGAGTTTAATAACACCTTTTGTAATTTTATAAACTATTCTAATGAACCCTTTCCATATTTTCCCTAATGCATAATCGGCAATTTCAGCAATTTCTTTTGGGCCAGCTTCTGCTCTGTCAATTTGTGTGAAACTCTTGAAAACAGATTTCTGACTTAATTTACCCATGAACTCCATAGCTCCCATTCCTATAGTTTTTACAGGCATTACTAAATTCATTATAACCTCTGCCAAAGTGTTCACTGCAGGCCCTAAAACTTTAGAGACCACGCTATCGGTATTACCCCAAAGACTGTCAGCATTTTTTTCAGGATTTGCGAAGTCCGTTTTATCTGGATCGATAAGGGTTTTAATTTTATTCATAGCTGATGTACCATCTTTTATTGCAGACTTCGCTTTAGTTCCATCCTTTGTTAGTGCTGCAGCTTCTTGAGCAGTAACTTTAGATTTGTCAATTTCTTCCCCTTCCACCGTAGTTAAAACCCCTTTATCATCTGTATTATCAGAAAGTGTCTTTACAACTGGATCATCAATATCAGATGGGGCCTCTTTAGCTTCTATTTCCACAGGAGCTTCTTCAACAGGAGCTTCTTCATCAGGAGCTTCTTCAGACTTTGATTCTTCAGCCTCCTTTTCTTCAGCAGGAGCTTCTTCAGCCTCCTTTTCTTCAGCAGGAGCTTCTTCTTTTTCAACTGTTACAGCTGGTACTCCAATGCTAGCAGAAATTTTCCCGCCATCAGTTAAACCAGCTAAAGCTAATTGAGCTTTTCTTTCTTTAATTGAGAGACCTCCTGTCATAGCTGATTGTGATTCAAGGGCTCTTTGAACTGTACTTGATGTAGTAATTTTTGATAAAGGATTTACCTCATTTTCTTCTTGACCTGATCTATTTGCTTTTTCCCCCATTACATCTGCTTCTTTCTCTAAAACAGAATCATCATTAATATTGACCTTTTCCTTCATTTGCATGGTAGGTTTAACCCTTCCTTGTTTTTGCTGAACCACATGCCAGGCTTCATGAGGTAAATGTTTCTCTTGACCCGGGCCAAGATGAATATCTGATCCTTGAGCATAGGCATGAGCCTGAAGTTGAGCAGGCTTATCAGAATTACGATGTACTTTTACGTCATCTAATGAATATCCAGATAGGTTTTCTATTCCTGCTTTTAAATTATCAGGTAGACCAGTTGAATTCATTTTGGATTCAGTGCTTTGAAGTTGTTTAACCTTATTACTTGAATCAGCTTTTTCTTGAAGAGTCTCCAGAGAGTTTACAGAAGAATTTTTATCAGAGATTACCCCAATCGATGAAGAATTATTTTCGTTTTTACTATCTTTCTTGGATTGAGTTTTTAACATACTTAAAGTTAAAAAAATGTTTTTAGCTTGATAAGTTAAGGCCACAGATTTATTAACAGATTACTAACTAAATCAATCCAGTGGTATTTTGTGTTTTTTTAAGCTATTAAATAGGAGATATTAGATTCAATTATTTAAATAATTGTGAAAAAACCTTATTAACATATGAAATTCTTTCTTTTAAAAGAAAAACAAAATCTTTGTAATCAATTTTTCCATCTTTATTTAGGTCCAATTTTTCCTTTAGAATCCTATAATCATCAAAGTCAATTGCACCGCTATTATCAAGATCAAAAAATGTAATCATTAATGAAAAAATTAATAGTAATGATCCAATAATTGAAATTAAAGTGTAGGTTTCATTAACGAAAAGAACACCTAAAATCATTGAGACTAATATTTCAAAATATCTAAAAGGAGCTACATCCCTTGGATTGCCTATTTGAAAAGCTTTGGTCGAGTAATATTGACCTAAATAGCCAAATATTCCCAAAAAAAACATTTTAAAAATCATAGTATAATTTACTGAATCAAGGTTCCATTTTGAGTAATAAGTCGAGGTGACTACCCCTACTAAAACACAAAAGAAAGAAAGGTAGAGTACTATAACCAAAGGGGAATCATCTGAACCAATTTTGGAGACTAAAACCCAGGAGATTGAAAGTAAAAAAGCTGCAAAAAGTGCAATTGAAATACCTTGAATATTATAGCTGCTAGAAAAAGCACATATTAAAACTACTGATGAGATTGCAAGAATTGATGTAATAATATTAATTGGATGAAGTTTATTTTTTAAAATGATCAGAGCAACAAAGATTGAAAAGACCGGGGCTAAATATCTTAAAGATACTGCAGCTCCAATATCAAGCATTTTAAAAGACTTGTAGTATAAGACAATTGAAAAAACGCATATTAGAGATCTTAAAATTAACAATAATTTTTTATTTCCAAATGGGTTTAATTTATGTTTTCTAATTAGAAAGTAACTTATTAAAAACATTGGGATTGCTCTAAATAGCAATATTTGAAATGAATCAAAATATAAAGAAAGTGTTTTTACAAAAAAATTTGCACAGCTAAAACACAAAACAGCTAAAAACATAAACGAAATTGCTTTTTTTGAATCACTCATATAATTTTAGAATTGTAAAATTTGATTACACTAATTATGCTAATTTTTTTGTAAACATAAGAAATATTTTTCTCCACTATTTTTATTTTAATGGCTTAATTATTTTCTACACTCATATTTTCTATTGCACTTTTCAATTGAATTAATAATTTGGATTCATCATAAATCATTTTTTTGAAAAAAAAACTTAATTTTTTTTTCTTTTTAAAGTCATTAACACGAAATAATCTTTTGTTAGAAATATTTTTATGTAAGAACTCTAAATTTTCGTTATTAGTAATTAGCCAATTACAGTTTTTTAGGATTAAATATATCTGTGGATAATTGTCACAGTTAATAAAATTTTTTAAAACTAATTTTTTGGTGTTTTCGTCTAAATTATTATAAATCTTTGTTCCTTCATTTTTGTTTTTTGAGTTGATTGTTAAAATAATTTTATACTTGAAAGTTTTATTGATTTGATCTACTATTTTGGTGACCAAACTTTTACAATATTTATCATAATCAAAATAAATAAAAATATAATTTGTTTTTGAAAAACTTTGCTCACTAGAAGTCTCGAATATCCATTTAACCAGATCATTATTTTTAATATTTTCGCCATCTACAATTTTTAAAGCTAAATTCAAATCGAATTTTTTATCAAAAATTGTTTTCAAAAATGCTTCAGATTTACTTTTTAAATTATAATAAAATTTAGAGTCAATTATTTGATAATTTAAAATTTTTCTAAAGGTACTATTAGGAGATATTTTCTTTTCAGATTTAATAAAAAAGGATGTGAAATATGACTTGAATGAATTATTTAATTCAATTGAGAGGTCATATTTAGAATTTTTAAAAGACTTAAAAAATTTAAGTGAATATTCAAAGTAATAAAGGTTCCGCCAATCTTTATTTTCAAAAAATATTGAGTCTATACCATTTTGCTCTTTTCCAATTAGGATTAAATCTATGTCAACGGGTTTTTTGTAGTGACTTTTTAGATTATTATTAATGAGATTTAAAACCAATTTATCTTCAATATTACTTCTGCATATAATGGAGATTAACATATCTAATTAGTTCTATTTCTATCTTTCAAAAGAGATTTCACTTTATCTACGAGGTTTTCCTGATTTAAAAACCAAGAAATAACATTACCATTTTCATCTATTGTTAATAGGCGCCTTCTATTTTTATTATCAGTATACTCTGAAATATTCCATATCCATTTTTGATGTCCCTCTAATGATAGATGTTTATTTTTTGCTTCTTTTATATTTAAAATATTTTCTTCAAATAAATTATATTTTAATAGTTGATTATCAAAACTTGATGAATATAAAATTCGATTTGTTGAATCATAATATAATTTTGTTATTTCTGTAAAATGTAAATCTATTTTTCCAATGTGATAAAAGTTATTTGCATCATCTTCTTTGTAAAATAATATCTCCCCAGACTTTGTCCCCAGGACTAGATAATCATCAAAAAATAAAATAGATGTTATTATTTTATTTTTTAGTTCATAGTTAATCAAGTTAATTTTTTTTAGCCCATTTTTATAACTGTAAAAAATATTTTTTGATGAGAAATATATCGACTCATTTTCTTTGTTATAATAGGATGATGAAATATCAATATTTACTTGATCCTTAAAGTCATATTTAGAATTTAAAAGACCTAAACTTTCCTCAGAGATAATAATTATATCGTTTGAGGATAATATGAAAATTTCTTTTACGGAAGTGTTAAAAGAATACACTTGATCTAATATATTTTTTGAAATATTATAATTATAAATTTTCCCGTTAAATGTTCCAATTAAAATTTCATTATTATTCTTAAATTTTACTGAACGGATTCGTTCATTTTTTAAAATTTTAAATTGAGTCTCATCATTGATTTTATAGAATAATTTTCCATTATCACCCCCATAAGTAATATGTTTTTTATCTATCACGTCAATACTTCTTACAGCGGAATTATCAGCAGTTTTTCCTATCAACATTGAAGTTCTACTATAACTTTCTTTATTTTCAAGGGTTTGTAATGATTTTTGGAGTAGTACATATAAAGATTCAGTTTCTTGAGATTCACCATTTAGTTCAATGCTATTATCTTCAAAATCTGAAGCTTTTTCTAATGACTCATTAATAATTTCTATTTGCTTATCCTCTTTGTCATAAGTTTCATTTTGACTAATCAACTTATCTAACCTTAAGCTAAGTGTATAGAACTCATTCTCTAAGTCCGAAGATTTTCTCATCATTTCAGTTTTTTCTTGAGCCTCTATTGCATCATCTCTAGCCTCATTGGCTTTGTCTTTTTCTTCAAGAGCCCATTTTGCGCTTTCTCTAGCTTTTTGTTGAGCCGTTAATGCATTTCTTCTTTGGATTAAAGCTTCACGTTCTTTTTTTCTTGCATCATCTCTAGCTTCATTGGCTTGACGTTCATTTTCTTTTGCATCGTTTTCAGCTTCTTCAGCTTTAACTTTTTCTTTTCTAGCATCTGCTTCGCTTTTTGCAGCCCTTAGTGCTGAATCTTCAGCTTCTATTCTTAATTCTTCAGCTTCATTCTTTAGCTTTATTGAAACAATTAAAGACATTGATATTGCAATA
>MDTG01066353.1_pt1 | contig 10663 bp, 20 predicted proteins | sample 811421 | NCBI WGS metagenome assembly MDTG01 (sample SAMN05326645, study PRJNA326480) | marine metagenome | isolation source: seawater | place: Pacific Ocean: South East | collected 2011
GAAGGTATAATTGATGAGACAATAGATATAAAACATCCTAGTGATGTACCTTATACTATAGCAGAGATATTCAATACAGAAGAATTCTACGAAGATACAGGAGACTTGATAGATGACTAAAAGAATGGTGCTTGAATTTTCTGGATGGGTTGAAGCTGACCCAGATAAAACTTTCTTTCAATATATTGGGCCAGAACCATACGGTCTAATGTCTACGGGCAATGTTATTACAGGCACACAATACATGGCCCTCAATGAAGACGAGAGGGATAATTATATTCTTGAATGTCTTGGGCAAGCCTATCAGTATTCAGTGGATGGTGAACTTGTACACTGTGACATAGAATTAGAGGAAATATAAAGCGGCCTGCCCCGCAACGTGTAAGTCCTTTGCTGACAACGACTTACGTGCGATAAAAAAAATCTTCTATTTTCTAAAGATTGTTCTTGACAGTGACGATATTATATGTATAATGGGAGCATCAGGAGGAAACGATGGTTGCAGCAGTTGATAACAGAACAGAGCCACTAACAATAAGATGCCGAATCTGCGGATTGGATCATGTGGTAATTATCTCTGCTCAGGACTTCTGGGATTGGAATTCGGGTGTGAAGTACATCCAAGAAGCTTTTCCCTACTTGACTTCTGGTGAACGTGAGTTATTATTGACAGGAACATGTGGAAAATGTTTCGATAAACTTTACGAGGACGAGCAATGAAACCCATTGTTGGAATTGGTACTGAAACTAAATTTGGTACTGTGGTTAGTATCCGTCACGGCTATGTTGTGGTGGAAAGTCAAGGTGCGAAAGATAAGGTGTCTTTCCGTGAGATTGAAAAAAGTGTTTTGAAGGAGATCAAATGAATATGAACGTATTTCTTAAGAGTCTTGCTGAAGGCAAGAAGGTTGTTTGCAAGTATCCTCTGCATGGCAGCAGGAACATTCTCAAACGGCATGAAGGTGTCGTCGAGAAGACCGGTGTAGGGCCAAATGGGCCATACGCTACCATCCATTCGGAAGATGGAAAGTACCGTACCCTCCGCTATGATCGAATGGTTGATCCCGTTTGCTCATAGACCTTGACGAGCGGGTGGCATGTTCTATAATTGGCATGTCACCCGTTTCGACACTTGACAAAGGAGCGTCTATGGAATATATTGTTTTGTTAGGTTTAGCGTGTATCGTTTACAGTATGATTTACAAGTAGGAGAAAAAAGAATGTCATCAACTCTAGAAAGTATCAAGAACGAGTTCAATTTCCAAGTGGATAAATTTCCGTTGTCCGGGCCTGACGGCATGACAACCCCTTGGTATGGCTTGTTTCGATCTGATACGAATAAGGTTGTGGGTCGTGGATCTGTAACAAAGCGTTACGTTCCCCACCAAACCGAAGACGTTTTGGCTATCGCTGAAGCGGCTACCAAAGTTTTCAATGATAATAATTTGAAGGTGCAATGCGGTTTTCGTGACGGTCACTTTGTATCGTTTGCACCACAAGATAGTTACCGCAGACAAGTTTTCGGTACTAAAGATAATGTGTTCCCGCGAATTGTAGTTCGTGCTGGTTATGATGGTTCTGCTTTCAAGGCTAGCATGGGATACTATCGTGATCTGTGTTCTAATCTTCACATTCCAAAAGCTACAGATATTGCTGTGAATGTGACCATCAGGCACACATCTGGATTGCGGAAGCATATGGGCGAGTTGATTCAGGACTTCCAGCTTCTTGAATCAGGTTGGGACGGAATTGCAAAACAGATTCAGTTCATGCAACAGCGTGAAGTCAATCTGGCACAATTCCTAGATGCTATCTATCCTAAGCCAGAAGAGGAAAAGGATTCTAAGCGAGCATTGACAGTACACAAAAAACGTACTGAGTCAATCATCCGCAGGGTGATCAATGAGCGTAACGTATCCGGTCGTCCTGCTCTGGACAATGGTATGGTGGTTTCAGCTTGGGAAGCGTTCAATGCGGTGCAAGGTTTTGTACAGCATGACGCAACACGCAAGCAAGGTTTCACGGGCGAGATGGATCGTATCATGCTCGCAAGTCGTGACCCTGCTGTGATCGCTGCTGAAAGGCTCGCCCTCGCAGTATAGTGGGTTGGTGGTGTACCCGCCTCACTGGAGCAATCTGGTGGGGCGGGTTTTATTTAGTGGACGTAAACCCTTACCAGTAAAGGACTTAGGGCTGACGGGGCCGCCGCTTTGGTCGTAAGTTGTTGCTACATAAGGACTTACGTGCATTCTTGATTTTTGGGCTGAATCTGCTATAATATTTGTGGGGTTTGGCATGGTATTTGCTGGTATCTTCTATAGGGGAATATATTGTATTGTCTTACCTCATCTAAAGAGATTGGTGACAATGGTGACAGTCAGCAAATTTGCCCCTTATTGCGAATGTGATTTTATATATGTATATAGAATTATTATATATGTCTCAGCCTATCTAAGAAGATTGGTGTCAATGGTGACAGTCAGCTATTTTGGCTAATGCTGGGGCTTGACTTCTGACGATACAGAGTGTATCATTGTAGTAAAGGAGACTTCATATGACACAACAACAAATAGACTTTGCAAATGCGTGGATGAGCTTATTTCAATTTAATGTACGCGACATAGTACATCAACTAAGCATCAAGCAGGATTTCTCTATCCCTAATTTCTCTGAGGATGAGGCCATCTCTATATGGGAACACATTGTAGATCATGTTAGCAGGCATGTATAGTGTCCTATCCTATCTATAAAGATTGTTGGCAATGTTGACAGTCAGCTAAAATGGGGTTATGTAGCCTTTGTATGGTTTTCTATAATCCACTTTACTATAAAGCTAATTACTTGTCCGGCAATAAACAACCATATGAAAGATGGTAGAAAATAGTGACGCTTGTAGTCATTGAGATCAATTTTAGTATAGACAAATTCCCTCATGTCTTTCCTTGCTTCCCGTGCAGATCTTGGGATGCCTGTCTTATTATCTTTCAGCCAAGATTCACAGGCGGCTATAACATCTCTAGTAAGACTACTAGCCTGATCACTATATGTAGGATCATTAAATTTAGCCTCTACTGCCTCATAAATCTTTCGTTTTTCTGGGCCTGTCATTTTAACTTAGTCCATTCTTTTGTAATAGAAAGAAACCACATAACATTCTTCTATACTATAAATTTACTACCATAAGACATTGCTTCAGAGTAAGATTAAGAAGTAACATCTAAATTCTTATTGCTAAAGCACTTTATTATCAACAAAAAAGTCAGATTTTGCCAAAGTAAAATACACAGAAATAGAGCGTATCATAATTAACAATCCAACAATAGTGGTATATTGACCCATATGCAACAAATAATAACCAACAATCGTGGGAATTTTGCCCCTTTATTACTTATTGCGCCCAGCGCACATTTGACAGGAGAAAAATACCATACTCTACTCTTGTATCTCTCTAGTGTATATGTCTATATGTATAGGGTTATATTGGTGTTTTCTATAGTCTTATATGCTATAATGTATGTGTGTAGTCTAACATGTTTTCTCTGCCTGTAAAGACAATAGGGAATATTTAATGAAGAAAAAAAAGAAAAAAACTACAAAAAAAATTAAATGCATTGAGTGTGGCAAAAAAACAGATGATTACTACATAACTTCTATTAATTCTGGTAAAATAATGAGGTGTGCAGACTGTCATGAAAAGAGTATACTTAGATCGACCAGATATGATGTTAAATTTGCTGACCTAGATGAGAAATGAGGTGTATTCATGTATAAGGTTATTATGGGAATTGACGGAACATTGGGGCAAGCTGGGTTTTTTAGGAGTCGTGATGAGGCTCAGGAATGGGTAGACGATAACTGTGGGCAAGAAGATTGGGATATTATAGAAGTGAATCACTATGAACCAAAAAGAAATAGTATGCCACCACTTAATCCCGAGGAATTTTCTTAATGCAAGCACAAGTTAACAGAATTAGCAATAAAGACTGTCACCATCTATTTATTATAATTGAACAATTAAACGGCTTGACATATAAACCAATTCATAAATGCGGGACTAACAGTATTATAAATATGCTGTCATTCATTTTGCAGGAACAAAACCCAGAATTATTTGAATTTGATCATGAATTGAAATTAATTAGCAACTGGGACGACTTAGAGCCAAAACCAGAAGATGCAGAAAGGCGTAGAAATCGTAGGAGTTTTATAGAGAGAAATTTTATGTTTCCATTTAACGAAATGAAACGAAGAAGTAATCTTTATAAATTTTCGTTTGTAAGAAACCCGTATCATAGATTTGTATCAGCCTACCTACAATGGAAAAGCTGGATGGAAAAAGGAAATATTTATGGTAAGTCAACAATTAAAGCAAAGGGTTTTGCGATATTATTAAATAATGATTTTTCTTTCAAAAGTTTTACTAATTATGTATTAAATATGGAAGAACATTTTGTACGTTTAACTAATTCTCACTGGCGATCTCAATATTATTCTCTTTATCCACTTTGCTGGGAAAATGAGGTAGAAAATAATTACAACTTTATAGGCAGAATGGAAAATTTTGAAGAAGATTTCAATAAGATTCTAGAAGCAGTAAACCTACCAAAAACAAAATTACTCCATTACCAAAAAAGAGATGACTATGATTACAGGTCATATTACACTGATAATGATATTATAGACAAAATCGGAAAATACTACGAAAAAGATATAGAAGAATTTAATTATAGTTTTGAATAAAGGTTTGGTAGATGTTAGTTGTAAAAGAACAGGGTTTTGCCTATAGGCCAGTACCAAAAAACGGAACTTGCTCAACACACGCTCTAATTTTTCAATCTTTATTACGAGATAATTATTATGGCCCATTAAACAAACAAAAGTATTTAAGATATTTAAAAAAACCTATGAGGTATCAGGCAGAACTGAAAGATATACTAAAAATAAATAGCATACACTATGATAGAATAAATTCACCTACATCAAATAAAAAAACAAAACAAGATTGGGATAATATCCTATCAGAGCTTTTCGTATTCTCTATAGTGAGAAATCCTTGGTCTAGGTTAGTATCTGCTTACAAACAAGCACAAAAATGGTACGACCCAAACATGAGCCAAAAAGAAAAAGATAAATTACTTGAAGTAGAAAGAAGCCGTCCACACCCCGAAAAAAGACTTAGCTTCGATAAGATGTTCAAATATATGAATAAAAAACCAACCTTTGAAAATTTCGTTAATTTGGTTGTGAACATTGAACCCGATAGTGTTGAGTTAGCAAACCAACATTGGAGAAAACAATGCGAAATATTAAGAATCGGTCATTTTAAATACGATTATTTAGGCAGATTTGAACAGTGGGATTATTCTTGGGAAGTAATTAGACATAATACAAAATTAAAATTTGAAAAAAAGACCCCTAAGTATAATAATCACAGGAAGTATGATTATAAGAAATTTTATAAAAATAAAAAAATTATAGATGCTGTCGGAGATTATTACAGCGAGGACATAAAAGAACTTAAATATGAGTGGTGATATGAAGAAAATAGCGGTATTGTTGTCTGGTATGCCTAGAAATCTGGATAAGGTTCACGAAAGCCATGTTAATTTGTTTAAAAAAGACGGATATGAATTTGATTTCTTTATACACTCGTGGACAGATTGTTGGTATAAAAAACAATTAAAAGATAATGATGAAACAGAAAATGATAAAGATGAACTAATTTCTGAGTTGTCACAAATATATAAGCCAAAAAGTATTATTGTTGAGGATCAGCAAAAAAACCAAACAATTATAGAAGATAAAAAAAGCCTACTAAATCTGTGCAGGTTACACGAAACCACAAATAACAAAGGCAAAAAAATATGCCCACTGAGATATCCTTTAAACACAAAGGATAAAACAGCGGGAGGATTACATTTTGGTCAGCTATATTCTTTGCAATCTTGTTGTAAAATTAAGTATGATTATGAAGAATATCACAAATTTAAATATGATTATGTAATTAAATCAAGATTAGACCTCTTTTACAGAGATGATATACATGATCAGTTTAATGAATATATAAACAAGATTAAACCAAATCAATTGTTATTTAAATGGATGAATATACAGTGTGATGGTTTGCTGTTTTGTGGAGATATGCATTATATTGGTGATTCTGAAGCTATTGACAAATTGTGTCTTGATATTTATGACTACAGTTTAAAAAGGATTTGTAGAGAAATTAGCGGCGTTGAATCGCATAGACGGTCTGAATGTGGTAATTTTAATATCCCGCACACACCAGAAGCAGTAATAGGAGAAAGACTGTTAGCAAAAAATATGGATGCTAAATTAAATATGAATTTCCCAAACTTTTTTCCGTATAGACATTATCATAGAGATGAACAACAAGATTATTTAGAACTGTATGAAAAATACAAGGTGGAGGAATCTGGAATGTGGCGTTAAATATTTCTTGACACGCTGACGATAATATGTATAATCAGAGAAGCCTATCACAGAAAGGGAGTATAAATGAAACACGAAATTGATGAATACGACATGGAAATTGTTCTTGATGCATTAGATTCACTAAACGAGGACATGAGATGGAACAATAAAAATGGTGACAATGTATCGCCGTACCCTTACAATCTAAAAGAAGTAGAAAGACTGTATTACCGATTTGCTAAAGCGGGAGATGAATAATGGAACAAAAACATATAGATTTAATTGATCAATGGTGTGAGAAACTAGAAGAAAACCACAGATTAAAGTGGCCTAGTCTTCCAGACAGATACTTTGTATTTAAAATAAATAAAAAATATACAAGGATATCTTCCGTAGATACTTCTGAAAGCGTACACGCTTTTGTTGATAACGATACACTTGATGTTTATAAACCGGCAACATGGAAAACTCCATATAAAAAGAAAAGGTATAATTTAGTGGAAGATTTTGATGAAATTATAGCTAATTGTCATAAGAGTGGATACTTGTATGAAAGAGGGTATAGTAATGCCTAGAGGTAAAAAAGTATGCGATAAATGCGGCTGTGAAACTGGGCCGAGGGCATACACTTGCCCAGAATGTGGCACTCCATTTGTATTTAAGCCCAGAAGTAAGGAGCATAAAAATACTAAGGTTATTAGGAATTTTAATTGGAAAGAGTTAGAAAATGGGGATAAAATTAAAGTCAGCGGTGGGCCATATTGGTTGAGTTCTGACGGTGAATATATACCTATGGGCTGTAGAGGTAAGTTTACAGTCTTGGGACTCGATAAAAACGGCATCATAGCACACGGCATAAAAGAAGGTGGATTTTGTCACATTTGGATGGGTGAAGACGATACTTGTTCACTAACTAGGATTCATAGAACTAAACATAAACTATCTAAGCTAAAAGCTAAATTGATAAAGCGGTAATGTGTATACAGTTTTTAGGGAGTAAATTATGTTTGGTTTTGTAGATAAATTATATGGTCGATCTTCCCAGTGGAGATCGGTTAGAAAAAAACACATCGAGAAAAATCCCACATGTGCAGCATGTGGCAGAGATGATGATCTTGATGTTCATCACATAGTTCCATACCATATTGCTCCCGAAAAGGAGTTAGAGTTAAACAATTTAATTACACTTTGCGGTAAACACTGTCATTTTATGTTCGGTCATTTAGGGGATTGGAAAAGTTGGAATGTAGATGTTGTTGAGGATTGCGCTTCATATAAAATGAAATGCTTAAATAGACCATATCAAATAAGATTTACTCAAGTTCCGCAAAAAGAAACGGGGTTCTATAATGCGATGCTTGATATTATTACTGGGTATTTTACTTATCCTTTTATCACCAACAGCAAACGCAGGAACAATAAATCCTAGCGTTCCAGATTCAAAATATTTAGAGTACGGCAAAAAACATGAGTGTGTTTTTCAAGTAAAAACACTAATAGGAAAAACTGATAAAGATCAAGAAATAATTGGTTCAGGATGCTGTGTATTAATAGCACCTGATATAATGATTACTGCTGCACATGTTGTATATGACACTCAAAAAATATCTGTTATCGTGCCGAATGCAGATAATGTTACAGTTGATTATATTTTCATACCGGTAGCGTATAAGGAAGACGCTGAAGCAAATAGATTTTCAATGTACGATGTAGCGATTTGCCATTTAAACAAACCGATATCAATAGATTTTTATCCAGAATTATATCAAAAAACAGATGAGGTTGGTAAAATTTGTAGCATGGCAGGATTTGGTAGAACCGGATCATTTAGATCATCAATAAGAAAAAGCGACAATAAAAAGAGAGCGGGTTCTAATTTTGTAGACAAAATATTTAAAGGCCAGCTCTTATGTACCGTTGGAAATACAGATATGACTTCATTAGAATTTTTAATTTGTCAAGGAGATAGTGGTGGTGGTCTTTTTATAGACAAAAAATTAGCTGGAATAAACTCTGCTATAATGGCATCTGATGGAGTTTTAGACGGGGATCAAGGGGATGAGTCTATTCATACAAGAATAAGCACTCATTACGATTGGATTAAGGAAGTAATTAAATATATAGGAATCATAGAAAAAATGAGGAATGACAGTGGACATACAAAAATGGATTGATTGTGTAAAAAAAGATAGGGAAAAATACATCAATTGGCTAGATAATATGGAACGTAAAGAGGTTCCAATACTAAGAAATGAATTAGCTGAACAGGGAATAGAAATGACCCCAAGCGAGTTAAGTGATCTTTTAGAATTATTTAGAGAAATATTATTAGATGAGTAACAGGCAGCATCAAACCGGCAAAATAATAACTACACCAACCCCATTTGGTAGCCATTCCAGTATGGTTGTAGACATAGAATCTGAGGCAAGAGGACACAATGTTCCAAGTGATAAGGTTATATGTAGAGATGATGATGGATATTATATCACATATAAAACGAGGATAGATAACGGGCTTGCAGACCCATCTAGATATGCTTGTCCGCTCTGTAGGTTTAGTAATCTTAATATTATATTCACTAATTTAGAGATGATCAAATGAAAGACGAATTTGTAATAACTGACATATATTTATTTTGCAATGCCGCTAGATTAGAGGCTGTAAGGTGTCTATCCGTTACGAAAACTAAAACAGATGTCATGGATGATTACATAACAATAGAACAATGTATTGAAATTGTTGCTGATGTTTGTGGTAAAAAAAATCTTGAATCTCTAACTGACTTGGCATCAAAGTTTAAAATCATTATCGACGAAGATAACTACGTTGATATAATATTAGGTATAGCTGAACAAATATATCATTCTGCACTTTCTAAACTAGCAGCAGACGACATAATAGAATGTGCTTGGGACGCAGAAGAAGATAAAATGGTATTCTGGATGGAGGATAATGATGGATTAAGACATGACCTACAGGACTCTATCATATAATTTGTGTATAGATAATTGACATGTTATGTACCACATCACTAAAATCCCCCCAAGAGAAAAGAAAAATGAAATGCGTATTCAGAACGCTGTTCTATCAGCTTTTATTATTGTTTGTAGGAGTCTCGATAGGATTTATATTTAATGCAGAATACATTGGTTGGAAGTTTCCTATTGTAGAAAGATCAATCAATAATACTTTCTTTCCTATAGATTTTAACGACGAAGGTGTTTTACAGTGGCTTTACAACCAAGGTCAATTTAAGATATATTCTTTTAATGATCGCCCTAGAGATTTTAAAGTAATCGAAGAGGCTATGGCGGCAGAAGAATGGTACTGGTGCAAGTATAGCTACACAGATGCTAACGGGGAAACCAAAGTAAAGATAGACCACGTAAGAATCAGATGGAAACCTTGGGAATATTATTATGAAGATGAGGCTAGAATAACTTGGAATGATGAGGAAATGAGAGACTACATTACAAATGGTAGCTTAAACAGTAAAGATACTGACAGAGCTTGGAGAATGAGAGATGAATATAGAATCCAAGAAGGCTATCACAAGGTAGAAATGCCTGATTAAAAATTAATAATATCCTAACAGTTTTTTCTTTGCCAATTATGTTATAATCCTATATATGCTTATGTTCTGCATATATCATTTTATAACTACATTAGTAAAGGAAAGTATTCAATGTTAAAATCATTCCCCCGAAAAGCATTTACCCTTATCGAACTTCTTGTTGTTATTGCGATCATTGGTGTTTTAGTAGGGCTATTGCTACCTGCCGTTCAGCAAGCCCGTGAAGCTGCACGAAGAATGTCATGTGCAAATAATTTAAAACAGCAAGGACTTGCTATGCACACGTACATGGATGCACAAAGATACTTTCCTGCTGCTGCGTGGACTGTAGATTCTGCTGGACAATCTACTACTGGTAATCGTTCTGGTACAGAACATAGTTGGAGAGCGTTTGTTCTTTCTAATCTAGAACAAGGTAACACTGGTTATGACTTCAATAAAAACTGGTGGGAAAATACTCAAGCTATTTCTTTAAATGCTTCTGTGTTTAGATGCCCAACAGCAGTTCCTCCTGCTGGTGGTTATGCTAATATTGATGGGCCTACTAGAGATGATGATAGTGCTGCACCAAGTTTGAATCCTAATAATCTTGGATATACAGATTATGAAGTATTTACTGGTGTTAAAGATGAAATTTTCCCTGCACCTGATCC
>MDTG01110024.1_pt1 | contig 10663 bp, 9 predicted proteins | sample 811421 | NCBI WGS metagenome assembly MDTG01 (sample SAMN05326645, study PRJNA326480) | marine metagenome | isolation source: seawater | place: Pacific Ocean: South East | collected 2011
ATTAAAATTGTATGTATAGAGGATTTTAGTTTGTTTATTGACATTGTATAAATCTTTTATTTTTCTTGATAATATCAAATTATTATATAATTTCAAATTTAATTGATAGTATTTTTAATACAAAAAGAAATAATTATTCTAAATATAGAGATAAATATTTCTATTCCGATTATTTAATAATAGACTTATTATAAGCATGATGTGATTTTCTCCAACTATCATCAAATCTATTATGTGTAAATAATCCTTCACTTACACCTATTCTTTTTCAAAATAAAGTGAATATCCTGCTATTCTATAATATTCAATGTGCTTTTCTAAACTAAACACTATTTAATATTGTTTAGATAAAATATTATTTATTAATACTCTTTTACCCACAGGATTTTTCTTTGCATTTAATTACCATAATTAAAAATATTTCAAGAATAGATTATATAAACTATTTAATTTTATTTTATGCATTCTTACTACCATTATCATTAGATATAACAAGAACAATTTCCATTATCTTAATAATACTTTGGGTTAGTGGAAAAGATAGATTTGAGACCTCTATTCCAAAACCACTCATAATACTTTTAGCTTTTATAGGAATTTCTTTTATCTCTTATTTTTGGAGTGATTCAACCTTTCAAGAAGTTTTCAAATATATCAAAAGATATTGGTATTTTTTTCCAGCTTTTATTATTTATAAATACATAAAAAAAGCATATATAGAATATGCAATAAGTACTTTTCTATTAGGTATGTTCGTAAGTGAAATGATATCATTTAGTATTTATTTTCATATAATAAGTCCTTTTGGTTTAGCTAATACAACTACACCATCACCATTTATGCAGCATACAATGTATAGTATATTTCTAGCAGCTACTTCAATACTTTTACTAGGAAGATTTTTGTATGAAAAAAATATTAAATATCAGATAGTATATTTTTTATTTTTTTTAAGTATAACGGTTAATTTATTTATAAATACAGGAAGAACAGGTCAAATTGCGTTTTTTGGTACATTAATAATACTTTTTATATACAAATATAAACTAAGTATTAAAAGTGTTTTTCTTTCTATTTTGACTATTATTTTTATACTTTTTGCAGCATACAACTTTTCACCTAATTTTGAAAATAAAATGAATCAAACTGAACAAAGTGTTAATAAAATGCTAAAAAAAGATGATTATTCTACATCTTTTGGAATTAGAGCTGCTTTTTGGATTATTAGTAAAGAGATGTTTCTAGATTCACCTATATTTGGAGTTGGAACTGCTAATCATCTAAATAAAATGAAAATAACTATAGAGGAAAAACTACCTCACCTAAAAATTAATAAAGGATATCTTCATTTCCATAATCAGTACTTAGAAGTTTTAGTTCAACTTGGAATTATAGGGTTATTTATATTTTTATTATTTTTATATAGTATTATTAAAATAAAAATTTTAAATTATGAAATTCACTTGCTAAAAATTGGTTTTATTTCAGTATTTATTTTAGGGATGATAACAGATAATATTTTATGGCTTAATATGACTATCATGTTATTCTCATTTATTTTAGGTTTAATTCTTGCACAAAATAAATATGAACAGAAAAGATTAAAAGAGGAAAATTAATATGGTCATTATAAGAATAATTGGAGGATTAGGTAATCAAATGTTTCAATATGCATATGCAAAAGCATTACAAAAAAAAGGATATAATGTAAAAATTGATATTACTGCATTTGAGACATACAAATTACATGGTGGGTACCAACTTAACAAATTTGATTTAGATTTAAAAGAAGCGACGAAGGAAGAGATTAAATCATTTTATAAAAAAGATATTATTTCTCAAATATTAAATAGATTAAATATCAAACATACAATAATTAAAGAAAAGGGATTATCTTTTAAAAGAAGACTTTTAAAACCAAGTGATAATACATATATACAAGGTTATTTTCAATCTGAAAAGTACTTATCAGATATTACTAATATTAATGAAATTTTTACAATTAATAATCCAATATCAAACTACTCTAATGAAATTGAAAAAGACATATTAGATTCTAATAATAGCTGTTCAATGCATATAAGAAGAGGTGATTATATAAATGATCCTATATTTGAAGTATGTGAAATAGATTATTATGAAAAAGCAATGAAGTTTATGGAAGAAAAAATTGGGAATATAACCTATTTTGTATTTTCCAATGATATAAAATGGGTGAAAAAAAATATAAAAGCAAAAAATATAATCTATATAAATTCAGAAGAGCCAAGAATTCCACATGAAGACATATTATTAATGTCTTTATGTAAGAATAATATAATTGCAAATAGTAGCTTTAGTTGGTGGGGAGCATATTTAAATCAAAATAAAGAAAAACTAATAGTTGCACCTAAAAAATGGTTTAAAACTGCAAAAAAAATAAAACAATCAAAAGATTTAGTACCAAAAAGCTGGATTAGATTATAATTTTAGAAATACTTAATTAGATTTATTTTATCTCTAGTTCTTAACTTAGTATAGTTAAAAAGATTCATCTTTTTGTACTCATTATAAAGTTTAAAACCAAAAATATTTAAATCTTTTTTATAAATCCAAAATAATAAATTTGCACAAGACTTTTCAAGTTCTACTTGATTATAAATCTTAGTTGTTTTATTTTCTTCTAAAATATTTTCCAAGTTTTTATTTAATTCCTTAAAAGAATCAATACTTTTAAATTTATTATCATGGTCAAATAATTCATCACTAGCAATATTAAAATCATTTAAAGAGGATTTTATTACTTCAACAATATAAAAATTTAATATATCTTTCTTTTTTATACTATTGTTATTATGTTTTCGATAATGAATCAATAACATATCTAAATTAATTAATTTTGAAACTTTACTAATTCTTCTCCATAAATCTAAATCTTCAGCCATACGTAAAGACTCATTAAAGAATAAATTATGCTCATGAATAAGCTTTTTTCTTAGCATTACACTAGAACAAGCAATAGAATTTGAGAAAAGGATATTTGCTTTTATGTGTTCAAAAGATGATGATAACTTTCTTAGTTTTCTTTTTGTAAAAAAGCCATAATTAGTAAAACTTTCATAGTGACCACCAGCTAATCCATAATCTTTATTATTCTCTAAAAATTCTACTTGTTTTTCAATTCTATATAAAGGACTAATATCATCTGCATCCATAAATGCTATATATTTTCCTTTTGCAATTTTCATTCCTCTATTTCTTGTTGCGCTAACTCCTATATTTTTCTCATTAGGTTTATAATTAATTTTTGTTGATTTATTTTTCATTTTATTGATTACATTAATACTGTTATCTGTTGAACCATCATCTAATATTATTAATTCAATATTTTTATATGTTTGTTCTATTATGGAATTAATAGCTTCTTCTAAATATTTTTCACCATTAAATACTGGCATAATAACTGACACAAGTGGATTATTTAGATTCAAAGTTATTCCTTTATCAAACTTATTAATGACTTATAAATATAATCTTCATTAAATTTATTTATCAGTTCTTTTTTTATTTCAATTTTTTCATTTAAAGCCTCGTCAATTTTAAGAGCCAATTTTTTTGAATCACCTACAGGAACAAGCCATTTAGATAAATTCTCAGTTAAAATTTCTTTGGGTCCTGTTGGGCAATCTGTACTGACTACTGGTGTATTTAATATAAGTGATTCAATTACTACTGTTGGTAAACCTTCTCTACTAGAAGAAAGTACCAAGAGTTTCGCATTATTTATATACTTATATGGGTTTTTTTTAAAACCCGTAATAATAACTCTTTTTTCAAGTTTTCTATTCTTAATCATCTGAGATAATTCTTGGTTATATTCTGCTAATATCAATAATTTAATATTTGTATTCTTTAAAAGCTTGAAAGAATCTAGCAAGATATCATATCTTTTTTCTTTCCTAAATGCAGAAGGTGAAATGATATAGTCAAATTCATAACGAATATCCTCTTCTCCTTTTTTTATAATATCTATAAAATCAAATGGATTGTAAATTGTTTGTATCGTTTTTGGTTTAATATCTAAAGATATGAAATCATCTTTCATTTCATTGCTTATTGTAATTAAATTTTCATTATTATATAAATACTTGTAAAGCTTTATTTTTTTATTTGCAAGTTTTTTTGAAAAGGCTTCTATTTCAGCTTTATATGATGTATGAATAACAAAATATTTATTATTATGCTTTAACTCTTTTACTGTTCTATCTGATCTTGGAAGATTTGATAGAACTAAATCAAAGTCACCAAATAATTTCATTTTAGACGCTAAGATTTTAGCATAAAGTTTATATCCAAGTTTTCCAAATAATTTAAATTTATTTTTTTTATTAGTTAATGGAATAACTGGAAATCCTAAATTTTCTGTATTATAAGATTTTATGTCCTCTAATAAAAATAAAACAACTTTATTACTTTTTTTATGAAATAGTTTTGCTTGTGTAAGTGCTATTTTTTCACCTCCACTTCCAGCTAAATTAGTTACTACTACAGCTATTCTTTTATTCATATAAGTAGTTTCATTTTTAATTTTTTTTCTAATTTCTCAGATAAATTTTCAATTCTAAAACTTTTGTCATCAAAATCATTTTTTTCTAAATTAAAAATTCTTTTTATTTTTTTCTCATTTTCAAACTTTTCTAAGATTCTATTATAATTTGTATTATCAGTATTTAGATTATTACTTATTGTAAATACAGGTTTTAATGAAGTAATAGCTTCACTAATCATTGAAGCACTCTCTTCTGTAACAAATATAAACTTAGATAATCCAAGAAATGACAATAAAACTTTTTCTTCTTTTTTATTAAAAGAAACAAAATATGTACAATAATCAAATAGTTCTTTTTCTAATTTGTTCTCAATATCTAATGAAGTCCTTCTAGATGTTGTAATCAGCCATTTTATATTTTTTTCTTTTGATACTTTTTTTACAAAGTAAATAAGTTTGTTATAAAACTCTTCATCATATTTGTATCCACTTCCATCTCCACCAATTAACAATGCGTAGTGAATAATTTTCTTATCAATGATATTGACTTTTAGAAACTCTTCTGATTTTTTCTTTAAACTATCTTCATTAATTATACTAGGAGCAACGTCAAGTATAAGTTGATTTTTATATCCTAAATCAATTACAGTAGTAATACAAAAGAATAATTCTTCTTTTAAACCTCTTAGCGCACCATTTAGAATATTTCTTGAATTATATGCTTTACTTAACCATACATTTAAATTTGCAGTATTTCCACCCGTTGAAATTATCAAGTCAGGTTTTGATAAAGGTAAATTATATTTTTTAAAAAATAGAGATAAATATTTTAAATTGAATCTATTAGTAAAAAAAAATGTAAACTTATTTAATAAAAATTTTAAAAACTTTCTACTTATTTTATTTTTTATTTCTACTTCAATAAATTCTATATTAGAATTTGGATAAATATTTTTTAAAGCAACTAATAAACCTTCTGTTTGATTATAATGTCCTGGTTTATCATCTCTTATAATTAAAATATTCACCTTAAAACCTTCTCATAAATATTAATAGTTTCATTAGTCATATACTTTGTAGTAAATTTTTCTTGTGATTGTTTATAAATTGGTTTAAAATAAGAATTAGTTTTTTCATAATCATTTTTTATATCATTAATTTTAAGAGCTAATGCCTTATTGTTATCATATTCAATAATAAAATCACTTCCTATTATATCTTTAATATCTGAAACATCAGTAGAAATGATAGGTGTTTGGCAAGATAATGTCTCTATTAAAGTATAAGGAAATCCTTCTTTTTGTGACGTCATTACAAATAAGTTACTACTTTTTATTATTTCTTTTGCTTTTAAATTATTTAAATTCCCTGTAAAGGTAATGTTTTTATCTAAAGATAAACGAGTAGCTAGTTTTTTTAATTTACTTTCTTCTTTCCCCTCACCAACCAAAATTAAATGAACATTGTCGGTATACTTTAAAGAAGAAATTAATACATCAAATCTTTTAACAAAACTTAATCTACCAACAGAACAAATAATGAATTTTTCTTTAGGAATATTATATTTATCATATAAATTAATATTATTTATATTTTCTAGTTTTATCCCATTATAAATTGTAGTTTTATTTTTAATATTCAAATTTTCTGCAATTTTATTTGATACGGAAATAACATAATCTGATTTATAAAATGATGATAAGTTTTTTTTATAACTATGAAGAGTAGATACAATTTTTGAGTTAATAAACATTTTTAATTTAACAACTATTGAAGTAGCTTTATTAGCTTGAGAGTGAATAATATCAAATTTTTCTTCTCTTAAAATTTCATATAATTTGTACAACATAAATATATTATTTCTACTTTTTGTTAAATCAAATGATATAAATCTAATTCCATCAAATTCGCTTTTGAATTTTTCATGTGCAATTACTGTAATATCAAAATTTCTTTTTTTTAATTCTTTCGATAATTCTATAGTGTGTTTTTCCAAACCACCATCTTCATTACCTGCAAGGACTTGACAAATTTTCATTTATTAACTCCTCTTAATCCTCTTTTAATTTTGATTTTAAATGCAAATATATTATCTTTACCACTAATTGTAACTCTTTTTAATTCAAAAAGAGTTTTATTTTTTAAATCATCAATTCCTTTTTCAGTTGTAGTTGCATTTGTATAAGCCACTTTTCTTACAATGCTAACATCTTCCTTATCATAAATTCCAAAAGGATAACAAAAAGAATTACACTTTATGTTGAACTCTTTTTCAATCTCTTTTTTTGAATTAAATATTTCATGCTCTTTTTCTATTTTAGATAAAGAAGATAAATTATCATGAGTCATTGTATGAGAACCAATTTCTATTAATCCTGATTCAATTAATTCTTTTACTTGATTATTTGATAATTTACTTTCTCTTTTAAGTTCACCAGAACTATTTTTCTTTTTTCTTTTTGAAGACCACTCTCTGTCATGTCTATCAACAACTAAATATATTGTTGCTTTTGCATTATATTTTTTTAATATTGGTAAAGCATTAGTATAATTATCTTCATATCCATCATCGAAAGTAATTGCAATTGACTTTTCAGGTAAATTATCTTTATTTAATATTAATTCATTCATTGTAAAAAAGGTCCAATTGTCATCATTTAAAAACTTAATTTGTTTTTCAAATTCTAAAGGAGACACTCTTAAACCATTGAATTTAGTACCTTTTTTATGTTCACTTATCATATGATACATAAGAACTCTTGGGTAGGAGAAAGAAACACTCTTTGTCCACCAAGCATATTTATAAGAATAATAAATAAAAATAAGAACAAGAATTAAAAATAACCATTCCAAGCTAAATTACCTTTTTATAAACATCTAAAGTTTTATCTAACATATTATTCAAAGAAAAATTATTAGAAATATAATTATATCCATCAAAACTTAAGCTTTTTGATTTTACTATTTTCTTAGCTAATTCTTTTTCATCTCCCACTTCAAAGAAGAAGCCATTTTCATTTTCAATTATTATATCTTTTACACCACCATGATTTGTAGCAACAACAGGAGTATTTAGAGCAATTGACTCAGCAACAGCACGGCCAAAACTCTCTGCTTTCTTTGAAGAGCTTACAACTACATTACTTAATGCATATATTTCTGCTATCTTATTTTGACTTCCAGTAAAAATGATATTTTCTTCTAAGTTATATTCTTTAATTAGTTTTTTTAATGAAGATAAATAATCTTCTTTATCACTTCTTACTCCACCTACTATTAGAGCTTTTACATTATCATTTTCTTTTTTTATAATAGAGATAGCCTTTATAAATGTTTCATAATCTTTTAATTGAGTTATTCTTCCTACAGTTGAAACAATAAATTTGTTTTCTAAATCATATTTATTTTTAAAATCTTTTATAAAAGCGTTATCAATATTTGATAAGTTAAATAATTCTAAATCAATTCCTCTAGGAATTACTGCTATTATTTCATCTTTTGTTTGATAATTTTTTTGAATATACTCTTTAATACTATTACTTACGCAAATAACTGCATTTGATTTTGTCATTATTTTACTATAAGAACTAACAGAATTAAATCCATGTACGGTACTTACAACTTTGATATTTAAACTTTTATTTGCAAAATATACTAACCATGCAGGAACTCTACTTCTTACATGTAAAATATCTGGATTTAACTCTTTTAATATATTTCTTAATTTAAAAACTCTTGAAATTGAAGTAAAAATATTTTTACTAGATACATCAAAAGTTATATGTTTACCACCATCTAAATCAATTTGATTTGATAGTTTACCTCCATTACTAATAACAATAGATTCAATATCTAATTTTGAATACTCACGGCTAAGTTCAACAACACCACGTTCAACTCCACCTTCATTAAGTTCAGGAAGTAACTGTATTACCTTCATGTTTTTTATAATTTCCAATCAGGATTAGGAATAATTCCCTTAACATCAATTAAAATATTCTCACCATTTATCAATGACTCAAACTCTTCTTGTGAAAAAGATTTAAATTTATCATGTCCAACTGCTACAACTATTGCTTCATATTTCTTATCATTTTCTAAAGGATTATTAACAAAGTTATAATCATAATAATCTTTATCTTTTTCATCTATCCATGGTTCATATACATCTATTTTTGCACCATATTCTTTTAGTTCATGAATAATATCAACTACTTTTGTATTTCTTATATCTGGGCAGTTTTCTTTAAAAGTAAGTCCCATTACTAAAATATTAGCATCTTTAATAAGCTTACCTTTTTTAATCATTAGTTTTATAGTCTTTTCAGCTATATATTTACCCATACCATTATTGATTTGTCTAGCACCTAAAATTAGATTTGGTTTATATCCTAATTCTTCTGCTTTAAATGTAAGATAATATGGATCTACACCAATACAGTGTCCACCAACTAATCCTGGTTTTAATTTTATAAAGTTCCATTTAGTTGCTGCTGCTTCTATTACATCATTTGTATCAATACCCATAGTATCAAAGATAAGAGCTAATTCATTTACAAGTGCAATATTTACATCTCTTTGAGTATTCTCTATTACTTTTGCTGCTTCTGCTACTTTTATTGAGCTTGCTTTATGTGTTCCTGCTGTAATAATACTTTTGTAAAGGTTATCTACTTCATCAGCAATTTCTGGGTTTGATCCTGCTGTAATTTTTAGTATTTTTGTAACTGTATGTTCTTTATCACCTGGATTAATTCTCTCAGGGCTATATCCACAGAAGAAGTCTTTATTAAAAGTCATACCTGAAGTAGCTTCAAGTTGTGGTACACACACTTCTTCTGTAACACCTGGATATACTGTACTTTCATAAATTACAATATCATCTTTTTTAAGTACACGTCCAATCATTTGAGATGATTTTACTAAAGGAGTTAAATCTGGTCTATTTGAAGAATCAATAGGAGTTGGAACTGTTACAATATAAATATTTGCATCTTTAATATCTTCTAAATCACAAGAGTAAGTAATATTATCTTTTACTTCAACTAATTGTTCTTTATCTAATTCTAAAGTTCTATCGTAATCATTATTTAGCTCTTCTACTCTTGGCTCATTAATATCAAATCCAACAACAGTATATTTTTTTGCAAAGGCTGCGGCTAATGGAAGTCCTACATATCCTAGGCCTATTATACATATCTTTTTATTCATTTAAAACCTTTTAAATTTCTATATTTTTTAATAATGTAGAAAAATCAACTTTTTCTTTAGTACTATTTACAGTATGTGCTAAATCATGAAATTTTGTATGATGTTTTTTACTTCTTAATTCTATGATTGATATATCAGCATTACTATTAGCTCTTGCTTCACTTAACATTGAAGTTGAATCTATTGTAATAAATAATTCACTACATAGTTTTATAAAATCTGGTATTGGATTAATTGTTGGTGTTTCTGAATAAATAAGCTTATAATCAAACTCATATTCACTCAATAAATCTTCAATCTGTTTTGATGTTCTTCTTGATGTAGTAATATATTTTAAGTAACCATCATAGTTTTTAAATATTAAGTTTAAAACATTTTTAATATTCTCAACATCCATTTTAAAAGTACCATTATCTCCACCTAAAATTATTCCAATAGATTTCTCTTTTGATTTAATTATATTCTTAGAAGTTGTATATGATAGATTTAAAGGTACTGCAATGATATTTTCTAATTGAGGTGGGTTATCATGTTTTTGTGCAATGATATAATCAAAATCATCATATCTATAAGATTTTGGAAGCATAAGAACTATTGATTTTAAGTTATGTGTTTTACTAATAAACTTATTAAAATAATAAGTACTAGAACCTGTACTTACAACTGCATCATAAAATTCATAATTATATTTTTTATAATCTTTAAATAATTCATCAGAATATCTTTCAAATTTGTCTAAAATATATGAAGACAATTTAAATATTTTTAATTTAAATTTAACTTCTAAAATATCATAACTTATATTTTTTATTTTACAAAAGGCAATTGATTGATTTAAATGACCTGGTTTTCCATCACTTATTATTAGTATTCTTTTCATATATCTCTCTATAATGATTTTTGAACCTTTTATGGGGCCAAAAC
>MDTG01422288.1_pt1 | contig 10663 bp, 8 predicted proteins | sample 811421 | NCBI WGS metagenome assembly MDTG01 (sample SAMN05326645, study PRJNA326480) | marine metagenome | isolation source: seawater | place: Pacific Ocean: South East | collected 2011
GAAGGCGCTCCCCTGCTAAGGGAGTATAGGGTTTGTAGCCCTATCGAGGGTTCGAATCCCTCCCTCTCCGCCATGTACTTAACGTTGCTTGAAACAATGTTTGCGCTCGTAGCTCAACTGGATAGAGTACCTGGCTACGAACCAGGCGGTTGGAGGTTCGAGTCCTCCCGAGCGCGCCATGTTTCATACAGTTTAAACTGCACAATACGCGCTCGTAGCTCAACTGGATAGAGTACCTGGCTACGAACCAGGCGGTTGGAGGTTCGAGTCCTCCCGAGCGCGCCATTTCCTAGAATACCTTGTCATCTCACTAATTAAATTATTGTCCGAGCCATTCGGCTAGTTTTCTATATCCAGTCTCTTATCCTATTGATTTATAAATAATAATTTTTCATTTCTGCTCATTTATATTCTGAATAGTCAGTATATCCCCCTTTATCCGCTTGCTAAGCCTGTTAGCATAGTATTTAATATTTTTATAACAATTGTACGGAAATCCGCGAGGAGTAGTCGTGTCTGAGTTATTTATTAGTGCAGCGGAAATTATGGCGGTGGGTATGACCTCAGTCATCACCTTCTTGCTGCTTTTGATTTTTGTCATGACGTTGATGGCTAAATACTTGCCTAAAGGCGCAAGCCATGAACCGACGCCGCGAAGCGCACGTAAGCAATCTAAAGCAGGCAACCAACCTTCTGATGATACTGTGGCAGCCATCTCTGCAGCCGTTCACGCCTACCGTACCCAACGCAAAAAATAACGAATAACGAGGAGAATTCCATATGAGCAAGCCCCTTAAGTTAACAGAGCTTGTATTTAGAGACGCCCATCAGTCGTTATTAGCTACGCGGCTCCGGCTCGAGGATATGCTACCTATCGCTGACAAAATCGATAAGATTGGATTTTGGTCGGTAGAGTCGTGGGGCGGTGCCACGTTCGACGCGTGTATTCGTTATTTAGGTGAAGACCCTTGGGAACGCATTCGAAAACTTAAAGAAGCGATGCCCAATACCCGCCAGCAGATGTTATTGCGTGGTCAGAATCTCTTGGGTTATCGCCATTACGCTGATGATGTCGTGCGTCGCTTCGTAGAGCGCGCGCGCGAAAACGGTGTCGACGTGTTCCGTATTTTTGATGCGATGAACGATGTACGTAATTTGAAAACCGCGATTAAAGCCGCAAAAGACGTGGATGGCCATGCACAAGGAACCATGTCTTACACGGTGTCACCGGTGCACACGTTGGAAAAATGGGTGGAGATGGCACAGGAACTCGAAGACCTTGGCTGTGATTCGTTATGTATCAAAGATATGGCGGGTCTATTGCGTCCCAATGATGCATTCGAACTGGTGTCAGCGTTAAAAGAAAAGACCAATTTACCAATCGCAATGCAGTGTCATGCGACAACCGGTCTTAGTGTCGCGACTTACCAAAAATCCATTGATGCCGGTATTGATATGCTGGATACGGCTATTTCGCCGATGAGCATGACTTACGGACACTCGCCGACAGAAACGCTGGTAGCGATGACTGAAGGGTCTGACCGTGATACCGGCTTATCACTCACTGAGCTTGAGGACATAGCGAGTTATTTCCGTGATGTTCGCAAAAAGTATGCTCAATTTGAAGGTTCTCTAAAAGGAGTCGACGCGCGTATTTTATTGGCGCAAGTGCCTGGCGGTATGCTCACTAATATGGAAAACCAACTTAAAGAGCAGAACGCGCTGGATAAGTTTGACCAAGTGTTAGAAGAAATTCCGAAAGTACGTGAGGATCTAGGCTTTATCCCATTGGTTACGCCCACTTCACAAATTGTCGGTACGCAGGCGGTACTCAACGTACTAAGTAAGGAGCGCTACGCCAATATCTCTAAAGAGACTGCGGCGGTATTAAAAGGCGAATACGGAGCCACTGCCGCACCAGTCAATAAAGAATTACAGCAACGTGTGCTTGAAGGCGGTGAAGCGATTACCTGCCGTCCTGCCGATAAAATTGATGACGAGCTCGACAAGCTGACTCAAGAACTTAATGATAAGGCCAAAGCAGATGGTATTCGTCTGGCAGATAACGTCGTTGATGACGTGCTGACTTATGCGTTGTTTCCGCAAATTGGTCTTAAGTTCTTACAAAACCGCGATAACCCTGATGCATTTGAACCTGCTCCATCTGCGGATAAACCGCAAGCCACTGACACGCCTAAGCAGGCAGCGTCGAGTGCAAGCGCTGGCAGTTCCGTCCAAGGGGGAACTGAGCATTACGATGTGGCAGTCAATGGTAAGACTTATCAAGTGTCGGTCAGTGCTGCGGGTGAACTGGAATCCGTCAAACCCACTCCGCAGTCAACTTCTAATGATAATACACCTGCGAGTGAGGGCACCACAGTCGTTGCGCCTTTGGCCGGGAACATATTTAAGGTGAATGTGAGCGAAGGCGATCAGGTCAGTGCGGGTGATGTGCTTATCGTTATGGAAGCGATGAAAATGGAAACTGACATCAAAGCCGAGCAAGATGGAACTGTAAGCAGTGTCCATGTTAAAGAAGGCGATGCAGTATCGGTCGACGACGAATTGGTAACGCTGGGGTAATCCATGGATAAGCTTACGTTGTTATGGCAAACCACCGGATTATCAGCGATTACCGTAGGGCAAACCGCGATGATCATCGTCGGTGGGATCTTACTGTTCCTGGCCATTGCTAAAAAGTTTGAACCACTGTTATTGCTACCGATTGGCTTTGGTGCCATTTTGGCCAATATTCCGCTTGCTGGTTTTACCGAGGCGGGTGGCGTGCTTTACTACGTCTATAAAGTCGGTATTGATACAGGCATGTTCCCACTGATTATTTTCATGGGCGTTGGCGCTCTTACCGACTTTGGTCCCTTGCTCGCTAACCCGAAAATGATGTTACTGGGCGGCGCTGCGCAGTTTGGTATCTTTGCAACATTGTTTGGTGCAATTGCGCTGAATATGGTGCCGGGTATTGAATTCTCGATGGCGGATGCTGCGGCTATTTCAATTATTGGTGGTGCTGATGGGCCTACCGCGATTTTCCTTGCGTCTCGACTTGCACCTGACTTGCTCGGTGCGATTGCCGTAGCAGCGTACTCGTATATGGCACTCGTACCGATTATTCAGCCACCGATTATGCGTTTGTTAACATCAGAGTCTGAACGTCAGATTAAAATGAAGCAATTACGTCCTGTAGGACGCCGTGAGAAGATTTTCTTTCCACTGGCGGTCATACTGCTGACCTTATTGCTATTGCCGAGTGCAACGCCGCTGGTAGGCATGTTTTGTTTAGGGAATTTGATGCGGGAGTCAGGCGTTGTAGAACGACTCACTAAGACAACGCAGAATGATCTTATCAATATTGTGACAATCTTCTTGGGCTTGGCGGTTGGCTCGAAGTTGCAAGCCGAACAGTTCTTGAGCTTCCAAACCTTGGGCATCCTTGTTTTAGGCGCTATAGCATTCGCAATCGGTACGGCGAGCGGTATTTTGATGGCTAAATTGATGGGTAAATTTAGCAAGGACCCCATCAACCCTCTTATCGGTGCCGCAGGCGTGTCAGCTGTGCCCATGGCCGCTCGAGTGGTTAACAAGGTAGGATTGGATTCAAACCAGAGCAACTTCTTGCTTATGCACGCGATGGGACCTAATGTTGCCGGTGTATTAGGTTCTGCGGTTGCGGCAGGGATTTTGCTCGCGCTGGTTTAATAGGCCAGACTTAGATGGCTTACAGGCCGCCTCGGCCTGTAAGCCACATCATCACCGTATAAAATAGTGCGATAACGGTACTAATAATAGCAATATAGATAAAGCCTTTCTGACCCTGCTTCAACGTCCAACCATGCATTTTCAGGTAGACAATCCAGAGCAAGCTCAACACTAATGGAATAATGAATATAAAGCGGATCATGACTGCTCCTGTTGTTGGTGCTGATAGATCGCCGAGAGGTCATTAGCCGCTTGATAAGCGTGATTCAAGGATTTCTCAAGCCCGGTAATGGTATCTGCGACCTTATCAATGTTGCCTGCAGCCATGTGCTTTTCCAAATCAGCTGCGCGAGATTGCAACGCCTCTAAGCCTAAATTGCCCGCCGCACCCTTCAGTGAGTGGAAATAGCGGCGCGCGCTTTCGTGTTGACCGCGAGTGATGAAGTCAGAAACCTTCATGGCACTATTTTGATACTCAGTAAACAACTGCTCAACTAACTTCAAGTACAATGGCACGTTATGTTGCAGGCGTGCCAGCGCTTGTTCGAATTGGATTCCTTTAACCTGCGGATAACGAATTTTCTTTTCGTTCGGGTTGCTGGGCTCAGCCTTTACTTCAACTTCAGCTTGCTGTTTCGAGTCATCCTCGTAGTGTCCCGGCACACACCATTTAACGATTGCTTTTAATAGTTGCTTTTCGTCAATCGGCTTAGCGATATGCCCCTGCATGCCTGCTGATAGCGAGCGTTCTTCATCACCACTCATGGCATTAGCGGTCATCGCGAGAATAGGGAGCTGCTTGTAGTCGTAGAGCGCACGAATCTTTTTCGCGGCGGTGAGTCCATCCATTACTGGCATTTGAATGTCCATCAGTACTAACGCGTAACGCTTCTGTTCAATTGCATCGAGCGCGGCTTGACCATGCTCTGCAATATCTACCTTAAAGCCTTGGCTTTTGAGGAGTTCGAGCGCAACCTGCTGGTTAATTTCGTTATCTTCTACCAATAAAATCGGTGCGCCTTTGATTGCGTCTGGCAAGTTGGTTGACGGTAATTCATTGGCTGCGGTGATATCTTCGCGCTTGTACAATGTGGTCGCTAAGCTATGGCCCAATGTTGTTGCTGTAAATGGCTTCGAAAGAATATCGGAAATACCGGCCGCAGCGGCTTGCTCACTCATTTCTTCTGCATAATAGCCCGTAGCTAAGATCATTTTGGGCGCTTCATCAGCCAGTGACTGACTCACTTTCTGACACAACGATAATCCATCCATACCTGGGAGTCGCCAATCCACAAGTAGCACGTCATAAGGTATGTCATCTTCGCGTAAGATATCCAGTGCTTGTTCTGCAGTACGGCACACCCGCACATCGACTTGATAGCTACGCAGCATCTCTTGAATCATTTCGCGCGTGCTCAAATTATCGTCGATGGCGAGCACACGTTTCCCCCGTAATTTTTGTATCAAGTACTGGTGATGAGAGTCATCTTGTTGTGGTTGCATGGGCAGCGTGAGTTCAATGTAAAATGTTGAACCCTGACCCAAGCCACTGGTAACACCAATATCTCCGCCCATGAGTTGAATCAAACGTCGAGATATCGCCAAGCCAAGACCGGTGCCACCGTATTTACGGGTGGTAGAAGAGTCTGCTTGCGTAAAGGCCTTAAACAGATTGGCGCGTTGTTCTTCATCCATACCGATCCCCGTATCAGTGACCGATATACGCAACCAGACTTTATCGTCATTTTTATCGAGTAAGGTGACGGCGACATTGATCTCACCATCTTCTGTAAACTTAATTGCATTGCTGACCAAGTTGACCAGTACTTGGTTGAGCCGTAATGGGTCGCCAAACAGGCGCGTCGGGATATTTGCAGGCAGGTTAATGATAAATTCGAGATCCTTATCATACGCCTTATACGCGAACATATCGGCTAGCGAAGTCAATACGTCCTGTAAATCAAATGGAATACGCTCAATGCTTAGTTTTCCGGCGTCGATTTTGGAAAAGTCGAGGATGTCATTAATGACGCCTAGCAGAGCCTGTGACGACGAGTCGATGACTTTAATATAACGTTTTTGCTTTTCCGATAATTGTGTTTTTAAGCATAGATTGGCCATCCCGACAATCGCATTAATCGGCGTGCGAATTTCGTGGCTCATATTGGCGAGGAATTCGCCTTTAGCGACGTTGGCTTGTTCAGCGGCTTCTTTCGCTTGCTCCATTTGCTCAGCGACCGACTTGATAGAGGAAATATCGTAATAGCTACCGATGATGCCAATGACATTTTTTTGATCGTCATAAAGCGGAACACTCGAGTGCTCGATGTAGCGTGTGTTATTCGCCAAGTTAAGTTCAATTTCAGCGTTGCAAGAAGCTAAGCCATGTTCTAATGTGAGGCGATCGCGCTCCTGTAATACAGGGTTTTTGGCCAACCAAGTCAGTTGTTCGTCACGCTTGCCTTCAAGCGCTTCACTGCTGCACTGAATATCGCGCAAAAACGCGTCATTACCTCCGAGATATTCTAGGTCGCTGTTGCGCCAATATACCCGCGTCGGCAAATCATTGAATACTTGTTGTAATAATTGTTGCGAGCTGGCGGTTAGAAACGGTTGACGCAATGGGGATGTCAGCGAAGTTTGCCGAGTCCAAGTAAAGATGACAATACCCGCGATTAATCCAACGGTAACCGAAGTCAGTAATATGTAATCACTTAACGGCGCGGGTAAAATCAGGTAACTGATGATGCTGATAAGTTGAAAGGCAATAAAGCCAATTTGAAACCGTGTCCAGAATGTTGTCATTCGTCACTTGCCAAAACGCTGTGAAAGAAAATGGGTGCCTTCTAAGTGTGCCACGACACACGCGTAACGCCAAGTTTATTAAGCCAATCATGGACGTGCGAAGCAAATCTAAGTAAGCTAACCGCACGCGTCAGAAAAGGTAGTATCGGAGTCCCTTTTGCAAACTCAATTCGAACGAAAAATCACCGAACTCACAGCGAGTCACTCAAGCGCCATTTGGGAAGGTATCCACCGTGGCATCGAGCGTGAGGCTTTGCGTGTATTAGAAAACGGCACACTTGCGCCGACGGATCATCCCGAAGCGTTGGGAAAGACGTTAACGCACGACACCATTACGACGGATTACTCGGAAAATTTACTCGAGTTTATTACTCCGGTGGCTGAATCTATTCGCACCACCTTATCGCAATTGAAAGACATTCATACCCATACCTTCAAAGCCTTGGGCGACGAGTTGTTATGGCCATTGAGTATGCCGTGTTATATCGGTTCTGATAAAGATATCCGTGTGGCTAAATTTGGTGAGTCGCATTCAGGTCGAATGAAATCCTTGTATCGCGTGGGGCTGACCCACCGGTATGGAGCAACCATGCAGATTATCTCGGGCGTTCATTTCAATTTTTCTGTGCCTGAGACGCTTTGGGCAGCACTTGCTCAAGATGAAGGCACTGAGGACAACGCGGCTTTTCGTTCTGAAAAATATTTTGCTTTGATTCGGAACTACAAACGACTGTCTTGGGTGATTCCATTTTTATTTGGCGCATCGCCAGCGTTGTGTGAATCATTTTTTACTCAGACTCAAACCGAGAATAAGTTGACCGAGTGGGACTTCGCTAAACTGGGTAAGGGTACATGCTATTTGCCTTACGGCACATCATTGCGGATGAGTGATCTAGGGTACACGAATAAAGAACAAGCAAGCTTAAAAATCACGTACAACAACCTCGATGATTATGTGGAGGGTCTACGTAGAGCAATTACCACGCCGTCCGAGAATTTTAAGTCGATTGGTGTAAAAGATAATGGTGAGTATCACCAGCTTAATAGCAACATTCTACAAATAGAGAATGAATTCTATTCGCCAATTCGACCTAAGCGCACAGCAAAGGATGGCGAAACACCCACACAAGCGCTTGAACGCGGTGGCGTCGAGTATATCGAGGTCCGCGCTTTGGATGTGAATCCGTTTAGTGAAGTGGGTATTACGGCGCAACAAATTCAGTTCCTTGACCTGTTCTTACTTTACTGTTTGCTGACGGAGAGCGCTCCGATGGATTGGGAGACTCAGCAGAAAACCGACCAAAACTTCAATAAAGCGGTGATGCAAGGCCGTAATCCTTCGCTGAGCTTATGGCAAGATGGTCACGATCGATTAATGACCGACTGGCTGGAGGAATTATTTGCAGAGCTGGCTGCGCTCGCCCGCATTATGGACGATTCGCCGCATTCTGAGTCGGGTTATGTTGCCGCTGTCGAGGCGCTTTATCCATGCGTGTTGAATCCTGAGTTGACTTTGTCAGGTCAGGTTCTGGAGATCTTGCGTAGCAATGATTGGGATGCAAGCCGCTTGGGTAAGGAGTTAGCGCTTAAATATAAGCGTTTATTCCGTGAAGCGGAGTATGAAGCGTTTAGCGAAGATGACTTTAAGCGGTGGAAGGCCGCTTCGGAAGATGACTTCGTTGCTCGTAAAGCTTCGGATAACGTAGTTGATTTTGATACCTTCTTGAGTAACTATTTCGAAAAGGCAAAATGTTCGGGGCAACCCACACGCTAGTTAAAAGAGCTACGCCAGAAAAGAAAAAGGCGCAACGATAAACCGCTGCGCCGAATAGTTCAGGGGGGTGAACACAACATAACTGTTTACTCTGATACGTGTGTCATCAAAAAGTTCAGAATCATGCAAAAAAAAATTTATAAGCGCAGTTCGATTATTGCTTCAGCTGTTTTGGTAAGCGCACTAAGCGGCTGCGCCACGCCGCCTCCACAATCCCCTGAGAATATCTGTGATATCTTTGAAGAACATAATGATTGGTATCATGCTGCGGCCGATGTGCGCGAGCGGTGGGGCGTTCCCATCCACGTGCCGATGGCGATGATGTATCAAGAGAGTTCCTTCAGACATGATGCGGTTCCTCCACGCTACTATTTTCTTGGCTTTATTCCTTGGGGGCGAGTGAGTAGTGCTTACGGATACTCCCAAGCTAAAGATATGACGTGGGAAGATTACCAGCGAGAAACGGGGAATGGCTGGGCGAGTCGAAGCGACTTTGAAGATGCTATCGACTTTATGGGATGGTTTATTTATAAAAGCTATGAAATTAATGGTGTGTCCAAGTGGGATGCATACGCGCAATACCTCAACTATCACGAAGGTTGGGGCGGTTATGCTCGCAAATCTTACCTCAGCAAACCGTGGCTTGTGAAAGTATCGAAACAAGTAAAAAGTCGTTCGTTACGATACGCTACACAGCTCAAAACCTGTGAAGAAGACCTTAAGCATGGATGGCTGTATAACTTATTTTTTGATTGGTAAGCGTTAGCAAAGAGCCAGCGGTATTATTCACCGCTGGCTGAACGAGGCTCTTGAAAATGCTGAGGTAACACGCGCACTTGTTTTATCATCGTATCACCTACCTCAATGAGTTCCACTGGATAGCCACCTAAGCGTAAGCTGAGACGGGCACTTGGGATATCACCAAACTGCTCAATAATTAATCCACTGAGTGTCTTCGGTCCATCGGTAGGAAATTGCCAGTTCATCTCTTTATTAAGCTCGCGCAGGTTGGCAGCACCTTCAACTAAATAGCTGCCATCAGGTTGCGCAACAGCTGTCTCGCTTGGTTGAGGCGCCATGGACGTGGTGAAGTCGCCGACAATTTCTTCTAAAATATCTTCTAAAGTGACCAGGCCTTGAATATCTCCATACTCATCAACGACGAGGCCAATGCGCTCTTTGCGACGCTGAAACTTTAATAGTTGCACGTTAAGGGGAGTGCCTTCGGGAATAAAATAAATATCGCGTGCAGCGCGCACCAAAGTCGCCTTATCGGCTTCAAATTGATTTTTGGTCATCAAACGCATGACATCACGAGCGTGGAGAAAGCCGACCGCATCATCAATGTCATTTCGGTACAACAACACTCGCGTATGTTGAGCGTGCTCTATTTTCTTAATGATTCGCGACCATTCGTCGTTGATATCGATTCCGACAATCTCGTTACGCGGAATCATCACATCCTCGACTGTAACTTTTTCTAGGTCCAGAATACTAACCAGCATTTCTTGGTGAGAAGCTGGGATCATGTTGCCTGCTTCATTCACCACGGCGCGCAACTCATCTGAGTTGAGTGCATCGCCTACTTGGGCTCGCTTAGGGTCGACACCGAGCAGGCGCATAAATGAGTTGGTAATGAAGTTCACACTGGTAACAAAGGGATACATTACCAGCAAGAGTGGACGTAAGATCATTGAGCTCGGAAAAGCGATACGCTCTGGATGCAGGGCGGCGATTGTTTTAGGCGTAACTTCGGCAAAAATTAAGATTACCAAAGTAAGGCCGAGTGTGGCGATAACAATACCGGCATCGCCGAACCAACGAATACACAGAATGGTCGCAATAGAGGAGGCTGCAATATTAACTAAGTTATTACCAATCAGGATTAGACCGATTAAGCGATCAGGGCGTTCCAGCAGGAACTGCACTCGACGTGCACCATGGTGGTTATTTTGCACTAGATGGCGTAACCGATAGCGGTTAATCGACATCATGCCCGTTTCGGAGCCGGAAAAATATGCAGAGAGAGCGATGAGAACTACGAGTATTACGAGTAACATACTCGTCGATATATCGTCCAAACTTACTATCCTCTTAGTCGTTGCGAATCTGACAATTTAGTGTTTTCAGTCGCTAAGTCAAGCTTTGACTTAGCTGAGAATGATATCTTTGACAAAGCGGCTACCAAAGTAACCGAGTGTTAATAACACCGTACCCAAAATACTTAACACCATAACCGGTTTACCGCGTAGGCCAGTCGCTTTATGGGTCAGGTAGGTGATGATATAAACCAAAGCCGCCGCCATTGCTAGAATTGTCTTGTGAGCTTGGTTTTGAGCGAACATGTCATCCAAAAAAGCAAAACCGGAA
>MDTG01426374.1_pt1 | contig 10663 bp, 11 predicted proteins | sample 811421 | NCBI WGS metagenome assembly MDTG01 (sample SAMN05326645, study PRJNA326480) | marine metagenome | isolation source: seawater | place: Pacific Ocean: South East | collected 2011
ACATGAAATAATGTAACTTGTTGGTGATTTAAAGAAATTGATTTATTTTGAGCATTGTTTAAGATTAATTTACTTTTTTCATTGAATTGATCAAAATTCATGCTTTATTTTGATAATAATTAAACAAAATCTCAAGTACTTTATTGGAAAAAAAATTAAATAAACTTCCCTTAGAAGGGATCATAGTATTAGATCTAACAAACGTTTTATCTGGTCCTTTTGCTACCTTTATATTAGCTGAACTAGGTGCTTCAGTGATTAAAGTAGAAAAACCCGATGGTGATGACTCCAGACACTATGGCCCATTCAATAAAGGTAAATCTAGTTATTTTATTTCATTGAATAGAGGAAAAAAGAGTATTGTTATTGATTTAAATAAAAAAGAAGATAAGAAGGTTTTAGAAAAAATACTCAAGAAGACAGATATAATGATAGATAATTATAAACCGGGTATTTTAGAAAAATATGGTTATCACTGGGATTATTTATCCAAAAAATATCCGAGATTAATCCACGGGAAAATAAGTGGTTTTGGAGAAACTGGGCCTATGAAAGACCTTCCTGCGTACGATATCATTGTTCAAGCAATGGGCGGCCTCATGAGTATTACAGGAAGTGATAAAAATAATAATGTAAGAGTTGGCACATCAATTGGAGATATTGCCGCAGGATTATTTTGCGTAATTGGCGTTTTAAGTCAGTTGATAAGAAGAAATCAAACAAATTCTGGTTCAAAATTAGATTTAAGTATGCTTGATTGCCAAGTTGCAATACTTGAAAATGCGATAACAAGATACTCTATTACAAAAGTAAATCCCATTCCACTAGGAACGGACCATCCATCAATTACCCCATTTGGTTCATTTAAAACAAAAGATAGTCAAATTGTTATTGCTATTGGTAATGAAAAGATATTTAAAGAATTTTGCTACATTATCAAAGATAAGGAAATGTTTTCAGATAAAAAGTTTAATTCAAATGAAAATAGAAGAGTTAATATGACAAAATTGAGAAAACGTATCGAGGCAAAATTAAAAAAAGAAAATAGTAAATATTGGTTGAGGAAATTTGCCAAAAATAAAATACCATCTGCAAATATAAATTCAATTGATGATGTTATAAAAAATCGACAGATAATAGAAAGAGGAATAATTTTAGACTATAAAGAAAAAAATCTTAACAGAATGAAGGTTGTATCAAGTCCCTTTAATTTTAGTTTTGTGAAAAATAAATCAGAAGAAAAAAAAAAAGCACCAAACTTAAATGAAAATAAAAAGGAAATTTTAAAATATTTAGGGATAAGTTAACTCCACGGACCATTTTTTTTAAGAAAGATAGATTTACCTTTTTTAACACTTTTTATATTATTTTTATTAATAAAGAAAAAAGAATACAAAAAGCCAAATATAAATCCGCCTATGTGTGCGAACCATGCGACATTTGATCCTTGGTTGCCTAAGTTGATAAATTGATATATGAACCAAAATAAAAGTAAGTAAAATGCAGAAATTCTTAGCGTAAAAAAAATAAAAAATGGCACCAATACAAGTATTTTTGCTTTAGGAAATAAATAAAGATATGCACCTAAAACTCCAGCAATAGAACCAGAGGCGCCGATCATTGGTATATTTGAATCAAAGTTTACAATTGCTTGAGAAAAACAAGCAACAATACCTGAAAAGACATAAAAAAAAATAAATTTCTTTTTACCCATTATATCTTCAACATTGTCTGCAAATATCCAAAGATAGAGCATATTTCCGATAAAATGCATCCATCCACCATGCATAAAAATAGAAGTGATTAATGTGAAAGGTGCAAAGAATGTCGGATAATCGTTGTTACCAATTAATGACGCAGGTTTAAAACCAAAATAATAAGTAAAAAATTCTCTATTATCACTTGCGAGTTGGAGTATAAAAACGGCTGCACATATAATTAATATGATAAGTCTTACATACGATTTATTTCTCGTTGGATTTTCATCTTTTAAGGGAATCATTTTGTATAATCTTTTTGTATAATTTTTCTTTTACCAAGTACTAAAAGTTTAGCTTTACTCTCAATATTATTTTTTATTATATCTGACTTGACATCTATGCCTCCGGTATAGTGCCCAAATGAAGGTAAAATGCAATAATTCTGACCTAAAATAAAACATTTAAAGTAGAATCTTGAATTATTTATTTTTAAAAAGGTCTTGGGATGATAATGACCAGAGAATTGAAAATTATTGATTTTTTTTGTTTTTATATGACAAAAAGAGAATTTATCTTGTTCTAAATTTTCTAAGAATTTCCCTCCCACTTTTTCTTTGTTAAGAAGTTTGTTGTCATGATTGCCATTAATCCAAAAAAAATTTAATTTACTGGTGATTTTCTTAATTTCATTAATTTGAATCTCTGACATGTTAGTAATTGATAAATTATCATGAAAATTATCTCCTAAAGAAATAACGTTCATTGGATTATATTTTTTTATAAGCTTTTCTAATTTCATAACGGTCTCTTCAAAATCATAGAGTGGAAGAAAATTACCTCTATTATTCAAAGATACTCCCTTGCCTAAATGTAAATCTGATACTATTAATGTTTTACGTTTTTTAAAATAAACACCACCAGTAATGTCAAATAAAAATTCTTTACATAAAATTTTTTCGGTTACAGAATCATTAATCATAAAGGACTATTAATTTTAATTTTTTCTTTTTCATTAATTAATGCTTTAGAAAATTCAGATAGACTTTTTAATTTAACGTGTTTGAAATCTACTTGTTTTAAATTATCAATTTGACTGTGATGAACAAAATGTTTATCAATTTCTTCTTTTGTGATTTTAAGAATTATATGTTCTGGTTCATACTTTCTTAAAGTATCAAAAATAATATCACTATTTACAAAATTATTGCTTCCATATTTTGATAGAACGTTATTTTTTTTTGTTAATCCGCTTATCATGGAAACTTCTTTAAAAATGCGTTTGGCAATAGCTGTATCTAAGGAGTTAATTTTTTTTAGATGAAAGTTAAAAAAATTCTTAAAATCATTGATTTTTAAAAATGTTTTATTTCTGAAAAAAAGTCCGAAAGAATAATCATTAATTATATAATTTAATGAAAACAGCTGTTTGTCATCTAAATAACTAATCAACATATTTGAGAGTGTTTGATTTGCTTCTCTTCCTAAAAAAGTATGAAAAAAAAGATACTCTCCATCCTTATATGGAAAACTTTCAATTAAAATTTTATTTTTTTCTGGGAGTCCGGAACTATTTTTTTGAAATAAAATAAAGTTTTTTATTTTTTTAGGGAGTCTTGTTCTATTCAAACTCTTAAAAATATTTAATATTTCATTTGATAGGTTTGATTTCAATTGCATACTGCCTCCCCAATAAATTGGTACTTTATTGGATTTTCTTTTGTTTATATCTACTATGATACCATTATTACTAATTTTTCTACAAACAAGTGTCATCCCCGCAAATATAAATGAATCTTTTTCTTTCAAAGTATTTAAGAAATTGTCTTCAACAGTACCGAGTAGATTACCTTTGGTGGTTTTGATTTTAATATTACTCGAATCGATAATTGTACCAACATTTATAAAAATACTTTTTTTTAAATTTTCGTTTTTTACTCTGTAGGAACCATTTTTTAATTTTTTTAATTTAGATAAATTTTTATAATTCTCTAAAACGTAACCACCATTATATATAAACTCAATTAGCTTAGTAAGTTCCTCTTTTTTTAAATTCCTGTAAGGATATGCTTTAGTTATTATTCGATAGATCTTATCTGGATAAAAACTTGAATGGCATGATATTAATAGTAAATGCTGACATAAAACATCTTTTGCTCCATTTTTTTCAAAAATAGTGTCAAATTCTTTGTTTTTAATAAGTTTTTCCAAAGCAATACACTCCAAATATTCAAATTTATTAGTTGGTATAAGTACTGCATCTGAAACGCCACTGTGAGAATGATTTGATCTTCCTAACCTTTGAATAATTTTATTAACACTTTTTGGAGCACCTATATTTAGAATTTTATCAATATTTTTCCAATCAATACCCATCTCTAGAGAAGATGTACTAATAATTGAATCAATTTTATTTTCTTTAAAATTCCTTTCAGTTTGATTTCTAATTTTTTTAGATAACGAGCTATGGTAAATACCAATTTTCAAGTCTTTAAAATTAATAAATAGACTTTTAAATAAAATTTCCGCTTGAGCTCTTGTATTTACAAATATAATTGTTTTCTTGTTTTTTACTATTTCATATAGATCTTTAATTGCATAATCAACACCATGTCCGTAATCGGGTATTTTATCCAAGTAAAAAACTTTTAATTTAATATTCTTAAATACTTTATTAGTTATAATTTTAGTTGTTCCATTAAGTGATAACCAGTTAGATAAGTATTCATAATTTTCAATACTTGATGAACAAGAAAATATTTTGATTTTTTTATTCATACTTATTACATGTGACATTGCTAAAATTAATTGATCGCCTCTTTTTGTATTCACAATTTCATTTAATTCATCAATTGCTAAAAATGAAATACTTTTAAATATATTATCTGTTTCTCTTTTTGCGATCATTAACGCCAATGATTCAGGTGTCGTCAAAATTATATCGCACGGATTATTTAGTTGCTCTTTTTTTATCAATGATGATTCATCTCCAGTTCTTTTACCGATAGTTATATTTAGCCCTAACTCGTCAATGATGATTTTAATATTTTCATATAAATCTGAAATAATAGATTTTAAGGGGCAGATATATATTATTTTTTTCTTTTTATTATTAATTGCATCAATAATAGTTGGAAGAAATAATGTTATCGTTTTTCCAGTTCCCGTATCTGATGAAATTAAAATTTGTGAGTATTTTTCAGAGCCACAATTTTCTAGAAATTCCTTTTGAAAATCAAATAGTTTCCACTTTCTTTTGTTTAAAAAACTTTGAAATTGTTTTGGTAATTTATTTTCTTGCATCTAAATAAGAATTATAAATAAATGATTAACTTATAATATGGCATGAAAAAAACAAATATTAACTGGATTAAGAAAAAAAAGGAAGGACTTTATTGTATTCCTGGTAGCTTTTACATAGACCCTATCTTTCCGGTAGAGAGAGCACTTATTACACATGCCCATTCAGATCATGCAAGACCAAATAATAAAAAAATACTTTGTTCTAAAGAAACCAAAGACATAATGAAACTGAGGTATGGTGATAGATACTGTGAAAGTTTTCAGATCATTAATTACAATGAATCTTTAAAAATTAACGATGTTTTTGTCAAAGTGCTACCTGCCGGACATATCTTGGGAAGCGTTCAGTTTTTAATTGAATACAATGGATATAAGCTTTTGATCAGTGGAGACTATAAAAGAAGTCTCGATTCAACTTGTCTTCCTTACGAAGTTGCGAAATGTCATACCTTTATAACGGAGGCAACTTTTGGGCTTCCAATCTTTAAACATCCACCCGACAAAATTGAAATTCAAAAACTTATAAAATCAATTAATAGTAATAAAAATTCTACTCACTTAATAGGAGTTTACGCCTTAGGAAAATGCCAAAGATTAATTTGTCTATTAAGAGGCATTGGTTATGAAAAACCAATTTATTTACACGGTGCGTTAATTAAAATTTGCGAATATTACAATAAAAAAAAAATTAATATGGGAATTTTAAAAAATGTGTCTTTAACAACACCTATTAATCTAAAAAATAATCTTATTTTATGTCCTCCTTCCTCATTAAATGACAAATGGTCACAAAAATTCATTAACAAAATAAAAGGATATGCTTCTGGATGGATGCAAATAAGACAGAGAATAAAACAAAAAAATATAGAAGTTCCATTAGTTATTTCAGATCATGCTGATTGGGAAGAAATTTTACAAACAGTTAATGACGTGGTTCCAGAAGAGGTTTTAGTGACTCATGGAAGAGAAGAGGCTCTTGTACATTATCTGCAACAGCAAAAATATAAAAGTAATGCACTAAATCTTATTGGATTTGAGGACGAAAATGAATGACTTTGCAAACCTACTAGAAAATCTATTACTTACATCTTCAAAAAAAAAAAAAGTTGAGTTGCTTACTACTTATTTTCAAAAATCTGAAAACAAAGATAAAGGTTGGGCATTAGTATTACTCACAAATGGAATAAAGAAAAGATACTTAAATACTAAAGATATCAAAGAATTAATTATTGAAAGAGTAGGGGATACACTATTCAAATATTCTTATGATTATGTTGGAGATCTAGCTGAAACCATATCACTGCTCTGGAAACAAAAGTTTGATGACAAACAAAATATTAAACTTTTTGAATTTTTAGAATATCTATCCAAAAAAACAAATAAAAGTTTATTAAAAGAAAAATTGAAAAATATTCTAGATAATTCTCCTGAAAAATTAAGGTTCTGTTTTTTAAAAATTATAACTGGTGGTTTTCGTGTAGGAGTTTCTAATGGCTTGATAAAAGAAGCTTTAGTAAATTATGGATCTCGTCAGTTAGCTGAAATTGAAGAACTTTGGCATGGTTTTAAACCGCCCTACGAAGATTTTTTTAAATGGTTGGATGGAAAAGATCTACCGGTATATATAAACAAAAAATATTTATTTAATACTTTCATGCTAGCAAATAATTTTAAAATCGAAGATTTTGTGACCAAAAAAACTAAAGATTTTTTTTCTGAATTTAAATGGGATGGTATTAGAGCACAACTAATTATCTCAAAAAAAGGTAGAATTTTTTCAAGAAATGGTGAAGATATCACATATTCATTTCCAGATATTAATGTAGATCATGATAGTAACTACTTTGTTTTAGATGGAGAAATAGTTGTAAAAAAAAACGATAAAGTACTATCTTTTAACGATTTACAAAAAAGAATTGGAAGAAAATCACCCTCGAATAAATTATTAAATGACTTTCCAGCACATTTTATTGCTTATGATATTCTATTTTATAAAAAGATCGACTGTAGACCGCTTAAATTAATTGAAAGAAAGAAATATTTAAAAAAATTTACAGAGACAAACAAACAAATCACTCTTTCTCAATTAATAAATTTTTCTAGCTGGAAACAGTTAGAAAGTATAAGGGAGAATTCACTTAATAATCATATTGAAGGTGTAGTTGTTAAGAATAAAAATAGTATTTATAAAAAAGGTAGAGTTGCTGATGGTTGGTATAAATGGAAGAGAAAGCCCTTTTCTATGGATTTTATTATTATGTACGCGCAAAGAGGTCATGGAAAAAGGTCCTCTTTTTATTCTGATTTTACTTTCGGTTGTTGGATTAATAAGAAATTTAAAGAATTGGTGCCCATCGGCAAGGCGTATTCAGGATATTCCAACGAAGAACTAAAGAAATTAGATATTTGGGTTCGAAGCAATACATTACAAAGATTTGGACCAGTTAGATCTTTAAAACCTGGTCTTGTTATAGAAGTTGCCTTTGACAATATAAATTACTCCTCAAGGCACAAGTCTGGAGTTGCATTGAGATTTCCGAGGTTTTCTAGAATTCGATGGGATAAACCTTTATCTGATGTGTGTGTACTAAAGGATGTAAAAGACTTAATTAATTAACTTGAAAGTTCTACTTATGTTCTTATAATATAACATGAGGAAAAAATTGAAAAATAGTAGAATAAAGTTAGTTAGTGCTGCTGCAGGATTCCCTTCACCCGCAGAGAATTATATTGAAGAACAATTAGATTTAAATCGATATTTAATAAAAAATAAAGAATCCTCGTTTTTTGTAAGAGTTTCGGGAGATTCTATGATTAATGTAGGTATATTTGACAATGACATACTAATTGTAGATAGATCTATAACACCAAACAGACAATCTATAATTTTAGCCTCTTTAGATGGGGAATTAGTCATAAAAAAATTAATAAAAGATCAATCTGGAAATTATTATCTTAAGTCAGAAAATATTAATTATCCAAATATAAAAATTAACTCCAATACAGATACAATGATATGGGGTGTTGTTACATACGTCATACATAACTTAAGATAAATTTATGATTGCTTTACTAGATTGTAATAATTTTTACGTATCATGTGAAAGATTATTTAACCCAAAATTAATCAATAAACCTGTTGTAGTACTTTCAAATAACGATGGTTGTGTCATTTCTCGTTCAAATGAAGCCAAGAATATGGGAATAAAAATGGGAATACCACTCTTTAAAATAAAGCATCTTTTAGAGAGTAATAAAGTTAAAGTTTTATCATCTAACTATTCGGTTTATGGAGATATCTCAAACAGAATAATGAATATCTTGAAAAATGATTTGCCTAAAGTTGAAGTTTACTCAATTGATGAGGCATTTTTTAGTTTATATGAGGTAAGTGACAAAGAAAAAAAATGTCTAGATTTATCTAATAAAATATTAAAATGGATTGGTATTCCAGTTAGTATAGGAATAGCAAAAACAAAGACATTAGCAAAGCTTGCAAACAGAGCTGTAAAAAAGAAACATAAATATATTGGATTTAATTTTAAATATGAGAATGTTCTAGAGTTAAGAGAGAATAATTTTGATCATATATTAAAAAATACTGATGTTCAGGATATTTGGGGAGTAGGGAAACAATTATCTATTTTTTTAAAAGAAAATAATATTAATACTGCTTATGATCTTAGGAAAAGTAATGATAATTTTATTAGAGAAAAAAAAGGAGTTATATTACAAAGAACAGTTTTTGAATTAAGAGGTATAAAATGTAATTATATAGAAAACATTATACCTACTAAAAAATCAATTTGTGTTTCCAGATCCTTTGGTAACAAGTTGAAGAGTTATGAAAATATCAGAAATGCTTTAATTGTATATGTACAAAAAGCTGCATCGAAAATGAGGTCAGAAGGTTTGTTTTGTAAATCCATAACTATATTTTTAAAAACATCTAAGTATGAAAAACATATTTATTCTAATAGTAAAACATATGTATTAATCGAACCAACATTCGATCTGAGACTTATTTGGAAAATTTCTGATAGGCTATTACTAAATATTTACAAAGATTCATTTTTGTATGGTAAAGTTGGTGTAATATTATCTGATTTCTATTCAAAAAAATTTGTGCAACAATCATTAATAAATCAAGAAGCCAACCTTGAATTAGAAAAAAAAAAAGGGATAAGAATTATGAAATTAATTGACAACATTAACCACAGATTTGGATATGGTAAAATTAGATTATCTTCGGATAGTAGTATTAGTTTTTTATCTAAAAGTGAGAAAAAGAATAATAAAAATATGAAGTGGCAAATGAAATCACAATATCGTTCACCTTGCTACACTACAAATTGGTGTGATATACCGAGAGTTAAGGTTTAAAGAATTAAAGTTTAAATGGAAGAAAAAGAACAAAAGAAATTAGCATCAGCTATAGTATTAAAAGCAAGAGAGGAATGTAGAAAAAAAAAAATTAATCCCTACATAGCAATCGGTGCTTTTATTGACGAAATAATAAGAGAGCTTTCAAAATTGAATTCTGATGAGAAGGTTTCAGAGTTTTTGGTAAGTATTGCAGGTAAAGTAAAATCAGGTATGTATAAAAAAAAAAACTAATTTGAATTATTATATTCTTTAATCAGTTTATCAATCTTAGTGTACCGTGGCTTATCATTTTTAATTTGTTTGAGCAATTCTTTTGCTTTTGATGAGAGTTTACCATCTACATCAAACTGATTAGATTGAGATAAGACACCATTTTTATTTTTATTATAATGATCAGATAACTTGTAAAACGTCTTCATTGATCTGTGAGATACATTCTTCAATACATTCATCTTCAGATTTTTTGGGTAGGCCTTGTCGAGACTACTTTGATCGGATAGTCCCTTGACAACATACTTTTTTAAGAGATTATAGGCTTCAAATGAAATAACTCGTTTTTCATGAAAATAAGTTTTGTTAATATGCTTTTTTGCTTTATTATAAAAGTTGAATAAACCCATAACATCAATATACTGTATAATTATATTATTGTAAACACAATATGTTGTATGGAGATTAAAATGAATGGCTATAACCTCAATGATCTTAAGGAATTCCTTCCATTTGTTGATGAAACAAAATATTTATACTTAATTTTTATAGTTATCTTTATTATCGTGTTTGGAGTTCTTACAATTTTAATAAAATCATTACCTAAGAAAAAGAAAATCGAAATTCCTAAAAGTCAACCTAGTCTAAATGATATAGTAGACACAAGAGATATCAAAATTAATGATGACAACGAGTTTGTAGATGTTTTAGTAGCTATTGAGGAGGAGATGATTGCCATTAGGGAACTTTATGTTGGAGGATATATAAGTAAGGGTGTGTATATCTCTGAAACGGATCGGCTTTATGAAAAGGCTAAAATTTTCGGTATTTAGCCTTAAATATTTAGAAAATTTACAACCAGAAAAGTATAATGGTAATAATTTATGACTAATTTTATAGAACATTTATCTTCGAAAATTATGGATATTGCATCAACTAAAGCAACATCTAAAGAGTTATCTGATGATCAAAAATTGGAGAATACACTTGAAGATATTCAGACATATTTAAGTCAAATGGGCTTAAATCAAGAAATAATAAATGATTTCCAAGAACAAATTACTCAA
>MDTG01121840.1_pt1 | contig 10662 bp, 8 predicted proteins | sample 811421 | NCBI WGS metagenome assembly MDTG01 (sample SAMN05326645, study PRJNA326480) | marine metagenome | isolation source: seawater | place: Pacific Ocean: South East | collected 2011
GTAATAAGACCTGCAACATTATGTGGTTTTGCACCTAGATGTAGATTGGATTTATCAGTTAATATTCTTACTAATCATGCTGTTAATAATAAAAAAATAGTTGTTTTAGGTGGGGGTGAGCAAAAAAGACCAAACCTTGATATAAGAGATATGTGCAGAGCTTATGAAGTTATATTAGAGGCAGATGAAAAATTGATTAACAATCAAATTTTTAATGTTAGTTGTGGAAATAAGAAAATAATTGAACTGGCTAAAATGGTAAAAAAAAATGTTGAATCATTTTATGATATCTCTGATATAGAAATAGAAATTAAATCTGAAACAGTTGATAAACGCTCTTATCACGTTAATGCCGACAAAATAAAAAATGTTCTTGGTTTTCAACCTGAATATAGTGTAGATGATGCAATAATATCTTTATGTGAGGCTTTTAAAGGAGGGTTGTTACCTAATAGTCTATCAGACTCGGCATACATAAATGTCGACACTTTAAAAAAAAATAATGTCCTCTAAAAAAGATATTGTTTTGATTACTGGCGGTGCTGGATTTATTGGTAGTCACACAATCGATTTATTTCTTTCCAAAGGTTACAAGGTTAGATCGATTGATAATTTGACTGGAGGAAATTTAAAAAATATTGAGCACCTAAAAAAAGAAAAAAATTTTGATTTTATCAAAGCTGATATTCTAAAGTTAGAAAAGATTAAATCTTTTATTAATGAGTGTAGCTATATAGTACATTTTGCTGGCATAGGAGATATTGTCCCCTCTATAGAAGACCCAAAAAAATATATCGAAAATAACGCGAATGGAACATTAAATTTACTAAATAATATTAATATAAAAAAGACAAAAAAATTTGTTTATGCAGCGAGTTCATCTTGTTATGGAATAGCTAAAACTCCAACAAAAGAGTCAAATCGAATAAGCACTCTATATCCATATGCTTTATCAAAATATATGGGGGAGCAAATTACATTACATTGGGGCCATGTTTATGGACTTAAAGCAAATTCTATTAGAATATTTAATGCATATGGCACAAGGTCTAGAACAAGCGGTGCCTATGGGGCTGTATTTGGAGTCTTTTTAAAACAATTAATTGAAAACAAACCCCTTACTGTTGTTGGAAATGGTAATCAAAAAAGAGACTTCCTATATGTTACCGATGTAGCGAATGCATTTTTTAAAGCTGCTACTACTAAAAAAAACCATAATATCTGGAATCTAGGTAGTGGAAATCCTCAATCTATCAATTATCTAATCAAATTATTAGGAAGTCCAAAATTAACTCATTTGCCTAAGAGGCCGGGAGAACCTGAAATAACATATGCAGATATTAGCAAAATTAAAAGTGATCTTAATTGGAAACCTAAAGTTTCATTTGAAGAGGGTGTCAAACAAATTATTGAAAATATTGACTATTGGAAAGATGCCCCATTATGGAATAAATCAAAAATAAAATCAGCAACTAAAATATGGTTTAAGTATATGGATAAAAAATACTCATGAAGAATTACAAGAATAAAATTGTCACCAATAAAAAATTACAAAAAATATTAGGTCAGTTTCCAAGGAAAAAAGGCTCGAAAGTTGCAATGTGTCATGGTGTTTTTGATTTAGTTCATCCAGGACATATACGACATTTGCAATTTGCAAAAACAAAATCCGACATTTTAGTTGTCAGTATCACTGCTGATTTACATGTTCATAAAGCAGCTATGAGGCCCTATGTCCCCCAACAGTTAAGAGCAGAAAATCTTGCTGCACTGGAGTTTGTAGATTATGTAATTATTGATAAGGAACCAAATCCTCTTAATAATTTAAACTTCATTAAGCCAGATTTTTTTGTGAAGGGAAGAGAGTATATTTCTGGAAAAATTAATCCAAAAACTCAAGAAGAAATTAACGTAATTAAAGGTTATGGAGGAAATTTTATTTACACCCCAGGTGATTTTGTAATGTCTTCTTCAAAAATAATTGAATCCGATAATCCAGACTTAAGTTCAGAGAAATTAATAAGTCTGATGGATGGTGAAAATATTACTTTTGATGATTTGGAAAAAACCTTAAAGAATCTTAAAAATATTCCGGTTATGGTAGTTGGAGATTCTATTATAGATACTTATGTAAACACCTCCTTACTTGGTAGTAATGCTAAAACACCCACTTTTTCAACAAGATACATAGATCATATTGAATATATTGGTGGAGCGGCAATCATCGCAAAACATTTACAATCTGCAGGAGCTAAAGTTACTTTTTGTAGTATTTTGGGAAGTGACCAATTAGGAAAAAAAATAAAAAAAGATTTAGCACGGCATAAAATAGTTGATGAGACAATTACTTTGAGTGACAGACCAACTACTGAAAAAAAATATTTTATTTCTGATAATTATCGTCTACTTAAGGTTGATACTATTGACAATAGCCCAATAACTGATGACATCATAGACTCAATTGTAAAAAAAATTAAAAATTTTAAAAAGGGAATAGTGATTTTCAGCGACTTTCGTCACGGAATATTTCATAAAAAATCTATACCTTTATTTACTAAATCAATTAATAAAAATATTTTAAAAATAGCTGATAGTCAGCTAGCTAGCAGATGGGGCAATATTCTTGACTACCAAAAATTTGATTTAATTACGCCTAATGAAAAAGAGGTAAGGTTTGCGCTTGCTGACCAAGATACCACTATCAGACCTTTAGCTTCAGAACTGTATAGTAAAGCTAGATGCAAGTACTTAATTTTAAAAATGGGCTCAAAAGGATTAATTACACTAAGAAGAGAGTTAAAAAATAATGATATTAGATCTTTCTTTGTCATTGATGCTCTTGAAAAAAATGCTGTAGACCCAGTAGGTTGTGGCGATGCTCTTTTGGCCTATGCTTCATTAGCTTTATTTTATTCAAAGAATATAGTGATCTCATCCATCATTGGATCTGTTAGCGCTGCATTAGAGTCAAAAATTGATGGGAACCTCCCTATAAAATTAAATGATGTTCTTAGTAAAATTAAAGAACTCAAAGAAAAAAAATTATAACTATTAATCCATGTCAAATTTAATTATAGGATTTGGCACTCAAGGAAAAAAAAGATTATTAAACTTAATAAGTAAGAAAAAATCTAAAAATTTAATATTTGATCCAATAGTTAAAGGTCCAAATATCGTAAACAATTTTGATGAAATTGATTTTTCAAATGTATCTCATGCTTATATTTGTACTCCAGAAATCGAAAAAGAGTATTTGATTGACATTTTAGTTAGGAAAAAAATATCCATATTAGTCGAAAAACCTCTTTTCATTAACGATAAGAAGATTAGAAAATTACTCAATAGTGGAAAATCTACTATCTATACCGCTTATAATCATAGGTTTGAACCTCATATAATGAATGCAAAACATATTTTAGATAAGAATAAAATAGGTGAGATTTATAATGTTTATTGTCATTATGGAAATGGAACTGCCAAGCTATGGAAAGACTCTTGGAGAGAAAAAGAAGATTTCTCAATAGTTCATGATTTAGGAAGTCATGTTCTCGACACCTTACTTTTTTTATTTAATAAATTACCTAAAAAATTTCAAATAGATATAGCTCAAAAAAATGAACTTCAATGTTATGATTATTTACGTTTTTCATCCAAAGACACTTTTTGTTTTTCAGCAACCCTTTCAATCATAAATTGGAAAAATTATTTTTGTTTAGATATCATAGGATCTAAAGGAAGTATTCACATTAATGGTTTATGTAAATGGGGACCTTCATTATTGACAGTGAATAAAAGAGTATTCCCTAGTGGTTATCCTAAACAAAAAGTCAAAAGATTAGTGATGTCAGATCCTACTTGGCTTTCTGAAGAAAAATATTTTAAAAAAATATCAGCAAAAAATTCTAATAACTTAAATGAAAATTTATTGATAAATAGAGCTTTAAGGAAAATTGTATGTTAATAGGTTTTATTGGTATATCACATTTAAGTTTGAATTATGCTTCAGCATCTTTGTTAAGAGGGCATCAAGTAGTTTTCTACGATAGTAAAGATAAAATTGATAATTACCAAAGGAATAGATTAAATATTTATGAACCAAAATTAGAAAATATTTTTAAAAAATATAAATCTAAAATAAAATTTTCAAAAGATTTTGAAGAGGCAAATAAATCAAATTTAAACTTTGTTGCTTTAGATATTGTTACGAATCATAAAAATAAAGTTGACTACAAACCACTTAATAGACTCATTAATAATTTTTTAAAATGTTCTCAAAAAAAAAATCCATTAATAATTATGAGCCAAGTTGAAGTTGGATATACTAGAAAAATACAATATCCTATAAACTTACTTTATCACTATGTAGAGACTTTAATTTTTGGAAAAGCAGTAGATAGAGCTCATAAACCAGAACGAATAATTATTGGAAAATTTAATAAGTCTCAAAAAATTAATAAAATTTTTGGTTATTATTTATCTGAATTTAATTGCCCTTTGATCCAAATGAGCTACGAGGAATCAGAATTAACAAAGGGTTTTATAAATACTTATTTAGCAAGTCAGTTAATTACAACTAATAACTTAAATGAGTTAGCTAAAATTTATAATTGCGATTGGGGAATTATCAAACAATCCCTACAATTAGATAAAAGAATAGGGGCCTTTGCTTATCTTGAACCTGGATTAGGTATTTCCGGAGGTAATATTGAGAGAGATTTAAAAACATTATTAGATAAAAAAAAATCATTTAAAATTAATTATCACTATTTTAAAAATTTAATTAATCAAAGTGCACACTTCAAAAACTGGATACAAAGAGAAATTAAGAAATCAAAAATTTCCAAACCAGTAATAGGATTATTAGGGGTGACGTATAAAGAGGACTCTTTATCAGTTAAAAATGCACCGTCTATTAATTTTTTAAAATCAAATAAGCATGATTTTTATATTCATGATTTTCAATATGAAAATATCAATATTGAAAAAAAATTTTCTAATCAGTTTAGAAATATTCCGTTTCTATTGAATAGATGTAATATAATTATAATTCTTCACTCTAAAGAAGCATATTTAAACTTAAATTTTAAAAGATATAAAAATATAAAATCTATTTTAGATCCTTTTAGATACATAAAAAAAAGAAGTAGTTTAGGTAACATTAAACATATATCTTTATAAATATGAATAAAAAAAAGTTATTATTAATTGGAAAAACTGGTTTTGTATCTTCTAAACTTCAAAAAATCCTTAAAGAAAAAAAAATAAAATTTCAAGCTATTGGAAGTAAAGATGTAGATCTTACAAATATTAAATCTGCAAAACAATTAGATCGTTTTGATAGAAATGATACTCAATATATTGTCTATTTTTTTTCAGCTCTGACCCCTGATAAGGGAAAAGATGAATTTACTTTAATTAAAAATGTTCAAATGATATCTAATTTTTTTAAATATTTTCCTAGAAATAAAATTTCCTATTTTGTGTATATTAGTAGTGATGCTGTATATGGAAGTGAAGAAAAAATAAATAATTTTACCAATGCTTTTCCAGCTGATTTATATGGATACATGCATTTGCTCAGAGAAAAAATTGTGTTGTCTCATATTGAAAGCTCAAAAATTTGTATTTTAAGACCTACTGCTATTTATGGAAAAGGTGATACTCATAATTCCTATGGCCCAAATAGGTTTTTCAAAAGTGCAAGAGAGTCATCAAAAATTAGTTTATTTGGAAAAGGACTTGATAAAAGAGACCACCTTTTTATCGAAGATTTCTGTAACGTTTTGTTAAAACTTTTAAAAAAACAAATATCAGGTATTTATCCAATAGCTTGTGAAAAAAGTTACACTTTTACTAACGTAGCTATGATCATTAAAAAGTATTTTAAATTAAAAAAAAATAAAGATATTAAAATTGAATTCATTCCAAATAATTCTCAGCCTTCAAAGAAATACTTTAATTCATTAAAATACAAAAAGTTATTAAATATCAAAAATAGTAATCTTGAAAAATCAATTTTAATGTATTTCAAGAAATGAAAAAAATTACATTTGTTTCCCCTTGTTACAATGAACAAGAAAACATTTCTTTATTAGCCGAGAGAATACATAAAGTTTGCAATAATATAAACTTAGATTATAGCCTACTTATCGTTGATAATGGCTCAACGGATAATACAATAGATATTATTAAAACGCTTAAAAAAAAGAAATTAAAAGTAAATTGTATTTCTTTATCTAGGAATTTTGGATATCAAAACGCTATTCATGCTGGACTTAGCGAAATAAGAAAAACTGATTTTATTTGTATTATTGACGGTGATTTACAAGATCCTCCAGAACTTGTTCCAAAAATGTTCAAGACATTAAATAAAGGATATGACGTTGTGTATGGAATACATAATAAAAGGAAAGGAACTGGATATAAGAATTATTTTTATAAATTATTTTATAATTTGTATTACTTTCTCAGTGAAATAAAGATTCCCAAAAATAGTGGAGAATTTTCCATGTTTAACTCTAAAGTGCTGAGTCATTTATTGGATTTTAAAGAATCTCTAATTTTTTTAAGAGGCATTAGAACTTGGGTTGGTTTTAAACAAACAGGAGTTGAATATGTGAGAGATGAAAGAGCTAAGGGCATTGCTAAATTTAATTTTTTTGGCTCTGTAAACTTAGCAATTGATGGCCTTTTATCGTTTTCCACAAAACCTTTGAGAGCAATTCTTTTTTTATCCTTAATACTTTTTATACCCTCAGTTTTAGTACTATCCCTTATACTTATAGTCAAATTATTAAATTTATTTGGTTTTGTATTTTTAGAAAATTTACTTCTTCCAGTAGGTTTGACTTTAACAAATACGCTTATTCTAATAATGCTTTGTTTAAATCTAATTTTCTTTGGTTTACTAAGTGAATATATTGCAAGAATTTATAAAGAAGTAAAATCTCGTCCAAAATACATAATAAATTTTAAGATATGATTAATCGTCATTTAGGTCTTAATAAGATTAATTATTTTTTTTTTACAGTCTTTATAGTTCAAATTATTTTTTTTTATATTTTATCACCCATAGATTATGAATGTGATGCTAGCGCATTCTATTCAACTGGAAAATTTTTTTATGATTTTATTTTTTCAAGTGAATATGAATTTCATATTGGATATAGGCCGCCAGGTTTTAACTTTTATTCAATAATAACTGGCCTATATTTTTTTGATTCGTTTTATCCATGGATAATTTTTAACTATATCTTATCGATATTGACATTTTTTTTACTAAATAAAATATTAAACGGATTTTCAAATTTTACATTAATCATAGGTAATATCTTCTACATATTTTCTTGTATTTTACTTGTACACTCTAAGCTATTTTTAGAGATACATTTAATAACAAATTTATTATTCTTTAATATATATTTTTGTTTTCATTATTTAAAAACTAAAGACATAAAATATTTTTATTTTGTAATTTTTTTAGGTTTATATCTTTTTTTTACGAGATTTGATTTAATTTTTATTTTGTTTTTTGATTTTATTTTTCTTTCAATAGTTTTTTTTAAAAACTCTAACTATAAAATCTTCTTTAAGCACTTTAGTTTAATTTCATTGTTATGTTTTATTACTCTATTCATATGGTTATTTGCAAAACATATTTTCCTTATATTAACTGAAGAGAATAAATACTTTAAAGAAAAAACTGAATTTTTGTTAGGTTCTTTTACGTCTTTAAATCATCAGACTGGTCCACAACTGCTTTGGAGAGTTAACAGTGATTTACGTCAGACTATTAATTCTAATTCTAAAAAATATACTAATAATTATCTAGATATTAATAACGGACCAGCCACAGAAGAATTCTCGACTATTCTTTTCGACGCTCTGAGAGATGAAAAGGTTTTGAATAAAATTTTTGAATTTAGAGATAAAATGTATCCTCTACATTCTGAACATAGTCATTTATCTCCAAACGAAAATTTTGATCGACATTATAAAGATGTTCGGGTAAATCCTGAAAAAATAATTCAACAAATCTTCTCTAAAGATTTTGAAAGTTTTTACTACCCCTTACAATTACAGATTATATTGATTGAGTACATCGGAAGAATTAAAGCTGATAAACTTTTAAAAAATGTAGCTTTTGAAATTATCAAATCAAATAGAGAAATCCAAAAAGAAATTTTATTTAGTTTTTTTGACTCCTTTGGAATTAGTTTAAGAAAAAATAACCTTTTTTTCTTTTATCATGGTGGACCAATTAATTGGTATAATATTGGACCACTTAATATTGGTAATTGTGCCTTCGATACACTGTCAACTAAATTATTCAATGAATATAATTTTGAATATAATTTAAGATCACAATATAATGATGAAACCTCAAGGCAATTTTTCCAACTAGTATCAAAGGCTAGATCAAAAGTTTTTGAAATATCATCGTTCTTAATGATTATTTTATTAATAATATTAAGACCAAAAATTTTTTCTTGGAAAGATCAATTAATTTATCTTTTGTTTTTAAAATATTTATTTTCAGTATTTCTAATTTCAATATTTGCTAATACTATAGGTCAAAAATACGAAAATTATTTAATGGTCCTTCTTTTGATGCTAACAATTTTATTAATTGAAAAGTTCATTAATAGTATTGATTGGAAGTTAAATAATTAAAATTAAATTATTAGCTAAATTATCAATTTCAATTATATTATTTCAATAATATGTCCAAAAATAAATATCCCAGAGTTAATTACGGAATGACAGTCCATGATAATAAAGAAATTAATGCTGTTTTAAGAGTATTGAAATCCAGTACACAAATGGGCCCAAATGTAAATAAATTTGAAGATAAAATATCAAAAATTTTTGGAAAAAAATTCGGTATTATGACTAACTCTGGCAGTTCAGCTTTATATCTTGCGGTCCAAGCCCTAGATTTGCCGAAAGGCTCAAATGTCATTACACCTGCTTTAACCTTTGGAACTTGCATTTCAGCTATCGTAAAAAATAATCTTATTCCTAACTTTGTTGATGTAGAAAAGAGAACTTTATGTATTGATCCTAAGCAGATTGAAAAAAAAATTAATAAAAAAACTTCTGCCATACTAGCTCCTGATCTTGTCGGTAATATATGTGATTGGAATTTTATTAAAAAGATTGCAGTAAAATATAAATTAAAAATTATTCATGACTCAGCTGATACTCTTGGTGCAAAATTAAATAATAAACCTTCTTCTATCCACTCTGATATTGCAATAACTAGTTTTTATGGATCTCATATAATCAACGGTGCCGGTAATGGTGGAATGGTCCTAACATCTGACAAAAATATTTTTAATAAAATAAAACTTTTAAGATCATGGGGGAGGAGTTCTTCAATATTTACTGATAGTGAGTCAATCGAAAATAGATTTAAAATAATTTTAGATGGAATCAGATATGATAATAAATTTGTTTTTTCTGAGATTGGCTATCAAATGGAGCCTTCCGAAATTAGTGCAGCCTTTGCTTTAGAACAATTAAAAAAATTAAATACAAATACAAGAAAAAGAATTTCAAATTTTAAAAAACATCTTGCTTTTTTTAATAAATACAAAGATTTTTTTATAACCCCTTTACAAAATCCATCTTCCAAAACTGCATGGTTAGCTTTTCCTATTTTAATAAGAGAAAATGATTATTTTTCTAGAACTGATTTGCAAATTTTTTTAGAAAATAGAAATATTCAAACAAGAGTTATATTTACGGGCAACGCCCTAAGACAACCAGGTTTTAAAAATTTAAAATATATCGGCAAAAAAAATGATTTTATTGAAAGTGATTACGTAATGAAAAATGGTATGCTTCTGGCATGCCATCATGGATTAAATCAGACTCAATTTAATCATATTCATCAATCCATTAAGTTGTTTTTAAAGCAAAAAGTTAATTAGTTTATGAAAGTAGTAATATTAGCTGGAGGACTTGGTTCAAGATTATCTGAAGAGACTAGTCTAAAGCCTAAACCTATGGTCAAAATAGGTAATTTTCCAATAATATGGCATATTATGAAAACCTACTCTCACTTTGGTTATAATGATTTCATTATATGTTGCGGTTATATGGGGTTTGTTATAAAGGAGTATTTTATAAATTATCGATATCATAACTCCAATCTGACTGTTAATTTAGAAACTAACCAAGCTGAAATTCTCAATAAAACATCTGATAAATGGAAAGTATCTCTTATAGATACGGGTGATAATTCAAATACTGGTGGAAGGATTAAAAAAATAAAGAATTTAATTGGGGACGATAATAACTTTTTCATGACATATGGTGATGGTTTAGCTGATATTGATTTAAATGAGCTAAAAAAAAGTCATGAAAAAGCTAATAAAATAGCAACCGTTACTGCAGTCCAACCTCTTGGCAGATTTGGAAGTCTTAAAATAAATAAAAATAAAGAGGTTACTGAATTTAAAGAAAAACCACTTGGAGATGCTCAATGGATTAATGGTGGTTTTTTTGTTTTGAATAAAGAAATCTTTCAATTTATAGAAGGCGATGAAACAATTTTTGAACAAGAACCTATGAAAAAATTGGTTCAATTAAACCAATTAAACGCCTATTCCCACACTAAATTTTGGCAACCTATGGATACCCTTAGAGAAAAAAATA
>MDTG01321202.1_pt1 | contig 10662 bp, 8 predicted proteins | sample 811421 | NCBI WGS metagenome assembly MDTG01 (sample SAMN05326645, study PRJNA326480) | marine metagenome | isolation source: seawater | place: Pacific Ocean: South East | collected 2011
CCCTCGGCCTCGCGGCGGGCGTGGAGGACGAAGCCGTAGCTCACGGCGGAGCCGACGAGCCAGCCGCTCACGGCGGTGAAACCGATGGCGCGGCCGAGCTTCTCGTCGGACCACCCGTTGAGCGCGCCGCCGAGCGCGATCACCCCCGCGAGGAGCACGCCGACCATGGAGCCGGCGACCGGAGGGCCGAGCCAGGTGCCTTCGAGGTCCGGCCCGTTCACGGCGCGAGCGCCGGTGACGGCGCCGATCAGCGCGCCGACGCCGCCCATGACCGGAGCCAGGACGCCGAGCTCGAAGGCGCGCCCCTCCCCGCGCGGGCCGTCCCGGCCGAGGCCCTCGAGGAGGCCGCCCGCGACGAACATGCCGGCGCCGCTCCACATGGCGCCGTGGAGCGCGAGGGGCAGCTCGTCGGACCAGCCGAGCTTGCTGCTCGCCACCCCCGCGGCGACGCCCACGCCGGTCGGGATGAGCGCGGTCGCGATGGAGCCGCCGGCGGAGACCTGCTCGTCGGTCACGGCGAAGAGCGTCGCCACCGAGGCCGCCATGGCGAGCTCGGCGCTCACCACGGCCCAGACGAAGGGATCGTCCCGATCCCTCGATTGCGCCCCCGCGACGGACGGCGCCGCCACGAGGAGCGCGAGCCCGATCCAGGCCGCGCGCATCCTTCCCTCCCGAAAAAGCCAAGTCGAAGCGTTCCCGCTGCGCGGGCGCGCTGGTGAGGGGGTGGACGAGCGGCGCGCCGGGATCTTCAGTCGGCGCGTCGGATTCGGCGACGTGAGTGGACGAGAGGCTCGCCGCAGGTGGGCTTCGCCACTTCGGCCACGCGATGGGCCGCAGCTGCTCGCCGACCTCTCGGCGGCGTCCTTCTCGGCGGTGTCCCGCTCAGCGGCGGCGGCGGGCGCGGCGTCGGCGGCGGCGCTGACCCGGGTGCTGGCGGGCGGAGCGGGGCAGGCAGCGCACGGCCTCGGGCTCCTCGCCGGTCCAGGCGGCGGGGGTGGTCTCGACGAGGCGGCCGTTTCGGAGCCGGAGACGGGGACGGAAGAGGGGCAGCGGGTCGCAGTGCTCGCCGTCGTGCACGAGCATGAAGTGGAGGTGCGGCCCGCGGCTGAGGCCGGTGTTGCCGAGGAGGCCGACGACCTGCCCGCGCGCCACGAGCTCGCCCGGGACGACCAGCGCCTCGTGGAGGTGCGCGTAGGCGGTGACCAGGCCGCTCGGATGCACGACGATCACGAAGCGGCCGTAGCCGCGCACGCCGTGGCTCGCGTAGGCGACGACGCCGCGCTCGGCCGCGTGCACGGGCGTGCGCGGCGGCGAGTACATGTCGATGGCGAGGTGGTAGCCACCGGCGCCGCTTCCCCAGCCGCGCATGTAGTGGCCCTCGGGGAGCGGGAGGGCGAGCGTGCCCGGCCCGGCGGGGGGCTCCGGGCTCTCTTCGGCGTCCTCGCCTTCGTCCTCTCCGCCGGCCGCCGGATCGGGGTGGTCGTCGTCGTCGTGGTCGTGGCCCTCGAGCTCCTCGTCGGCGCTCTCGTCGATGCCCACGCCGTCGTCGACGCCGGACTCGGCGTCGATCTCCTCGACCTCGCGCTCGGTGATCGGCGTGCCGACCCCGTAGGCGTGCGCGGGGATCTGCTCCGGCGCGGCGGCCGCGGCCTCCACCCAGGCGGGCTCGGGCGGATCCTTGAGGAGCGTCTGGGCGACGCGCTCGGTGCCGAGCCCGAGCTGCTCGGCGCGCGGGGCGGCGGCCTCCTGGTCGGGGCGGAGCGGGCGCGGCTGCACGCGGGAGAGCGGGTTCTCGCGGCGGCGGCCGGGGATGCGCAGGCGCTGGCCGACGCGGATGTTCTCGCCCCGGATGCGGTTGGCGCGGCGGAGCGCGCGGATGGGGACGCGGTAGCGGGCGGCGATCTCGGAGAGGGTGTCGCCGCGGCGCACGAGGTGGTAGCCGGCGCGGCGGGCGGCGCGCGCGCGAGCGCGCCGGGAGCCGCGGCTGGGGATGCGGAGGGTCTGGCCCTCGCGGAGCCGGTCACCGCGCATGCGGTTGGCGCGCCGGAGCTCGGAGACGCTGATGCGGAAGCGGCGCGCGATCTCGGAGAGGGTGTCGCCCGAGCGGACGCGGTAGCGGCGATCGGCCTCGGCGGCGTTCGGGGCGATCGTCAGGGCGAAGCCGAGGGCGACGAGCAGCACCAGCGCGCGGAGGAGCGCACGGGCGAGGAGCTGCAGCCGGCCTCGGAAAGGCATCCGCGACACGGTGAGGGACGGCCGGAGGGGGCGCAACGGGGCGGGATGTCGCGGGGGCATGGGCGGACGGACGCGCGAGGGCACGGTTTTCATCCAGAGACCCCTGCGCCACCTCGGCCATCGGCTGCCCCCCACGGACAGCGGATGGCGGACGGCGGACAGCCGCCCGACCGGAGGGAGGGCGAAGGAGATGGGCAGAGGCGAACGGATGAACAGGGCGCTTTTCAGCCGCCGGTGTGCTCCGCCGCCCAGGCGTCCGTGAGCTCGAGGAAGCGGTCCATCGCCGGCTCGGGTGGGTAGCGGTCCGGGTTCCAGGCGCTCTCGATCACCTCCATCGGCACCTCCATCTCACCCACGCGCCAGCGCATCGTTTCGGTGGCCTCGTCCCAGTCCTCCTCGGCCGAGTAGCGGAAGGTGAGCGTGCAGGTGTCCCCGGCGCAGGCGACGTGCCGGTAGTCGTAGCTCACCTCGCCCTCGCACCAGCCGTCCGGGCACATGTCGTTCGCCCACTCGACGAAGGCATAGACGGGGCTCCGGGTGCCCGCGGGCTCGGCGCCGGGGGCCGGCTGCCAGGCGTCGAGCGCGGGGGAGAGCGCCGCGTCGAGGGGCGCGGGGAGGACCTGCTCCGCGTCGGCCGGGTCCGGGCGGATGGCGTCGCGGGGGACGCGGACCTCGCCCTGGAAGGGGCCGGGGAGGTCGCGGTCGAAGCGGTACGCGGTGAAGTGGAGGGCGCACTCGCTCGCGTTGCAGCTCGCGCCCGTGAAGAGGTAGTCGCGGCTCTCGGGCGCGCACCAGGCCGCGTGGCAGCGGAGGTTCAGGTGCTTCAGCAGGAAGGCCGGGTGCACGGGCGCGTCGGTCTCGCCCTCGATCGGGGCTGGCGGTGCGGGCATGGCGCCCGCCGCGCTCGGGTCGGTGGCGCTCGGGTCGGTGGCGCTCGGGAACGGCGGCACGCTCCCGGAGCCCCCGCCCGCGCTTCCTCCGCCGGCGCTTCCCCCACCGAAGCCGCCCGCGCCGGGCTGGGGCGCCGGGAAGCTCGGGAGCCCGCCCGCGACGGCGGCGCCGGTCCCCGCCGCGCCCGCGGCGCCGGCCGTGAAGCAGGCGTTGCAGAGGCCGCAGGTGACGGCGACGAGCAAGCCGATCACGAAGCTGATGATGCTGATCACCAGCCCGGTGATGGAGGCGCCCTCCCCTTCGCCCGTCTGCTTGGCCCGCGAGAGCCCCACGCCGCCCGTGACGATGCCGACCAGCGCGACGATGGGGCTGCCGAAGGAGAGGATGGAGCCCACGACGGGGAGGCCGGTGGTGAAGAAGCCGCCGGCCGCCATGAGGAAGGCGAGGCAGCCGCAGACGATGGAGGCGGCGGACATGCTGGGCCGAGTCTACGCCCCTTCCCGGCCCTTCTCCCCGCGCGCCCGGCCCGGCTCGGCGCCCCGGCTCGACGGGCGCGGCGGCGCTGATAAGGTTCGCGGCTGCGATGGACGACGCCTCCCCCAGCCAGAGCACCATGCGCGCGGGCCGCTGCGCGATCGTGGGGCGCCCGAACGTGGGCAAGTCCACGCTCCTGAACCGGCTCCTCGGGCAGAAGCTCGTCATCGCCACGCCCAAGCCGGGCACGACCCGCTCGGCCGTGCTCGGCGTCTACGTGAGCGAGGATCCGCCGACGCAGATCGCCTTCGTCGACACCCCGGGCCTGCTCCGCCCGCGCACGGCGCTCCACAAGGTGCTCGTCGAGCAGGCCGAGCTCGGCCTCACGGACGCGGACGCCGTGCTCTTCGTCACCGAGGCCCCCGCCGACCGCCGCGGTCGCAAGGCCCGGCCCGGCCTGAACCCGGCCGACGAGCCCGCCCTGGCGGCGCTGGACGCCGTGAAGGCGCCGGTGATCCTCGCGCTGAACAAGATCGACCGGCTGCAGGGCAAGCGCCTGCTCCTGCCGACCATCGAGGCCTACCAGGCGCGCCGCCCCTTCGACGCGGTCGTGCCCGTCTCGGCGACGAAGGGCACGAACCTGCCGGGGCTGATCGCCGAGCTCCGCCAGCGCATGCCCGAGGGCGCCCTCTACGAGGAGGACGTGCTCACGGACCGGCCCGAGCGCTTCTTCGTCGCCGAGCTCGTGCGCGAGGCCGTGCTGCGGCACACGCGCAAGGAGGTGCCCTACGGCGCGGCGGTCTTCGTCGAGAAGATGGACGAGGGGCGCCTGACGCGGATCCACGCGACCATCGTGGTCGAGAAGGACTCGCACAAGGGCATCGTCATCGGGAAGGGCGGCCAGCTCATCAAGACCGTCGGTACGGAGGCGCGGGCGGCCATCGAGGACTTCCTCCAGCGGCGCGTGCACCTCGAGCTCTGGGTGAAGGTGATCCCCGGCTGGACGGCGGACCCGGCGAAGGCGCGGAAGCTGGCGGTGGAGGCAGAGGCGTGAAGCGCGGAAGGCAAGCGAGCCCGCGCGTGGCGGGCACGACCACGGCGCGCCCCATGGTGGCGATCGTCGGGCGCCCGAACGTGGGCAAGAGCACCCTCTTCAACCGGCTGGCCCGGCAGAAGCTCGCCATCGTGGAGGACGTCGAGGGCGTCACGCGCGACCGGCACTACGCGGACGCCTTCGTGCTGGGCCGCGAGTACGTGCTCATCGACACCGGCGGCTTCGACCCGGACAGCGACGACCCGATGAAGGAGGGCATCGCCGGGCACGTGGAGCTCGCGCTCGAGGAGTGCGACATCGTGATCTGCGCCTTCGATGGGAGCGTCGACCCGACCTCGGCGGACCTCGAGGCGGTGAAGCTCCTCCGCGGCACGGACAAGCCCGTGCTCTACGTCGCGAACAAGGCCGACTCGGAGAAGCAGGCGCTCGGGACGGTGAGCTATTACGAGCTCGGGCTCGAGAAGGTCTTCCCGGTCTCGGCGCTCCACGGGCGCGGGCTCGGCGACCTCGAGGAGGCGCTGGCGAAGCTCTTGCCGGAGCCCGCGCCGGAGGGCGTGACGCTCGAGGATCCGCTCGAGGGCGTGCCGCGCGTGGCGCTCGTCGGGCGGCCGAACGCGGGGAAGTCGTCGCTCGTGAACCGGCTCACGGGGGAGGACCGGCAGCTGGTGGACGACCGGCCCGGGACGACCGTGGACACGGTCGACACGCTGCTCGAGCGGGACGGGCATCGGCTCGTGCTGATCGACACGGCGGGCATGCGCCGGAAGAGGAAGGTGCGGAAGCAGGGCGTGGAGGCGCTGAGCGTCTACCAGGCCATCCGCGCCATGGAGCGGAGCGACCTGGTCGTCCTGATGATCGACGCGCACGAGGGCGTGGGCGAGCAGGACGCGAAGATCGCCGGGCTGGCGGTCGACCGAGGCTGCGCGCTGGTCATCGGGCTCAACAAGGGCGACCTGATGAGCCGGGACGAGATCGCCGCGGCGCGGCAGCGGACGCGCGAGGTGCTCAGCTTCGCGCCCTGGGCGCCGATGGTGACGCTGAGCGCGAAGACCGGGCGGGGCGTGAAGCGGCTCCTCAAGGAAGTCGACCGGGCCGTGACCGCGCATCAGAAGCGCGTGAAGACGGCGGCGCTGAACCGCTTCTTCGAAGAGGTGCTCGAGCGGCACCCGCCGCCCACGCAGAAGAACCGGGCGATCCGGCTCTATTACGTGACGCAGGCGGCGAGCGCGCCGCCGACCTTCGTGGTGGTGACGAACTACCCGAAGCTCGTGCACTTCAGCTACCAGCGCTACGTGGAGAACCAGCTGCGCGAGCGCTTCGGCTTCGAGGGGACGCCGCTGAAGATCCGCTACAAGGCGAAGCGGAAGGTGCAGCTCCGGTAGCGGCGGCCCTGCGCCGCCGCTGAAGCGGCGCGCTCGCGCTATGCTCGGGGCATGCGCGGACGGGGATGGGGGCTCGGGGTCTGGGTGCTCGGCGTGGTGCTCGCTTGCGGTGGTGACGAGCGCGCATCGGAGCGGTGCGCGCCGGGCGAGCGCGTGGGGTGCCGCTGCGCGGACGGCCGGGAGGGCGAGCGGAGCTGCGAGGAGGGCACGCTCGGGCCCTGCGTCTGCGCCGCGGCGCGCCCGTCGAGCGCCACGGCCGACCCGGGCACGGCCAACCGGGGCGCGGCCGAGCCGGGTGAGCCGAGCGCGCCCTCTCCCGGCGCGCCCCCCACGGGCCTGCCCGAGGGCGTGCTCGAGGCCTGCGCGCCGGCAGCCGGGGATCTCCGGCCGGCCCCACACATGCACCTGAGCCAGGCCTTCGGTCGCGCCGCCCCGGCGATCACCGAGGCCTGCGGCGAGCTGGACCTCGAGGTCGATCCGACCGGCCTCGGGATGGCCTTCGGCGCCTGTTTCGCGCGGCACCGCGAGAACCCCGGGGCGATCCAGAGCTGCGCGGGCGAGGGCTGCTGCCAGGTGGGCCTCGCCTCGCTGAGCGGGCCGGCCGGCGACGGCGAGGGGAGCTGGATCGTCGTGCGCGTGCCGCTGAACGTCGGCGACTACACGGACCACGTCTACTGGCTCCCACCGGACGGCTCCCGCGTCGAGCACCTGTGCACCTGGGCACCCTACGGTCACCCCTGCTTCGACGAGGGGGACCTGCTCGACTTCGAGGGCTGCGACATGACGCCCCGCCAGTGGACCGAGATCGGCCTCGAGGTGCGCCGCTTCCTCTGCAACCCGCCCATGCCCGGCTGACGCCGGCCCGCTCCGCCGAGCAGGCTCGAGCTCGGTCGGTCCCGGGAGCGCCTCCGCGGTACCCTCGGCGCGTGCATCAGGTCTACCTCATCCCCGGCTTCTTCGGCTTCGCGCGCCTCGCCGGGGTCGACTACTTCGGCCACGTCCAGCGCGCCCTCGAGGCCCGCTTCGCCGACGCCGGGGTGCCGGTCGAGGTGGTCGTCGTCCCCACGCCGCCCACCGCCTCCATCCGCCGCCGCGCCCGCACGCTCGCCGAGCGCATCCGCGCCCGCCACCCCCTCGCGCTCCACGGCGCCGACCCGCGCCGCAACGCCATCCACCTGGTCGGCCACTCCACCGGCGGCCTCGACGCACGGCTTCTGACCTCGCCGACCGTGCACCTCGACCTCGGCGAGGACGACCTCGCCTGGCGCGCCCACATCCGCACGGTGGTCGCGCTGAACAGCCCGCATCACGGCACGCCCCTCGCCGGCTTCTTCACGACCGTGAGCGGCGCGCGCCTGCTCTACGCGCTCTCGCTCCTCACGGTCACGACCCTCTCGCTCGGGGGCCCTCCGCTGACGGCCGCGACGGGCCTGCTCGCGACGCTCGGCGGCGTCGACGATCTGCTCGGCGTGGACGTGAAGCTCCTGGACCGGGCGAGCGACGCCATGCTCCGGGTGGTCGACGTGGACGCCCGCGACGACGTGCGCGCCTGGCTCGAGCGCATCCGCCACGACCAGGGCGCGCTCCTCCAGCTCACGCCCGAGGCCATGGACCTCTTCACGGCCGCGGCCGAGGACGCGCCGGACGTGCGCTACGGCTGCGTGGCCTCGGCCAGCCCCGAGCCGCGCAGCGGGGGCCTCCTGAGCGCGATGCGCTCGCCCGCCCTCGCGCTGATGCAGACCATCTACGCGACGATCTTCGGCATCACGGCGAGCGCGCACCCGCACTACCTCTACCCGCTGCCCGAGCCGGAGGACGCGCGCCGCCTGCTCCAGCGCACCGGGCTGAGGCCCGACGAGACCGCGAACGACGGCATCGTGCCGACCCAGTCGATGCTCTGGGGCGAGCTGATCTGGGCGGGCCTCGCCGACCACCTCGACGTGGTCGGGCACTTCCGCGACGAGGTCTCGGGGAGCGCCCGGGGCCGGCACACGGACTGGCTGACGAGCGGCTCGGGCTTCCGCCGGCGTGACTTCGCCGAGCTCATGGACGCGCTGGCGGCCTTCCTGCTGCGGGACGCTCCGTCGGGGTGAACCCGGACGGGCGCGCGCCCCCCCCGGCAGAGGGAGGAGCACGCGCTTCGCCCGGCTCCGCAAGGGCCGAGCGGCCTCCACGCCGCGCACGCGGATCGATTCGGCCTGCCCCCGGGGGACCGGAGCGCGACGCGACGCCTGCGCAGAAACTGGACCGCTCGAGGCGCTTTCTGATCTGGTCGGGGCATGGACGCCGCCATGACCCCCGCCCCGCCGACGCCCGCGCCCCGCGCCGGCGCCGCCCGGATCTTCCTCGACGGCACGCCCGTCACCGCCCGCGTCAGCCACCGGGACGCGAGCGGCATGACCCTGCGCCAGGAGCTGCCCTTCCTGCAGCTCGAGCGCGCCGTGCGCGACGAGGAGGGCCGCCGCGCCTCCCTCGCGAGCGTCGGCGTCACCGTGCGCGACGGCACGCCGAGCCTGGTGCTCGAGCTCCGCTACGACGAGCGCGGGGACGAGGCGACGCTGGCGTTCCCGACCGACCGTCCGCAGCGGGCGCGGCGCGAGGAGACGCAGCCCTACGCGCCCGAGTCGGCCTACGCGGAGGAGGACGCGGTGATCGTGGGGGGCGCGCCGGCGACCCCGCTCACGCCCCTGAGCGTGCCCGTCCCCGCCCGGCGCCCCTGGCATGCCGTGCTCTGGGCGCGGGTCCGCGCCCTCTTCGCCCGCCGCTGAGCGCGTTCGGGGCGCCCGAGCTCGGAGGTCGGGCGCCGCGCGGTCGGCCGCCCCACGAGCGGTCGACGCGGACCGACGCGCGGCGCTCCCGCCGACCCGCCACCGACCCCGAGAGCGCTCAGTCCACGACCGGGAGCGTCCGCTCGCGGGCCCGGAGCTCGCGGCGCTTCTCGCGCATCTCGACGTTGCCGAGCTGGCCGCAGGCCGCCATCACCGTGCGGCCCTTGGTGAGGCGGCGGCGCACGGCGAGGCCGCCCTCGCGGAGCCAGCCGAGGAAGGTGTCCACCTCGGCGTCCGTGGGGGCCCGCGTCAGCGGCTCGTTGCCCGGGTTGTAGGGAATCACGTTGACGAGCACGCGCTCGATGGGCGCGCAGAAGGCGAGGATGCGCTGGGCGTCCTCGCGGCTGTCGTTGATGCCCGGCATCAGGCAGTAGTTCACGCCGAGGGTGAAGTTGCGGCGCGGCCGGTAGGCGGCGAGCACGGCCTGGAGCTCGGCCAGCGGCGTCTTGCGGTTGATGGGCATCATCCGCGAGCGCGTCGCGTCGTCGGCGGCGTTGAGGCTGACGCTGAGGTTGAGGCGCTTGAAGCCCTCGCGCTGGATGCGCCGGATGCCCTCGACGTGGCCGACGGTGCAGACCGTGATGCGCTCCTGGCCGATGGCGAGGCCCGCCGGGTCGTTGAAGACCTTCAGCGCGTGAAGGACGGCGTCGGCGTTGTCGAGCGCCTCGCCCATGCCCATGAAGACGATGTTCCGGAGGGGCCAGCCGAGGACGTACTTGGTGACGAGCACCTGGGCGACGATCTCGTCGACCGTGAGGTGGCGGACGAGCCCGAGGCGGCCGGTCTCGCAGAAGGTGCAGCCCATCTTGCAGCCGACCTGGGAGGAGATGCAGAGGGTGGTGCGGCCGCGGCCCATGGGGATGCGCACGCACTCGAGCTCGAGGCCGTCGTGGGTGCGGAGGACGGCCTTGGCCGTGACGCCGAAGGGGCCCTCCTCCTCGACGGTGCGGACGACCTCCGGGAAGGGGAGCGCGAAGTGCGTGCGCCACTCGCGGACGGCCTCGTCCGAGAGGCCGAGCTCCTCGGGGGCGAAGCGGCCCTCGTACATGACCTGCTGGTAGACCTGGCGCGCGCGGCCGTGGCCGCGGGCGAGGCGGGCGCGGGCGAGCTCGCGGAACTCGACGAAGCGGTAGGCGTGGATGGGGAGGGGCGCGCTCATGGTCCTGCGGCTTTCGAGGGTGACGCGAGCGCGGCGGCGCGTCGAGCCGGGGGGATCCCTCCCTTCGGTCGGGATGCTCTCCGCTTTCCGCTTTCCGCTTTCCGTGCTGTCGCTCGGCTTCGCGGTCCATGCCGCTTCGCGGAGGGGCGGTCCGGTCGACTGGAGCTCGGCCGGGGCTCGTGCGGGCTGCTGCGGCTCTCGCTGGAGCTCGAGCTCGGGCTGGGGCTGGGGCTTGGGCTTGGGCTCTCGCTGGAGCTTGGGCTCGCGCTCTTGTGAGCTCGGGCTGGGGCTTGGGCTCTCGCTGGAGCTTGGGCTCGCGCTCTTGGGAGCTCGGGCTGGGGCTTGGGCTCTCGCTGGAGCTCGGGCTCGGGCTCGGGCTCGGGCTGGCGCTCGGGCTCGGGCTCTCGCTGGAGCTCGGGCTCGGGCTCTCGCTGGAGCTAGCTCGGGCTCACCCTCGAGCGGCCGCTCGCGCCGCCCTTCCAGCTCCCCCTACTCCGCCGTCCCCTCGTCCTCCCCGGCGTCGCCCTCTCCGGCTCCCGCCTCGGGCGTCTCCGTCGGCACGGCGCTCGCCTCCGGCGCTGGCGCCGGCGCACCCAGGAGCGGCCCGAGCGCGTCCCCGACCCCCGCGAGCTCGGCGAG
>MDTG01410988.1_pt1 | contig 10662 bp, 10 predicted proteins | sample 811421 | NCBI WGS metagenome assembly MDTG01 (sample SAMN05326645, study PRJNA326480) | marine metagenome | isolation source: seawater | place: Pacific Ocean: South East | collected 2011
CATTTATTTAATTCAATGCAAATTTTTTTTACATACCAATCTTTTTAATATTTTGGAGGCATTTCTTTAAAGTTCTAAACATATTTTTAAAAATTGTTCATGAAATTAATTCAAGTAGTTTTTCTGGTGGGCGACCAATTATAGCTTTATCGCTTGAAACTAAAATAGGTCTTTCCATTATCTTGGGGAACTTAGATATCGCCTCTGCAAGCTCGCTTTTTTTATCTAATAATCTATAAAGTTTATTTTCTACGAACTCTTTCTCTTTTTTCCGAACAAACTCTCCTGGATGCATCCCAAGCTTTTCCGCGAGGATTAACACCTCTTCTTTGGTTAAAGGATTTTTTAAATATTCAATTACATCGAAAGTAATATTTCTTTCATTTAAGAGCAACACGGCTCCTCGGCTTTTACCTCATCTTGGATTGTGATATAAAACGTATTTTCTCATAAACAGCCCTTATCTATTTAAGCTTATTAAAATATTGTTGAAACCTCTGCAAATGTCTTCTTTTTCAGATTAGGTATTTTAGTATCTTGAGTAGGATATCCAACCGGTATCAATAAAACAGGTTTTTCATTTAACGGTCTTTTTAAAATTTCATTTAAGAATGCCATTGGTGAGGGCGTGTGGGTTAAAGCCACTAAACCAGCATTGTGGAGAGCTGCAAGCAAAAAACCCGCAGCTATACCAACTGATTCATTCACATAATAATTTTTCTTTTTCCCAGTTTTTGAAAGGTCATAGTTTTTTTTAAATATAACTATTAAGAAAGGAGCTACAGCCAAAAATGGTTTCTCCCAATTCGTACCAAATTGATTTAAATCCTCAAGCCACGAAACCGTTGCTCTTTGACTGTAAAAAGCTTTCTCTTCTTTTTCTGCTGCGATTTTAATTTCATTTTTTATTTTTTGATCACCAACTACAACAAAATGCCAGGGCTGCTTATTTGCACCTGAAGGTGCTGTATTGGCAGTTTTTATTGTGTTTTCAATAATTTCTGCAGGAACCGATTTCCTTGAAAAAGCTCTGACCGATCTTCTCTCTTTCATTTGTTCTAAGAACTTTATCGATCGCATTTTCATTTCTGCTTCTGAAAAGACAGTTGGTTTAAAGATAGTGAATTGTTTCATATAAATATTTCTAAAAAAATGATGCCGCAAAATATAGCAATTAAGGGCTAGTGTTTACCAGAGTCTATGGAAATATGCCTAATGTTATTATTTTAAAATTTTTTTTTTTTTCCATCAAGTTGTTAATTTTGTCTGTTTAATAGCATTTTAAAATAAACGAAAATGGTCGCACCCTGGTTATAATTACAGAAAAAACTTTCTAGAAGATGGTTACCGCCCTTTGATCCGAGATGTTTTCAGAATTATATTAGGAGTCTTGCTCATAATAATTGGCCTGATAGGAGGTCTTATACCGGTATTCCAAGGTTGGATTTTTGGCATTCCAGGTTTAATTATTTTAGCAGACTATTTTCCTCCATTAAAAAGAATTCTAGATTGGGCGAAAAAAAAATCAGGATTTAATAAAAAAAAAGCCGTTTAAGCTTTCCATTCACACCGTATGAACCTTAATCTTGCGACTCTAATTTTATCCAAAAACGATAGCTATAAAATCTCTAATAACAGATTAAAAATTTGATCATGAAAATTGAAAAGTCAAAAATTTCTGCAATTGTAGGCTCACAATGGGGAGATGAGGGCAAAGGAAAAATAACAGATTATTTTGCGAGAGATGTGCATTATGTTGTCCGGTTTCACGGGGGTAATAATGCTGGGCACACAGTCATTGTAAATGATAAAACCTACAAACTTCATCTTATCCCCTCTGGTGTAATCTACGGAAAACCTATAAGTATAATAGGCAATGGAGTTGTAGTTGATCCTAAAGTATTGATTGAAGAAATCTCATATATAAAAGAAAAAGGCATTAACCCAAAACTCATGGTAAGCGATAGAGCTCATATAATAATGCCATATCATATCGCTCTTGATAGTGCATTATCGGGTCATCAAGGAAAATTGGCTGCTGGCAGCACAAAAAGAGGAATTGCGCCAGTGTATGCAGATAAGATGTTTAGAAATGGAATAAGAATGATTGATTTGTTGGAACCTGAGATTTTTGAGAAAAAGCTCAAAAAATCATATCGATTTTCCCAGGGACTTATTGAAAATGTATTTAAAACAAAATTCGATGTGACAATGGGAGAAATTTTAGATAAATATTTAAGCTACGGAGAAATATTAAAAGAATTTATTGGTGATACAGCTCTGGAGTTATTTGAGGCTCATAATAGCGGGAAATCAATTTTGTTCGAAGGAGCACAGGGAATTAGTTTAGATGTGGACCATGGAATTTATCCCTACACAAGTTCTAGTAATACTGTTGCAGGGCATGTATCAACAGGAGGTGGTGTAGGCTTCAGAAAAATTAATAGAGTAATTGGAGTAGTAAAAGCCTACGTCAGTAGAGTTGGAGAAAGCCCATTCCCATCAGAGATTCATGGGGTTGACGCGGAGGAATTGAGAAAAAAAGGCAAAGAGTATGGGACCACCACAGGTAGACCTAGGAGAGTCGGGTGGTTGGACCTTGTACAGTTACGACAATCAGTACGTGTAAATGGGCTAACAGAAATTGCCTTAACAAAGATAGATATATTGAATGGATTTAAGTCTATCCCTGTATGTACTTCATATGATGTTGGAGGAAAAATTGTAAGCGAAATGCCGGCAAGCCTTATGGCCTACCAAAACGCTAAACCCATATATATAAACCATAATGGATGGGACATTCCAATGAACAATATCCACGAAAAAGGATTCGAAGGTTTTCCTGATGAATTAAAAAACTACATAGATTTCATTGAGAAAGAAATAAACTGCCCTGTCAAGATTATCTCCACTGGTCCCCAGAGACATGAGACAATAATTCGATAGAAATCGTCAATGAGATAATTAAATTTTTGTAAAAATGAGTTTTACTACAGAAATAATAGACTTTACTGGCCTATCAGAAAAAGATATCCGTTTAAAATTACAGGAATTAAATATTCCTCTAAGTGCTGATGAGGCCTTGAAAATTCAGGTGGAAATGTTAGGTCGAGCACCATCTCTCACAGAATTAGTTTTGTTTTCTATTCAAGGGTCAGAGCACTGTAGCTACAAGAGCAGTCGCTCTCATTTGAAAAATTTCATAACAACTGGTCCAGATGTTGTACTTGGCGCAAAAGAGGATGCTGGCGTTGTTTCTGTTGTTAAAGATAACGAGGGCAATAGTTGGTGTGTAGTGATGAGTCATGAATCTCACAACCACCCCTCGCAAATAGTACCTTATGAGGGCGCGGCTACTGGAATTGGAGGAAATGTACGAGATGTGATGTGCATGGGTGCAAAAGTGATCGGATGTACTGATTCTCTGCGTTTTGGCGCTATTAATAGGGACAAGACAAAATGGATACAGGATGGTGTTGTGCAAGGCATTGCAGGATACGCAAACCCTATCGGGGTTCCAAATATTGGTGGCGATTTATACTATAATAAAGGATACAACGAAAACTGTCTTGTCACTATAGTTACCCTAGGTATTGTAAGAAAGGATCATATTATTCATTCTTATGCGCCTGAAAATGCGGATGGATATGACTTAATTCTTATTGGCAAACCGACAGATAATAGCGGGTTTGGTGGTGCGAGCTTTGCATCTTTAAAACTAGAGGAAGAAAAAGGCGAACAGAACAAAGGCGCTGTTCAAGAACCTAACGCATTTCTTGAGCGACATCTTTTAAAGTCTACGTATAAACTCTTTGATATACTGAAGGAAAAAGGTTTGATTGACCAAGTCGGATTTAAAGATCTAGGGGCTGGTGGAGTTGCTTGCGCAAGCGTTGAACTAGCGGAAACATCCGGTTATGGATCAGAAGTTTGGATGGATGAAATACATACAAGCATGGAAAACCTACACCCTTCTGTTTACTTATGTAGCGAGACGCAAGAAAGATTTATGTGGGTTTGCTCTCCTAAAGTAACCCCCCTAATATTAAACCACTACAACTCGGTTTTTAACTTACCGAATGTTAGCTCCGGGGCAAAAGCATCAGTTGTTGGAAAAATAAGAAAAGATGGCCAATTCATTGTACACGATAAAGAAACAGAGATAGTAAATGCTAAGGCTGAAGAAGTAACTAGAGGCTTCCTTTATGATCGACCAATAAGATCAAAAAACATCAGTCAATCAGAACCTGAATTAAAACCTTTAACTGACTTTAATTCTTTTTTTCTTTCTATTCTTTCACATGAAAATATTGCAAGCAGGGAGCCAATCTTTGAAACATACGATAAACAGGTTCAAGGAAGGATATATATGGAAGCTGGCACTTCTGATGCAGGAGTATTAACCCCATTTAATTCTCATGATTACCCTGAAGAAATCCGGTCAACTGCCATTGCACTATCTACTGACCACAATCCTCGCTATGGCCTAATTAGTCCCTATTGGTGTGGGGTAAATGCAGTGGTTGAATCAATGAGAAACGTTGCAAGTGTTGGTGCAACTCCTCACGCCATATCTGATTGTCTTTGTTTTGGGAACCCAGAGAACCCTCATCAAATGTGGGAATTTGTAGAAAGCGTTCGGGGAATAAATGATGCCTGTAAGGCTATTACTCTTAAAGAACATAGAGATCACGCCACTCCTATTATTGCAGGGAATGTAAGTTTTTACAATGAATCAAAAACTGGAGCGATTCCTCCTAGCCCAATTGTTAGCTGCTTGGGTGTTATAAAAGACTATTCGAAAACGGTTCCATCAAGTTTTCAATCTAGTGGGTCGACAATTATCTTAATTGGTGAAAGAAAGAATGAACTTGGTGGAAGCGTATATTATGACCTGAACAATGAACTAGGAGCGAATATTCCTAAGCCAGACTTTGAAGAGGTTAGAAACCAAATTTATGCAATAACGGATTGTATCGATAGCGGTTTAATTCTATCATGCCATGATATATCTGATGGCGGCATAGCCACTGCTCTAGCAGAAATGACTTTCTGTAACAGTTTGGGTTTTGAAGTGCATATAGTGGGAGATCAAAGACCAGAGGTTCTTTTATTTACTGAAACTGGCGGATTTTTACTTGAAGTTAAATCCAATAGATTAAAAGAGGTAAAAGATTTTCTTTCTTCATTTAGTATAAATTTTTCTGAAATTGGATTTGTGACTTCTGAAAAAATTATAAACATCAATAATTTAATAGAACTGCCGATCATGGAGGCAAAAAATGCCTGGGAAAATGGATTACGGACAAAGTTATGATAAGACAATTTTTATTTTTTATAATTTCGTGACGATTTTAGGTATATGAAAAAAAGAACTGACTATAAATCTGCAGGAGTAAACATTGATGCTGGAAATGAGGCTGTAGATCGTATCAAAAAAAGTATTAAGACTACTTTTTCAGATGAAGTTCTCAAAGGCATCGGTGGTTTTGGTTCACTCTATGATTTAAAAAAAATATCTGATAATTATGAAAACCCAGTTTTAGTTCAAAGTATTGATGGCGTTGGAACTAAAACAATTATTGCACGCAAAATGAAGAAGTTTGATACTATCGGTATTGATCTCCTCAGTGCATGTGCAAATGATATAATCGTGATGGGCGCTAGGCCCCTCACATTTCTTGACTACATAGCAAACGACCAGCTTAAACCTCGAATAATTGAGGAAATTGTTTCAGGAATTGTGACCGCTTGCCGTGAAACAGGGGTATCGTTAGTAGGAGGTGAAACCGCAGAAATGCCTGGGACATATTTGCCCGGAGAACATGATTTAGTAGGAGTTATCACCGGGGTTGTGGAGAAGGAGAAAATAATTACTGGAAACAGAATCAGCCCCGGAGATAAAGTGTTAGGCCTTAGATCAAATGGATTACATACAAATGGATATTCTCTAGCAAGAAAGATTTTTTTTGATATTGGAAAATACGAAGTAAATGAAATTCCAGCTGGTTTAGATAAACCAATTGGAAACTGGCTTTTAGAACCACACCTTAACTATACCAATATCATATTATCACTCTTGGAGAAAAATATTGACATCAAAGGACTAGCCCACATCACCGGAGGAGGCTTGGTGGAAAATATACCAAGAATACTTCCGGATAACTGTGCTGTAAATATTCAAGAAGGTTCTTGGCCATCATTGCCATTATTTGATGTTATGAGATCTATAGGGAATATCCCAAAAAATGAAATGTTTAGAGTTTTCAATATGGGCATTGGAATGGTTCTTTTTGCAGATACTAAGTCCACGAACTCTATAAAAAAAAATTTGGCTGAGTCTGATGCCAATGAAATTTTTGAAATTGGAAAGGTTATAAGTGGTTCAAAAGAGGTTTGTTTTTCAACCTAATAGAATTTTAGCTATGAAGGTTTCTATTACTTTTGTAAAGCTTTTTAAATCTCGGATCGCTCAACACGAATCCAATTAAATAATGTACCCTAGGTCGGCTGTCTTTTAGTGCAAGCATTAATTGGTCTAACCTAAACCACTTACATTTTGTGATGCCCTCTTTTTTTTCTGGAATTAACCTTGTCTTGCTAGGTCCAGTAAAGTGAACTAGAAACCAAAATGTTTCTTTTACTGTATGAGTGTTTTTCTGCCTAACATGATGATAAGTAGGTATCAATGAATGTAAGAACTTTAGATCCTTTTTTTTTAGCCCTGTTTCTTCAGATATCTCTCTAAGAGCGGTTCCTTTTTTATTGGCTCCTTTTTTCAACTTCCCTTTTGGCAGATCCCACCGACCACTCTTTTTTATGAACAAAATTTTGTTATTTTGGAAGACAACTCCACCTGCTGCTCGAATTTTCCTAGACAATCTCTATGTACTTCCCTTTAGCTTATAAAGAAGCTCATACTGTTCTTTCGATAAATTCTTAAATCTCACGCCATCTATTTCAATACCGTAATCTGGTATTTCTTTTGACCATTTTTTGTCAACTAAACTTTTTTTTCCTTCATATTCTATTTCGCTAAGCACATATCGCATCGCATTCAAACGAGCAATCATTTTGTTATCTGAATTAATGATTACCCAGGGGCTTTTTCGTGGGGAAGTTTTTGCAAACACTTGATCTTTATACACCGTAAATAGGTCCCACTCTTTTGCTGCTTTTAGATCGTTTGGGGATAATTTCCAATACTTTAGCGGACTATTTTGTCGAAATTTAAATCTTTGCGCCTGGTTTTCTTTTGATACTGATAAATAAAACTTTATCAGAATTAGCCCATTATCAATGTGGCGAGCCTCCCAGCTATTTACTTTTTTCATGAAATATTTGTATTGAGCCTCTGAGCAATATCCCATTGCAGGCTGTATTAATGCTCTTGTATACCAAGAACGATCAAAAAAAACAATTTCGCCTTGCTTTGGTAGTAGATTGTTATATGTTTGGAACCACATTTTATTCTGATGGGGTGTTGGCACCCCCAACTCAACAACGCGCATTGTTTTTGGAATGAGGTTTTCTATAAACCTTTTTATAGTTGCCCCTTTCCCTGCGGCATCACGACCTTCAAGTACGATTGCAAGCTTTCCCCCAGTTTTATTAACCCATTCCTGAAGTTTTAGCAGTTCAATCTGCAAACGCCGTTTCTCTTTTCGATAACCTTTTAATGTTAGCTCTTTATAATTAGTCCTATTATATATTATCATTGTACTCTATTTTACGGATTGTAACATAGGTTTAAATAATATTTTATTTATACATGCTCTTTCATTTTGACTAGATCAATGTGTTTTTAAATTTAATCCAACCAAAAACCTAAATGTCATAAGATTAATTAATAATATGGAAATTGATATTGGAATAATTCAATTCCCCGGCTCAAATACTGAGCGTGAAACAATTCAAGCATGTAAACGAGTCGGGTTAAACCCTATTGAGTTTTTTTGGAATGATAGTCCTGATCAGTTATCTCAATTAAAAGGCTATATCATAATTGGTGGGTTTTCTTATGAGGACCGATCAAGAGCGGGAGTAATTGCCGCCTTAGACCCAATTTTAAATAAAATCAAACTAGAGTCAGAGAAAGGAAAACCTGTTCTTGGTATCTGTAATGGAGCTCAGATTTTAGTAGAAAGTGGACTTGTCCCTGGGTCAAGTAATTATAACATAGGAGCTGCTTTAACGAATAATAAAAGGATTGCAGATGGTAAAATAGTCGGTGTGGGCTACTACAATACTTGGATCAATATTAAAATGCAAACAAAACCGACTCGTTGCGCCTTTACTAGGCAAATCAAACAAAACGATTGGTTAAATATTCCGCTTGCGCATGGGGAAGGTAGATTTGTTATGTCACCAAACAATCTTTCTAAAATGATTGATAATGGCCAAATTATTTTTCGCTATTGTAATGACTCTGGAGACATTATAAGTGAATTCCCTACAAATCCAAATGGATCAGCTTATAACACAGCTGCGTTGTGCAATGGAGCTGGAAACGTTTTGGCTATGATGCCCCATCCTGAACGTACAAAAAATGGAGACACTATTTTTTCATCGATGAAAGAATTTATAGAAATGGGGAATCCAATTATTAAAACTGATATAAATTATGATCACCCAAAATATGAATTAAATAATTTCACTCCATCGCCTTTATCAACTGAATGGGTAATTAATTTAATTATTACTGATAACGAAGCTATTTCTGTTGAAAATACATTGAAGCAACTAGGTTTTGATGTTAAAATAAGTCGCCAATCTCACTGGGAAATAGAAACTAATGGAGACACAAAAGCTATTTTAAATTCAATAAATGCCACCGGAGAGTTATATAATTCAAATAAAGAATATATTAGTTACAAGAAACCAGAGCCAAAAACTGCCTCATTTTTAATAAGACAGAAAGAAGATCTTTTAGGCAGGTCGAAACTAGAATCTCTTGCTAAAAACTTTGGAATTAAGGGCGTGAAATCATTAAAACACGGCACCATTTGGAATATAGATTTAAATGGAAATGATAAAAGCAGTTTTATAGAACAAATTTTAAACACTAATATTTTATTTAACCCAATATCCTATGAATGCTATAAAATCAACTGAACACTATAAAGAACGTATTAAGGCCGAATTAAACAATACCTTGATTGAAACATCAATGCCAGGAGGGGGGAAAAATATCGGGAAAGTTCGAGATCAATATGACCTTGGGAAGATTATTGCACTCATCACAACTGATCGACAAAGCGCCTTTGACAGAGTGCTGGCTTCCATCCCATTCAAAGGCCAAGTTCTAAACCTAACAAGCGCATGGTGGTTTGAACAAACAAAAAACATTATTCCAAATCATATCATTGACGTTCCCGATCCAAATGTAAGTATAGCAAAGAAATGTGAGGTGTTCCCGATTGAATTTGTGGTCCGTGGTTACATAACAGGAAGCACAAGCACTTCTCTTTGGACAGTTTATAAAAACGGATCCCGAGAATATTGTGGAAATATCATTCCCGAAGGTTTAAAGAAGAATCAAAAACTTGATTCCAACATGTTGACACCAACAACAAAAGAGAAAGATCACGACCGACCTATTGCACCTTCTGAAATAATTAAGGAAGGCTGGATGAGTCAAGAAGACTGGTCCTACTGTAGTAAAAAAGCACTAGAACTCTTTAATTTTGGTCAGAAAAAAGCTTTAGAACATGGGATGATTTTAGTAGATACTAAATATGAGATGGGCAAGGATGAAGAGGGGAAAATTGTATTGATAGATGAAATACATACCCCGGACTCTAGCCGCTATTGGATTTCAGAATCCTACGAAGAGCGAATAAAATCAGGTCAAGAGCCTCAAAATATAGATAAAGAATTTTTACGTCTCTGGTTTGTAGATAACTGTAAGCCTTATGAAGACGAAATCCTTCCCGACGCTCCTGAGGAATTAGTCGTTGAGTTGTCCTCTCGTTATATTTACTTGTATGAGACGATAACTGGAGGTTTATTTCCATTTCCTGATTCTGCTAATTCAATTCAGGAAAGAATTGTTAAAAATACGAAAAAATATTATAAATAAATTTGACGATTAGCACACGGTTAGCTAATGTTCTTTATATCAATTATTAGAAAGGGTTAACTACTATGAAAGCAGTTATTATTATGGGTTCAAAAGCAGATGAGCACCATGCTGAAAAAATAACAGATAAGTTAGATGAGTATGGTATTAGTTGGGATCAACATGTTGCATCGGCCCATAAAACACCACTAAAGGTGTTAGAAATCTTAGAAAAAAATGAGAAAGAAAATGAACTGGTTTACATAACAATTGCAGGGAGGTCAAATGCTCTTTCTGGCTTTGTTGCTGCTAACTCTAAGTTTCCTACGATAGGATGTCCTCCTTTTTCTGATAAATCAGACATGTTGGTCAATATACACTCCACCTTACAAATGCCAAGCATGACTCCAGTGCTAACAGTGATCGATCCTGGGAATTGTGCCCTAGCAGTAAAAAGAATATTTAGTGTCTAATCATCAGCTTACAGCCGTCTCGCCATTGGATGGGCGGTATGCTAGCACTACTTCCCCTCTAAAAAATTATTTTTCAGAGATGGCGCTTATGCAATACAGACTTAAGGTTGAAATTGAATACCTTATTGC
>MDTG01173252.1_pt1 | contig 10661 bp, 9 predicted proteins | sample 811421 | NCBI WGS metagenome assembly MDTG01 (sample SAMN05326645, study PRJNA326480) | marine metagenome | isolation source: seawater | place: Pacific Ocean: South East | collected 2011
ATGAAGGTGTTAAGGTTGGTGATAAAGTAAAAGGTAAAGTAGTTGTTTTAGCTGACTACGGCGCATTTATAGAAATCGCTCCTGGTGTTGAAGGACTCATTCACGTCTCAGAAATGTCATGGTCACAGCATTTAAGATCTGCGCAAGATTTCTTATCTGTTGGTGACGAGGTTGAGGCTGAAGTTTTAACTTTAGATAGAGAAGAAAGAAAAATGTCACTTGGAATTAAACAATTGGTTGAAGATCCTTGGGCTGAAGTTGCTAAAAAATACGCAGTAGATACGAAGCATAAAGCAACGGTTAGGAACTTCACAAACTTCGGAATATTTGTAGAGTTAGAGGAAGGAATTGATGGGTTAATTCATATATCCGATCTTTCTTGGAATAAGAAAATCAAGCATCCTTCTGAATTTGCCGCATTAGATCAAGAAATTGAAGTAGTTGTATTAGAAATTGATGCAGATAACAGGAAATTAAGCTTAGGCCACAAACAGTTAGAAGAGAACCCATGGGATGTATTCGAAACTGTATTTACAGAAGGGTCCTCTCATGAGGCAACTGTTGTAGGAAAACAAGACAAAGGCTTCCTAATTAACACTGTTGAATATGGTGTTGAAGCATTTATTCCAAAAAATCACTCTCTAAAAGAAGATGGCTCAATAATTTCTGTGGAAGAGAAGTTGCCATTCATTATTATTGAGTTTAATAAGGAATCTAAGAAAATCATTGCATCTCACACCAAAACGTTCAAAATGGAAGTAGAGGGAGAGAAAAAAGGTGGTGCTAAAGGGAAAACGAAGAGCGCAATCAAAAACATAAATGCGTCTCAAGAAAAGTCTACCTTGGGTGACCTTGATGCTTTGGCGAAATTAAAGTCTGAAATGGATGAGGAATAAACCTTGTAAATTTCCAAATAATCGTACGCCCTTGAGTTTTACTCAGGGGCTTTTTTGTGCAAAAAATTAGATGATTCATTCGATTTTTCCCTGATTGCATCCAATAATCGTAATCATAGTAATACAATTAAGCTTATTCAAAACAGCACTATTGATTATTTCAACCCTCGGATTTAACTCAAGTGAAAATGGAAAAAATTAGATGTGTTTGACCATGCAGATAATACTTAATTTGAGCAATGGGGTTGTGAGGTAGAACATGATTTAGGTATTCAAAAGGGCAAATCAATTGAATGCTTCACAAATTTTCCGGGAAAAGTGAATTTGACAATATAAAAATCTTTCCAAAAACAATAGTCATTAATTATTGAGGTGATTTAAAGATTAAAAGAGTAAAGCAAAATCGGGACGAATAATTAACAAATTAGATTAGCAAACGAGTTCAGAAAGAGTATTTAAAAAAATCACGTTTAGTGTGTTCAAACTTGCAGACGCCCTATAAAAGGGATAAAGATTATCTAACCAGTTTGGAGGTAATGAAGAACAACATTTTGAATTTTTAGCAGAAGGAGGAATAGGTGTCGAAAAAGATGGAAAAATAACAAAAACCTTTGTCTGGAAAAGATTATAGATGAAGGTATAAAACATGCAAAAGAAAATGCTTTGAATATTTTACGAACATTTTATTTAACATTTGGCCTCAGGAGTATTTTGAAATTTTTCACAACATCAATAGCTCATCGTGTACATGTTAATATTACTTACAGAAAAGTATGAACTGAAAAAAGTAATGGTAAAAGCTGCGTTTTCAATTTTAGCTCTGGAGACAGGAATTATCAGACGTTACTAAAATTGAACAATTATCACTTATAAACAGTGGACCATAAAAAAAAGGACATATATAAGCTAAAACACAACTTTATAAATCAAAAAAGAGTCAATTTACACTTTTTGTCATTACAGTTAAATTGACATTATCTCTTTAAAACGAGAAGTTTGTCGTCTTGAAATCTCAAGTTTTTCACCTGTTTTTAAGGTTAGTCTTAATCCTCCATTAAACCATGCCTCTACTTTTTCAATCCAAGAGAGATTAATGATATATTTTCGTGAAATTCTAAAAAATTCTTTATTGTTCAATCGCTTTTCTAAATTATTTAATGATTTCAGAATCATAGGTTTGCTATCGTCAAAATATAGTCGAACGTAATTTCCTTCCGATTCAAACATTCTCACCTTATCTAATTTTACAAACCAACACTTTTCTCCATCTTTAATAAATATTTGAGATTCGTGACTTAGCTGCTTATTTGTGTGAATGTCTTTTTCCAGATTTTTCGAATTTACTTTTGCAATCGCTTTCTCAAGGCGACTCAACTCAATCGGTTTTAAAACATAATCAAGAGCATTTACTTCGAAGGCTTTGAGTGCATATTCATCATATGCAGTTACAAAGATGATATGCGGTACAACATGTAGGTGTTCCAATACTTCAAAACCTGTCATACCAGGCATTTGGATATCTAAGAAAACTAAATCTGGTTTAAGTTCTTCAATAAATTTAATTGCCTCCTCACCATTGGAAGCCTCAGCAATTATTTCTATCTCAGGGAATTTATCTAATAATCGGGTTAATTCAGCTCTCGCTAATCGTTCATCATCTACAAGTAAAGCTCTCATGTTTTTGGTATTTTAAGTTTAGTAATTACTTCGTTTTCATTTAAATTTTTTATTTCAAAACTAGAATTGTCCCCGAATAAAAATTGAAGTCTTTGTATGCTATTTTCTATTCCGAAACCACTTGCGTGCTCATTTTTGATTTGAGCTGGCTCGTATTGACCAGAATTAATAATTTCCATTATTAAAAAAGTACCATCTATTTTTGAATTAATAACTAGTTTACCGCCTCTGATTAAGCGGCTTATTCCATGTTTAATGGCATTTTCTACTAGAGTTTGAATTAACATTGGAGGAACCTGATAATGCAAACAAGCAGTAGAGTTGTTAATCTCATAAATTAATCTTTCTTCTAAACGTATTTTTTCAAGATTTAAATAGTCCTCTACTAATTTTAATTCTTCTTCTAGGGAAATAAGTCTTTTCTTTTCAAGGGTCAATGTGTGTCTTAAAATATTGCTCAATTGAGTTATGCCTTCTTTTGCCTTTTGTGCATCTTCCTCAATCAATGCCCTTATACCATTCATGCTATTAAAAATAAAGTGTGGATTGAGCTGTGATTTAAATTTGTTGAGTTGTATTTCTTTGAGTTTGCTTTGTTGTGTTAGATTTTTAATTTCTTCTCTTTTAAAATTTCTGAAGAAATAAACTGCAAAATAAATGATTCCCCAAAGGAAATAAATTGTTCCAAACGTGGCTGCTTGTGTAATGAAATCAGCCTTTGTAAATTTCTTAATCAATTCATCACTACAAATTGAGCTGATGAGGTATAGAAGCGAAATGTGCGAAGTCCCAACCAAGATGCTCAAAATAGCAAGCTTGTGAAATATTTTTGTAATTCTTTCTTGTCTCCAATTATAAAGATTTATTATGAATCTAAGAAAATGAGAACACAAAACCCCCAGAATTATTATAAGCAAAGAATAATAGATCTCACCAGCAGTAATCTTTCCATTTGAAAGATAATTAAAACCAAGATTGCCTAGGGTAAAAGCTCCCCAACCAATGATTTGGAAACCCCAATACAATTGCTTTTTAGAGTTTTGCATGGCTACAAATTAAAACAATAGTTTGAATTGATGCAAAATAGTATACACAAAAGACCTTTGGTTGTTATATTTGGTTGAATTACTTGAGGTATGAATTTTTTAGCACATTCTTTACTGTCCCCAAAAGATCCACTTGTTATGTTAGGAAACCTATGTGGTGATTTTGTCAAAGGCAGTAAACTAGAGGGATTAAATACCTCTGTGGCAGAAGGAGTGAGGTTACATCGATCTATTGACTCATTTACCGATTCGCATCAATTAATACGAAAGTCTAAAGCGATTGTCCGTTCTGAATTTAAATTGTTTTCAGGAGTAGTTATTGATATGTTTCTCGATCATTTTATTGCCAAGAACCATATTTCACTAAAAGAACACGCTCAGTATGTATATGATTCCGCCTATGCATATTCATCAGATTTACCCGAATCATTTAACAATGTTCTTTTTCATATGCGAAAATACAATTGGCTTGAGGCATATGCACATACAGATGGGTTGCGACGAATTATGGCGCAAATGCGGAAAAGAATAGGGAATAAGTCACCCCTGGATAATTCCGTTGATATTTTGATTCTTAAGGAGCAGGAATTCAATGTTATCTTTAAGACAATTTGGGAGGATGCCCAAAAAAAATTCATTATTTAAATTAAAATCGTTTTATATATCTATGGCAATAGGGTTGCTTACCAGTTTTAATGTAGTAGTCCTGATGATACTCCTCAGCAATCCAAAACGTTGAGGCCTTGGTTAATTTTGTAGCGACATCAAGGCCTTTATTTTTGAGTTGTTCAATTAGATTTTTGGCTACTTGTTTTTGGTCTTCGTCAAAGTAAAAAATTTCTGACCTATATTGATTTCCAATGTCAGGTCCTTGTCTGTCAACCTGTGTTGGGTCGTGGGTTTCAAAGTAGATTTTAGCTAACTCTTCATATGTTACAGAATCTGGGCAGAAAATGACTTGAACAGCTTCTGCATGCCCTGTCGTTCCACTACAAACCTGTCTGTAGCTTGGGTTTTCAATATCTCCTCCGATATATCCTGATTTAGTATCAATAACGCCCTTCATTTGCTGCAGGAAATATTCAGTTCCCCAAAAGCAACCACTTGCGAAAATAGCTGTATCTGTTTTAATATTTTTTTCTTCCTCAAAAATTAAACTTATTGAATTTACACAATGTCGGGTATTCTTTGCGGTAAATCGTTCTCCTCTGAAAACGTGTCCTAAATGACCTCCACATTTGTTGCAAACAATCTCTGTTCTTCTTCCATCTGCATCGGGAAGTTCTTTAACGTTATTATCAATAGCATCATCAAAGCTGGGCCAGCCGCAACCACTATTAAATTTATCTGTTGATTTGTATAAGGGAATATTACACCGTTTACAGTTATAAACACCTACACCCTTAAAATTATTGTATATACCAGTTCCAGGGTACTCAGTACCTTTGAAAACAATGACTTTTTCTTCTTCCGGTGTTAGTTTTCTGTATTCGTTTTTATCCACGTTAGTAATAATTTTTGGAAGTGACTTTTTCTTATCGATTGGTTGACCTTGACAAGATGTCAAAATTAAAAAGAATCCCATCAATATTATTCTTTTTACTAACTTCATAAGCATCACCTCGTCTAAATTTACAAGAGGGAAGTTAATGATGCTTAAATTTTCAATAAAAAAAATTTATGTCTGATATTACCCAGCAAAAAATAAAAAAAGAGTTAAAACACAGTGCTCGTAATTATCATCCTTTGCCAGTTGTTCTGTCAAAAGGTTTAGGAGTTTTTGTATGGGATGTGGATGGAAAACAATACTTTGACTTCTTGTCTGCCTATTCAGCTGTAAATCAAGGTCATTGTCATCCGAAAATAGTGGAAGCACTAACTAATCAAGCTTCTACCCTAGGACTAACTTCTCGTGCTTTTCATAGCGATGCATTTGTTGAGTTTTCCAATTATGTAACAAGCTATTTTGGCTTCGACAAAGTTTTACCCATGAATACGGGTGCTGAGGCTGTTGAAACAGCAATTAAAATTGCGAGAAAATGGGGATATGAAAAAAAAGAAATACCACCTAATAAAGCTAAAATAGTTGTTTGCGGAGATAATTTTCACGGCCGGACTATTACAATTATATCTGCTTCTAACGATCCTGACTCTAGGGGTAATTTTGGCCCTTACACACCTGGTATTAAGTCCATTAATTATAATGACCTAAAAGCGCTTAAATTAGCTGTCAAAGATCCTAATGTCGCAGCATTTATGGTTGAGCCTATTCAAGGCGAGGCTGGTGTTTTTGTTCCGGATGACGGCTATCTGCTCAAAGCAAAACAAATTTGTAGTGACTCAAATGTTCTTTTTATAGCAGATGAAGTTCAAACGGGTATTGGCAGAACAGGAAAGCTTTTAGCCTGCGACCACGAGAATGTTAAGCCGGATGTGTTGATATTAGGAAAAGCGATTTCTGGGGGTATTTATCCAGTTTCGTGTGTTTTGGCAAATAATTCGATTATGGAGGTAATAACTCCTGGTACGCATGGTTCAACATATGGAGGCAACCCAATCGCATGTGCAGTCGCGACTGCTGCGTTAGATTTAGTCAAAAATGAAAAACTTTCTGAGAGGGCACAAAAACTTGGAGAGTTTTTTAGAACTCAGCTTAAAAAAATTGACTCAGAAATGATTTCTGAAGTGCGAGGCAAAGGACTTTTGAACGCAGTTGCAATTCAACCAAGAAACGGAAAAGAGGCCTGGGACGTCTGTTTGAAAATGGCTGAAAATGGTCTGTTGGCTAAACCTACCCACGGAGATATTATCCGTTTTTCACCGCCATTGGTGATAACAAAAAGCCAAATGGAAGAGAGCATCGAAATTATTAAAAAATCAATATTGTATTTCAGTTAAGAATTATTCTTCTTTTAGTTCTTTAACTTCAGATATTACAACCGTATGACCCATCAAACAGGTTGTCATAGCTCTTGATTTTCTGTGTTTAAAGGCAATTGTTACACCCTCTTTTTTGAATTTATCTGCTAAATTCACTGGCTCTAAGATTGTTGAGTCATTGATTTGAATTACAAATGTACATCCACTTGTTTTAGTTTTGTCGATTATAGTGCCAATAGTGTACCCCAATTTCCCTAAATTTTTATTCAAGGGATTTTTAGGTGTACTATTTTGTCTCTCAACATTTAGGCTTTTTTTTCCTTTTTCAATGTTTAAATTCTTTTTCTTTTTAAAACCAATGCAGCCATAAACTAAAATAAAAAGAAAGATATGGAGTGTAAAAATCTTCTTCATACTGCAATTTAAATAAAAGTCGTGCAAATGTGATTCCAATTTGTAATTTTACAATAAAATTATTTTGTATGTCGTGGTTAGGAGTAAAAGTATTTGTAGAACTAGGTAATCAAATAAAGGAAGCTTTTAACAGAGAGGATGGCCAATATGAAGGCTTAACCAAACAGCAGGTTAATTTGCTGCTCCAGGTAAAAAAGTCAGGAATTGAAAACGGATGGTTTTCAAAACAAATGGTCAGAAGTGCTTTTGAGGGAATTACCAAAATGCTTGATGAAGCTCAATTGAAGCAATGGCTTGAGCCTTATTCTCAAAACATAGCTATTGAAAAGGAGCCAAAGGAGATAGGTATAATAATGGCGGGAAATATTCCAGCAGTAGGGTTTCATGACTTATTATGCGTTTTGCTTTCTGGTAACACAGCAGTAATAAAAACTAGTTCGGATGACGCTTTGTTAATACCTTCAATTGCCAAACTTTTAATTTCTATCGACGCATCACTTTCAGAGAGAATAACCATCCTTGAATCTTCTCGAAGTAAGTATGATGCTGTAATTGCAACAGGGAGTAATAATTCGGCTAGGTATTTTGAACAATATTTCGGCAAATATCCAAATATAATTAGAAAGTCTAGGACATCAGTCGCTATTCTGACAGGTGAGGAAACCGAACAAGAAATCGAAGGTCTGGCAAGAGATCTATTTACCTATTATGGTCTTGGATGCAGAAACGTTTCCAAGCTACTTGTTACAGATAATCATGATGTTCAAAAGTTATTAGATGGACTCATAAAATATAGTAGTTACCTAAAAAACAATGGTAAATACCAAAACAATTTCGATTACAATAAATCAATATATATCATCAATAAGGTTCTGTTTTTAGATGGTGGAACTTTTTTATTCAAAGAAGATGAAAATTTACATTCCCCAATTAGCGTAACATTTTATCAAAGATTTAAATCTATTGATGAAATTGAAAGCTACATCGAAAGAAATCGCGATGAAATTCAATGCGTGGTATCTTCCCAAAAAAGCAGAGGTGTTGTTTTTGGTGAGGCGCAAAATCCAAAAGTTTGGGATTATGCAGATAAAGTTGATACTATGAAATTTCTTCTAGAACTCTAAACGAATAGCCTATCTTTATCCATATGTCAAGTAGTAACTTTATCGATTACGTGAAAATAAACTGCAAATCAGGAAATGGAGGGGCTGGTTCGAGTCACCTCTATCGAGACAAACTTACCTCTATGGGTGGACCTGACGGTGGAGATGGCGGTCGAGGGGGTCATATTATCCTAAGAGGCAATTCACAATATTGGACCTTATTACATTTGAAATACAGGAAGCACATAAAGGCCTCCAATGGTGCCTCAGGAAGTGGGAGTACAAGCACGGGCGCAGAAGGGGAAGATGTTTATTTAGATGTTCCAATTGGAACAATAGCCAAAGATTTTGAAACAGGTGAGCAGTATGGAGAAATATTACAAGAGGGTCAGGAGATTATTTTGCTTCGAGGAGGAAAAGGTGGATTAGGTAATGTACATTTTAAAAATTCGGTCCGTCAAACTCCTCGGTATGCTCAAAAAGGAATTCCTGGCACTGAGGCTTGGATAATATTAGAGCTCAAAGTGTTAGCTGATGTTGGCCTGGTGGGTTTTCCGAATGCGGGTAAGTCTACACTGCTCTCAGTAATGAGCGCTGCAAAACCAGAGATCGCAAATTATCCTTTCACTACGTTAGTGCCCAATTTGGGAATTGTTGGACATCGTGAATCAAAATCTTTTGTAATGGCTGATATTCCAGGGATAATTGAAGGAGCCTCAGTGGGAAAGGGTTTGGGGTTGCGCTTTTTAAGACACATAGAACGAAATTCTATTCTGCTTTTTTTGGTACCTGCAGATGCAGAAGATATCTCGAGTGAGTACGAAATATTAGTTAATGAATTGAAAAAATATAACCCTGATTTATTAAAAAAAGATAGGCTTTTAGCCATCTCAAAAAGTGACTTGTTAGATGATGAATTAAAGGAGGAGATCAAATTGGTATTACCAAATGGAATTGATGCACTCTTCATTTCGTCAATTAACCAGCTAGGGTTAGAAAAATTAAAGGATAAATTATGGGATAAGATTAATTTTGACCCATTGGAAAATTTATAAATTTGTTTGATTGGGTATTAAATATTGATCATGAGTTGTTTACGTATCTGAATAGTTTTCACACCATTTGGATGGATGCAATTCAATACTGGATAAGTAATAAATATATTTGGATTCCATTCTATATTTTTTTGCTTGTAGTCATTGTGTATCATTACAAAAAAAAATCAATTGTTATTTTTTTTATGGTTGCTGGTCTAGTTACTGCTTCTGACCAATCTTCGCAATTTTTCAAGTATGAAGTTGGTCGATATCGTCCATGCAGGCCTGAGTCTAATCATCAACCAAAACCCCACACAGTATATGAACATTGTGGAGGTAAATATAGTTTTTACAGTGCGCATGCTTCAAACTCATTTGCAATTGCTAATTTTTTGGGATTCTTATTGATTCCTGCAATACGACATGTAAGAAAAATTTTGCTAGTTTGGGCGTTTATTGTTTCATACAGTAGAATATATTTAGGTGTGCATTATCCTTCTGATATTGTCATTGGTGCTTTATCTGGTCTATTTTACGGTTGGTTGTTTTGGAAAGCATATATTTATTTAGATCGTAGATTAAGCTCAGAGAAAACGAGTGTTTAATTCAGAGTGCAGAAACATCTTTCCCAAAAAAAAGGCTATTTGTTTGGGAATTAACCATTTCTTCTTAAGCAATGTGAATAATTTACTAACTCATAAATATTGATTCTTCTCACTATTTATTAAATTTGCTTGAATTTTAATTTTTAGGACATGTCGCAAGCTACTAAAATAATGGAAATTCAAGAAGGGCTAACCTATGACGATGTGCTTTTGGTCCCGTCATATGCTGATATCTTACCAACAGAAGAGGATATTGATTTAACCACCAATCTTACTAAGAATATTTCTTTAAAAACGCCGGTTATTTCTGCAGCAATGGACACAGTAACAGGTAGTGCTATGGCCATTGCAATGGCGCAAGAAGGCGGCATAGGAGTGATTCATAAAAATATGTCTATTCAGCAGCAAGCTGATGAGGTAAGGAAAGTTAAGAGAGCAGAAAACGGAATGATTTTAGATCCAATTACTGTTCAGTCTGATTCTACGGTTGCTGATGCACTGGAATTAATGTCTGAATACAAAATTGGCGGAATTCCTGTTGTGAATGAGGCTCAAAAGCTTGTTGGTATAGTCACCAATAGAGATCTTCGTTTTGAAAAAGAAATGGAGAAAAAGGTAACTGAAATGATGACGGGTGAAGATTTATTAGTGACTGCAGATGAAAGCACGAGTTTTGAAATAGCTGAAGAAATTTTACAGGCGCATAAAATTGAAAAGTTACCCGTTGTTGATAGTAAAGGCTCTCTAGTTGGACTAATTACTTACAAGGATATCATAAAAATTAAGTTAAGACCAAATGCATGCAAAGATAAGCGCGGAAGATTGCGATGTGCTGCAGCTGTTGGTGTAACAGATGACTGTATAGAAAGAGTAACTGCTTTGGTAGAGGCAGGAGTCGATGCAGTTGTTTTAGATTCAGCACACGGACATTCGTCAAGAATAATTGAAAAATTAAAAGAGATTAAAAAAGTATTTCCAAAATTAGATGTCGTAGCCGGAAATA
>MDTG01185738.1_pt1 | contig 10661 bp, 8 predicted proteins | sample 811421 | NCBI WGS metagenome assembly MDTG01 (sample SAMN05326645, study PRJNA326480) | marine metagenome | isolation source: seawater | place: Pacific Ocean: South East | collected 2011
ATTAAAGGGTGTATGCGGAAATTTATCATTAATAAGCTTAATGGAACACTTGGATTTATTGGAAAATGATTTAGACCCTCGCCCTCAAAATTCTTCAATTATTGAAAGCGATATTGATACTATTAAAGGCCTATATTTAGAGATAAAAACTAAAGTCTCCAAAGAGCTTAACTCCGAAAAATTTACAGAAAACCTTAGTCACACTGAATCGATATCTAGCAAAAAAGAATCTTTAAGTAAATTAGAGTCTCTTCTCGTAATATTAAAAAAAGAGGCATCTGAAAATGAAGCCAACGAAGAGAACTTAGCCCAATTATTAAAGATCATTAAAACCCCCTACAGCTTCGAAATCAATCAAGTATATCAAGCATTAAATGACTTTGAATTCAGTCAGGCAGAGCATTTTATTGATGCTCTACTATTAAAAATACATCACGAATTAAATAGTTGAAAAGACAACCTAGGACCATTATGCAAAGCAATAAACCTTGCCTACTACTTGTAGATGATGAACCTGCAAATCTAAGAGTTATGAAGCAAATACTTCAACATGACTACCACCTAATTTTTGCTAAAAGTGGATCGGAAGCACTGCGCCTAACTATTGATAAAAAACCGGATTTATTGTTATTAGATATTATGATGCCTGACATGACCGGTTTGGAAGTATGTTGCCGACTAAAAGAAAACCCCAAAACCGCTACTATCCCCATAATATTTGTTACTGCTTTAAATGACGAAACTGACGAGACTAAGGGATTTGAATTAGGCGCGGTAGATTACATCAGTAAGCCTGTATCAGCACCTATTATGCGAGCACGTGTTCGCACACATCTATCTTTGGTTCAAGCAGATATACTCAGAGCTACACGTTTACAAGTGATCCAGCGGTTAGGACGAGCAGCAGAATACAAAGACAACGAAACAGGCATGCACGTAATGCGCATGAGCCACTATAAAAAAGTGCTTGCCTTGGCCTACGGCCTTGATGAATACCAAGCCGATAATCTTCTTCACGCAGCTCCAATGCACGACATAGGTAAAATAGGCATTGCCGATAGCATTATGTTAAAGCCCGGTAAATTAACCGATGAAGAATTCTCCATAATGAAAGAACACCCAGAGATTGGTGCTGAAATATTAGGGGATGATGATTCAGAATTAATTACTTTGGCTAAATCTATATCACTTACTCATCATGAAAAGTGGGATGGGAGTGGTTATTCGAATGGTCTAAAGGGCGAAGAAATCCCCATTGAGGGAAGAATCACTGCATTGGCAGATGTATTTGATGCATTAACCAGCAAGCGCCCCTATAAAGAGCCTTGGAGTATCGAGAAAACAATGAAATATATGAAAGAACAAAGTGGTAAACAATTCGAGCCTAAATTAATTACATTACTCGAAAATGAACTGGATAAAATTTTAGCGATTAAGCAACAGTTTGTAGATGAATAAACAAGTGTGAGAATATACTCAAGCCTCATTACTGGCTAAATACACTTAGTTATACTTTAACGGATAATATTCATGAAATGGCTTCTGGCAATTTTGATACAAACCAGCCTAATTACTCTTATTTTAACCAGCCAAGTCACTACGCCCGTTCAGCATGGCCTTATTATTCTATCCCTTATTGCCCACTTCTGGCTCGCCGAACTATTACCTTTAAGTGTCACCGCATTGTTGGTGCCTGTACTGGCTGTTAGCTTTAATGTTATGGATTTAAAATCCGCATTACTAAGTTTTTCGCACCCTATTATCTTTTTATTTTTGGGCGGTTTTGCGTTAGCGGCTGCGTTACACGAACATAAACTCGACCAACACTTTGCTCACCTTATTATGCGCAAAGCGAAAAATAACGGCCTGTTAATCTGCTTGATGCTATTTGGTTTAACGGCATTTTTATCTATGTGGATCAGTAATACCGCCACTACAGTAATGATGCTCCCCATCGCACTCGGCTTAATGTCGAACCTTGAATATGAAAAACATAAAACGCTTTTTGCTTTTCTATTATTAGGCATTGCGTATTCTGCCAACATTGGTGGCATCGCAACCATTGTCGGTAGCCCACCCAATGCCATTGCAGCCAGTGCGTTAAAGCTAACTTTTTATGACTGGCTAATTATCGCCCTACCCATTAGCGCATTTTTATTACCGCTTATGTGGGGCATTTTATACGCTCTATTGAAGCCAAATTTGAATCTATTCAAATCAAGCGAATCAACTGATTCGTTATCGACTGCGGCCTTTACTTGGGACAAGCACAAAATATTGGTTATGGTGATTTTTATAATCACTGCTTGCTTATGGATATTTGGCAGCGTTATTCAAGATGTAACCGGTAAGATTTCTGACTTTGATAGCTGGGTAGGCATGATCGCGATTATTGCTTTGCATGGCACTAAAAGCTTAAGCTGGACAGCATTTGAAAAGAACACCCAATGGGGCGTGTTAATCTTATTTGGTGGAGGTCTGGCGTTAAGTGCTATTTTGAGTCAAACAGAAGCGAATCTATTTCTAGCTCAACAACTTGCCAGTATTAGCGAAGGCTTAGGGCTTTTTTGGCTATTAATGTTAATTATACTCTTTATTATTTTTATGACCGAAATCTCTAGTAACACAGCGCTATCAGCCTTAATGATTCCAACGTTTATGGGCAGCGCAGAAGTTTTAGGCTTCGATAAAACCATGATTGTTAGCGCTATCGCCATCGCAGCATCCTGTGCCTTTATGCTACCCGTTGCGACACCGCCTAATGCGATTGTATTCTCTAGTGGTTATGTCGAACAAAATACAATGATGAGAGTTGGCTTAATGCTCAATGTACTATTTGGTATTCTTATTACGGTCTATATGTTTTTGTAAAAAAAGCACTCCTATGAATGAATCATAAAAAGTGCTTTTTGTTTTACAGCTGCAGCGAACCCGCTTTATTAAAAAGCAGCTGCAAACGTTACTTCATACTGTTCCATTTCAATTTCGATAAATTGATCTTGGCTTTGATAAAGTGGATTTTTACCTTTCACCGACTTAGACGGTGAATACGACACGGCAACACTGTAACGCGATTCAACATCACCAAACTCATATCCTGCCGTGTAATGCCACTCTTGAACCCCTGGCGCTAAAATATTAAACAATACTTCACTGCTGTCGATTGGCTGCTCACCATAACTAACACCTGCGCGGAACACATCACCATTCGTTCTTTTTAAGGCGCCACCAAGTTTAATAACTTCCATATCATTCCATCCAAAACCTGCACCGTTATCGCTACCTAATTGAGCTGTCATAAGATTAGGCATTAATGGATTAGCGATTGAAGCCACTTCTGAATAGTTAATAACTTGATAATCTAATGCCACAGTGAAATCATCATTATCAAACGCAACACCTAGGTTATAAGTTGAAGGTACGTCCATATCACCGTTTTCAGCAAACAAACCGTCGTACTTTTCGAAGCGCTCAAAATCAATTTTAGATTGATAACTAGCACCAATATGCACATTAGAATTAATTTGGTGAGCAACACCAATACGCGCACCATAACCAAATACAGTATCACTTTCATTGTTGCTTAAATTAGATGCATCTTTGGAGTTTGCAGCAAAACTGCCAACACCATTCGCTTCAAATGTTTGAATCGCTACGATAGGCGCAAAACCCAACTGAGTGTTTTCTGAAAATTTATAAGCAAACGATGAATTAATAAACATCTGACTTAAATCAACACCCGTTTTACCTGCATAAAAAACAGATTCACTGTATTGGGTATTCATTCCGCCATTGCCATAAACACTTAAGCTGAAAGCCCAATCGTTATTCAGCTCTCTTTTATAGCCAAAAGATGGAATTAAAAAGTACTCGTTATCAGATTCAACCTTGCCATTCGCTAAAGCAAACTCTCCTGGTTGAGCACTACTCGGCTCAGCCCCGGTTACATCAAAACCACGCTCAGGGTTAAATACACTTAACGCCAAGGTGTAATCTTGCTCTATTGCAAAGATAGTCGCTGGGTTAATAGCACCCGCTAATCCGTCTTGAGCTAATGCAGTGCCTGTACCCGCCATCGCAATACTGTTAGCACTATATCCTAAACGAAAATAACCATTGGTCGCCTGTGCGCTTGTTGTGACAGTGGAAGCAATTAAAGCTAGCAAAATTCGAGTTTTCATCTTTAGATCTCAGTACAATATTTGACGCAATTATCATTAAAAATCATTAGATGATCCAATAATATGAAAGAATGCTTATATAGTTTTTTGTTATATGTGGGTTTGACTTATATAAAGTACTCATTAGCCGCTTCTTAACAATCGATTACTTAGCAAGTAATCGATTGTTTGTTATACTTCGCAATTACACACTGATGCAGAAATCAGTGTCTTTTAACCAACTTAATCTCCTCCAAGTTAATTCAATGGTACTGATTAAGTGATCTGATACGGACTTTCCAAATGACAGATTCAAATCCTCCTGCAACACATACTCAATTAACCACTACTCCTTTGATCGGTAAATACGCCACATTAGAAGTCGGTGAGTTATTACCCATGGGCGCGCTATTAATTGCGGGAGAGTTTGGTAATATTTTATTGCCAAATAAACAAGTACCTGACAATTGCCAAGTTGGTGATATTGTTAAAGTATTTATCTACCTAGATTCAGAAGATCGAGTGATTGCAACCTGCCAGCGCCCCCGTGCAACAGTTGGACAAGTTGCTAATCTTGAAGTCGCTGATGTAAACGAAATGGGCGCATTCTTAGATTGGGGCTTAGTTAAAGATTTATTCTTACCTTTCGCCGAGCAAAAAAAGCGTTTAGAAGCGGGCCAGCACTGTATCGTGTATGTCTATATGGACAATACCGATAGAATTATTGCAACGACTCGCTTAAACCGTTTCATTAAAGATGAAGTCGCAACTATTTACGACAATTACAATCCTGGTGACAAGGTTCGTATTCTTATCGCAGCACGAACTGAGCTAGGTTATAAAGCAGTTGTTGATAATAAGTACTGGGGATTGATTCATCACAGTGATATTCGCCAAGCGATTCGAGTTGGACAAAAAGTTGATGCTTATATACGTAAACAACGCGATGACAAGCGTTTAGATTTAAGCTTACAACCTATTGGTTATCAAAAGGTTGGCGGTCTTGCTGAACAAATCATGAAAAAAGTTGAAGATGGCAATGGCTTCTTAGCGCTTAGCGATAAGAGCCCTGCCGAATTAATTGAAATGCATTTTGGTGTCAGTAAACGTGCTTTTAAAATGGCGATTGGAAAACTCTATAAAGATCGAAAAATCACCATTGAAAGCAAAGGTATTCGCGCTATTTAATAGCTAGCAATCATCTTTCGCATACCTTCAAAAGTATGCAACACAACATAAGGAGCGACATTCGAGTTGTAGGCTAAGAGCGTACCTTGGATGTAGTTCCACCTTTTTTGTAAGGGCTTATACTTGTCACTTTTTTCGGCTAAAGCAGCAAGTTCTTTTGTCATGTCATCAATTTGTTTATCTAGCGGAACACCTGAAGAACTTACACCGTAACCCCCGGTGGTTGAGTTTGCATACGCCATATACTGACTCAAAATTGTTTCCATTCTTATTTGAAATTCGTCAATAGTAGAAATTTTACTTTCAGCACGAGTATCGATAATTTTATTAAATTCATTCTGAAGAATACTCCAACCACCCTCAAGACTCATATCAACACCATCAAAATCATAGGATTGGTATAAATCAACGTAGTCGGTTATCTGTTTCCACTTTGTCTTCAATGAAGTCTCAGTACCCGGCAATGCAGCAACCGCTATATCACCTTGTTCTTTAGCATTCTGTAAACGGGCACGATTACGATCGTCACCTTGGAAGTATATAAAAGAGGAAAAAGAGGAAAATAGCTGGAGACTTGATATTTTGAATTGGACGAATTGATCAGTGTTAGATTCTGCCCTACTAACCAAAGATAGGAGCATTAGCCCAATTAGTGCGATTACTTTCACAATTATTTCTCTGCATACTTATTATTTTATTGTTTTCAAGTATGCAGAAAATTATTAGTGATTACAATCTAACGTTTTTTAGCGCGAGACTTACGTGCTTTTTCTTTCTTAATTGCACGAATGTTCTGTGTACGCTCAATTTTCTTCTGACGAATGGCATGAAAAGTAGGCCCTTCTTTCTTCTCAGAGAATGGATTCTCGGAAGATTTAAAGACCATACGAATCGGTGTGCCGTTGATTTCTAACACACGACGATAAGTATTCGCCAAGTAACGCTTATAAGCATCTGTCAGCCTATCAGTCTGCGTTCCATGAACAACCAATACAGGAGGATTAGATCCACCTTGGTGCGCATAACGAAGTTTAATACGACGACCATTAACCATTGGCGGCTGATGGTTCTTCACCATATCTTCTAACAAGCGTGTTAATTGGCTAGTAGACCATTTTGCCATAGCAGACTCATACGCATCATCTACTGATTTATACAAGTTGCCAACATTGGTTCCATGTAGTGCAGAGATAAAGTGAATATCCGCATAAGTAATAAATTCTAAGCGACGATCTAGCTCGGTTTTAACTCGTTCACGATCCTCTGAGGTCATGCCATCCCACTTGTTAATGGCAATAACAAGTGCGCGACCTGCATTCAAAACAAAACTCAACATGTGTAGGTCTTGCTCTACAATACCGTCTTTAGCATCTAGAACGAGAACACATACGTGGCAATCTTGAATTGCTTGCAGGGTTTTAATGATTGAGAATTTTTCTGCCGCTTCTGTGATGCTCTTACGACGACGAATACCCGCCGTATCGATCAAAGTATAATCTTGCCCATGACGCTCGTAAGGAATATAGACGCTATCACGTGTCGTGCCCGCTTGGTCATAAACCACAACGCGCTCTTCACCTAAGAAGCGGTTAATCAGTGTTGATTTACCCACGTTCGGGCGACCAACAACAGCAATTTTAACCCCTTTAACGTTTAACTCTTCATGCTGAGTTTTAACGTCTACGGCTTCTTCTTTTTCACCGTAAAGCTGTTCCCATTCTTCGTAACCCGTTAGCTCGCGCTCAGGCTCCACTTCTTGAGGACCATGCAATTCACTAAGTACGTGTTCGATTAATGTATTAATACCACGATTATGCGCGGCAGCAATAGGAATAGGTTCGCCCATGCCCAATTCGTAAAATTCAGCCAAAACAACATCTGGGTTACGACCATCAATTTTGTTGGCAATTACGTAGGCTTCTTTACCTTTTTTACGTAAATAATCTGCTAACAAATGATCAGCGTGAATGATTCCCGATTGTGCATCAACCATAAATAATACGATATCAGCTTCTTCAATTGCCTGAAAAGATTGGGATGCCATCTCAGCATCGATACCGACCTCTTCACCACTGATACCGGCAGTATCAATAACAATAAAAGGTTCGTCGCCAATTTGGCCTTCACCGTATTTACGATCACGGGTCAAACCCGCAATTTCCGCCACAAGAGCATCACGGCTCTTCGTTAGGCGGTTGAATAAGGTGGATTTCCCAACATTGGGACGCCCTACAAGGGCAATTACAGGAACCATAATATTTTAAATTTCTTCATTCTCTAGCTGTAATAACAGCAATTCACCCGTATTAGTGTAAGCAAGCAGACCTTCTGAGGTCGATTGCATTACACTACGGATACCAAAATCTTTGCCACGCAAAGGACGCCAGTTATGCATTTCTGGCTGGTTCGGCAAGGTCATGTGTAAAGGTTTAGGGCGCACACTTAAGCGTCCTAAAATCTTGCCATCAACTTGCGATAAAACGTGCACATAGCCCTCAAAATCGGCAACCACTAAATAGCGCCCATGCTTAACTGGCTGAGTTAAAAAACGTCCTTGCATTGAATTCTGGCTCCACACTGAAGCACCATTTATTTCATCATAAGCTTGAACATGATCATCGTCACGAGTGATGTACAGGTTCCCTAGGCCTAATGTCGGACCAAAATAACTTGATAACTCTGTTTCCCAGCGAGTCTTGCCGTCAAAACCAATCGCCGCCAACTTCCCATGATAGGATGTGGCGTAAACAATGCCGTCTTCAACAACGGGCGTACCATCCAAATCAACTAAACGCTCTAATTCAGAACGTCCTTCAGGTATAGCTAAACGCTTATTCCAACGAGGAATACCCAACTCACGGTCAAGAGCAATCAACTTGCCGTTAGCAAAACCTGATATAACCAAGTTGTGCATTAATACGGGGGCCGCTGTTCCATGAACCGTTAAGACCGGTAATACCGCTTCGTAAGTCCAGTTTTGCTTTCCTGTTTTTCGATCAAACGCGGTCATATGACCATCAATTGTGCGAATATAAACTTGCTGGGCATCTGCAACAACAGGCGCAATACTTTCACTGCTAAGCGGTTGAGACCATGTGATTTCGCCACTGTTTTTTGCAACACTGTGCAAAACACCGTCTTGCGTAGCGATATAAACATCACTACCCGACTCAACTACACCACCACTGATTTTATGATCAAATGAAACCGACCAAATTTCATCCCCAGAGGCTAGCTCGAGTGCTGATAGTTCGCCATTATAATCTGCCATGAATACGACATCACCGCTGACAGCAGGCTTTAAACGAATATTACGCGCACCTACACCTAAGCCTAGGTTACGTCGCCAAACAACGTCAACTTCAACGGTTTCATCAATGTCTGATAGTGGAGCCGGACCAATTTCTTTCGGCTCTTCAATATCTGTTTTAATCTCTTGGCTGCTACAAGCCAGCATTAACAAGCTAGCTGTCACAATTACTATATGGCGTAAATTCATCAATTAAGCGTCCTCTTGCGCTCCGGCAAGGTCATCAATTTTACGTTGTAATACTTGCGTATTGATTCCTAATGCCATTGCTGCTGCACGCGCTGCTTGATAAGCATCACGAGCGCTTACTAATTCACCTTTGGCAAACAAAATGTCGCCTTTTGTTTCTTCGTACTGAACGGTAAACGATTCTTCCGGAGTTGTTGCTACAAGAGCCAAGGCTTCATCTAGTTTATTCTGCTGAACAAACACACGAGCCAAACGTACTTGAGCTAAATACGTCACTGGGCCTACCTGCTTAGCTTCTACTAACGCTGATAATTCAGTAGATGCAGCATCAAAGTCATTTGCTTCAATAGCAAATTTAGCAAGATATAAACCTGCAAATTGAGCATACAAGCTATCTGGATATTCAGTTTTCAATTGTGCGGCAACAGTTTCCAATTCTATTTTATCAGCTTCTGTTTGCTCACTTAATGGCTTAGTCGCTTTGCTCATTAACTGCTCATAAATACTTGCAGCCGCTTCACCTTGAACGCGCTGATTTTCTTGATAACCGTTCCAACCGAAGTAACCTGCTAATACAACAACAACGGTAATAATTAAGCTTTTACCATTCTCGTTCCACCAATTTTTAATCGCTTCAACTTGTTCTTCTTCAGTTCTTAATTCTTCTGACATTACCCGTTCTCCTTGTATGAATTTTTATTGTATTAAAACGTTATTTCAATATCTCAGTTGCTAACCAATTAGCCACTTCATCATTATTTAATTGCACTTGATCGCCGTTTTCTGCCAACGACTTAACACGTACACGCTGTTCAACCACATCATCATCTTCTAATAGAATCACAAAACGCGCTGTACTATTTAGAGCCTTTTTCATTTGGCTCTTATAGCTGCCACCACCACAATGAGTTTGTAGGCGTAATTGTGGGTGTTGCTGGCGAATGTTATCCGCTAACAGTAACGCAGCTTGATCCGTATCTCCACCTAAGGCAGTAATATACACATCAAGAGTTGTATTAACTGCTGAAGGAATAACATCTAAGGTTTCTAGTAATAGAATTAAACGTTCGACCCCCATTGCAAAACCAACCGCAGGAGTCGGCTTACCACCTAGCTGTTCGACTAAGCCATCATAACGCCCGCCAGCACATACCGTACCTTGGGATCCCAGTTTATCAGTTACCCATTCAAATACTGTTTTTCCGTAATAATCTAAACCACGAACTAAGCGTTGGTTGATCTGATATTTTACACCTGCTGCATCTAATATCTGAGTCAGTTTCACGAAATGCTCGCGGCTTTCTTCATCAAGATAACTGTGTAATTTAGGCGCATCATTTAATAGCTGCTGTGTATTTGGATCTTTTGAATCCAGAATACGCAGTGGATTTGTATCCAACCGGCGCTGACTGTCTTCGTCTAGCTGTTCTTTAAACGGTGTTAAATATTCAACTAAAGCAGCTTTATAATCAATTCGTGTTTGTGCACTGCCAATGGTATTAAGTTGCAGTTCAACCGCATCTTCAATCCCTAACTGCTGCCATAAGCGCGCGGTTAATAAGATGGTTTCTGCATCTATATCAGGTGTTGCCATTCCAAAGGTTTCTACACCTATCTGAAAAAACTGGCGATAGCGGCCTTTTTGCGGACGCTCATGGCGGAACATAGGCCCTAAATACCACAAGCGCTGGCTTTGATTATTACTTAATAAAGAATGCTCTTCACATGCACGCACACAACTTGCCGTTCCTTCTGGACGCAAAGTTAAGCTATCGCCATTGCGGTCTTCGAAGGTGTACATTTCTTTTTCAACG
>MDTG01349543.1_pt1 | contig 10661 bp, 5 predicted proteins | sample 811421 | NCBI WGS metagenome assembly MDTG01 (sample SAMN05326645, study PRJNA326480) | marine metagenome | isolation source: seawater | place: Pacific Ocean: South East | collected 2011
AAGATAATAACGCGATAATAATAATAATACGCGCGTTGTTGTTGTTGTTGTTGTTGTTGTTTAGCGCGCGGCGCCGTATTCGATGTTGGCGACGGCGGGCTCGACAGCCGCGCGGCGTTCGATGGACGTCGCCTTGTACGCGACGACGGCGACGACGGCGACGACGGCAGCACCGATGAAGGCGACCGAAGAGGACGCAAAAGATGTCGTCGTCTTTGGCTTCGCGAGACCGAGCGGGGAGTGCGAAAAGTGCGGGTTCTTCTTGAATGGGACCGGACTTTTGCCCAACTGCGGCGTTCCGCTGCACGTCGGCGGTTTGGTGCCGCACGAGTTTTCGCACGTGCCCCAGTTGTACGTCAACGTGGTACCATCAAAAACTCTGTTGTGCGAGACGAAGCCCGGGTTTTGGATCGCGTTCGTGCAAGCAGCGAGGGACGGGAGAACGTCACCCGGCGGGCACTTGTCCGTGTTCGGACCGGTGCAGCCGATATCCGAAACGGACTCCCATTCGGTCAAGTTGTCTTTCCAGAACAAATAAAAGCCAAACTCTTCTCCTTTCTTCGGCAAGACCTTGGTTTTAAAGGTACCGCAGTCGGTTTGTTCCATTTCAACGGCATGGTCGAACAAGAAATCGTTGTTGAGAGACTTGGTGATTATAGAAGCGCCGACTTGAGCGCCAAAGTCGGTCGGCGTAAATGTCAACGTCGACGTCGGGGAGCACCCGGCGTACAAAGTGATCGTATCCGTTTCCGGCTTCTTACTGCCGAGCCATTTATCAATCAACGATTTGACTTCCTCGGTGTGCGACGCGTCGTCAAAGTTCGATTGCGGCTTGGTGTCGATGTGAGCCGGAAGGATCAACGCGAACTCGTCCAAGTTCTTCATCGTCTCCGCCGCTTTGAGGATGCTGCCCTTGCCTTGGCCCTTCATCCAACTCGTCACGTGATTGTGCCAGTTGTCGTTTTTGAACAAGTAATTGAAGTATTGCTTCGTATCCAAGGCTTTATAGTATTGATTGTTCAATTCGATCTCCCACTCGATGGCGACGATATCGCTGTGGCCGCCGCCGTTGGACACGTGCACGTGCACGTTCGACTCGTCGAAACCCAGGTTCTTGATCCCGTGGTACACGAATTCGTGCAACACAGTCGCCGCGACGTCGTTGTCGACCAAAGACATGGTCGCGTCGCTCCCGATTCCCGGGGCTTGCATGATGCACTATTTTTTTTGTTGGCATCATCATCATCATCAGAGTCATAATTATTATCTTTCCGTCAGTTCACGTGTGTATATATATGTGTGTGTGTGTATCGTCGTCGTCGTCAGAGGAAAGTCGATACTAAACGAATGTGATGATGATGATGATGCCGCGGTTCAAAGAAAACGTATCTAAAGCGTTCGACGACGACGACAAAGAAGAAGAAGAAGAACAAGAACACGAAGAAGACCAACACCCAAAAAAACGCACCGAGGAGTGGACGAAATAGTTCCCACCGGCGCCCAATTGGGCCACCTCTTCGGAAGATGATTGGCTTCCCACAGTCGGAGTGCTTTTTTTCGTCGTCGTCTCGGCGACCCACGCTTTTCTCGCCGGGGCGGTAAAGTCCCGCGGCCCTCCATCCGTGGCGATGGCATGAGTATTCAAACTCGCCGCGGGACGCCTCGCGGTCGCCGCGACAAAAAAGCTGCTGCTTTGCTGAAAAACAACGAGGAACAGCGCCGACAGGAGCGCTTTTGCGAGAAACGACGCGTTGTTGTAACGACCAAAGCACGACATCATCATCGTGTATAATACACACACAATTAATGCGGGAGAAAGAAAGGGAATTTTTGGACAAAAAAAAGAACGCGAAAAAATTTTCTGTTTAGGGTTTTGGATCTCTTTTTTTGAAACCCTAAGCATAAAAAATGGGCTGTAGAGTTTACCTCTTCTTTATTTTTTACAATTACCTTTGACTAATAACTGTTTGTTTGGACGTGTCAATAAAAGAGCTTTGGTAATATACACGCGTAGAACAACACCACCACCACCCGCGAGAAGAAGAAGAAGAAGAAGAAGAAGGCTAATTCGAGACGCAAACGACGACGACGACGACTTTGCTGCGCTTTTTTTTTGCGGAGACACACGCGACACGCGCGGTGGACGACGACGACGTGCTACAAAAGCGTATAAAAAGCATCATATAATTGATTGGAAGAAGAAGAAGGCTTTGAGAGAAAAGAGACTTTATTCCCTTTGCCGAGACGATGGACGCGGAGGACAAAGACTTTGACGAAAAGACTTTGACGACTTTGACGAAAGCGTTTCTCGCGCGCTTGGTGTTGGTTTCCGAGGAAGAGGAACTTTTGGTTACAAACGCGGAAGCGCTGCTGGGTGTCGAAGAGAGAAAGAGGACTTTCCAGGGATTTTTGGATGATGATGATGGTGATGATGATGATGACGATGACGATGATGGAGGGAAAAACACCATCAAAACCAACACCAATGACGTCTTGGCGGCCAATATTCGATTCGTCGAAACGTCGAGAAAACAAACGCCCGTCGCGCGACGAATCGATTGCAAAAAAGCGACGAAAACAACAAAAAAGAAAAAGGACGACGACTTTGACGACGACTTTGATGACGACGACGAGACAAGAAAGAAGACGGGGAAGGCAGTGCAAGAGGAATTATCCGGGATGGAAAGATGCGCGTTTGCGAAACATTACGTCGCGAACGCGTGCGTCGCGAACGACGCCAAATGTTGGTTCGAGACGACGATTGAAAGTTTTCACGACGCGAGAGGAGGGAAACACGATTACATCGGATGGGCGAGGAAAGACGCGGAGTTGAGCGAAAAGAATGGGATCGCGGAGTTTTGCGAGGTGAACAAAGGTAAATGCAGTTCGGTGAGAGCGTGGAACGACGACTGGGTGTTTCGAGGCAAAGATCGTGCGTTCGAACGGAAAGAGAGAAAAGATGTAGCGGAGGAGAGAGGCGTGTTTGACGTAGAAGAAAAAAAAGGAAAGAAGAAGAAAGGACAGAAAACGACGACGCCAACAGAAGCCAAACGACACCGGGGCAAAACAACGAAGAAGAAGAAGAAAAAAGAATTCGAGGAAAAGAATTACGTACCTTTATACGCCTCGGATACCAATCGAAACGTCTTCGCGGTTGGAAGTATCGTTTTAAGCACGATTGCTTTCGAGAAGACATACATCGAGTTTCGGTATTACGTAGATGGTGTTCTGTATAAAATTGATCGCATCAAGCGAGATGTGCGAGATAATAACGACGACAACGCGTGGTGGTTCCCAGTCACGAGTCATTCGAGCGCGATGAACGACGTGACGTTCAATTTTGGAACGTACCCGATGTTTCGAAACATGTGTGAGAAAGCGCGAGAAGTCAACGAGGGGTTCCTTGCAAGGGCGAAAAAAATATACGGAGACGATGATGACGACGATGACGACCACGACGACCACGACGACATAAACAAGGACTTATTCGCATGTTTACACGCGCCGTTTACGCGCTCCTTGTTGCACGTCGACGTTAGTAGAAGTAATAGTGAAAATAGCAAAAACGAGGCATATGTCGAAGACGAACTTCGCCGAGTCTTCCTTCGCCCGATAAAGAAGCTCGTAAGTGCAATATCGACCAATGAATGCCCGATAACCAACAAAAAAGATATTCACATCTTGTTCTGGCAGTTATTGAGGACCTATTTCGATTCGACGTTTCGGATGGACAAATTTTTGTCGTCGAATTGTTATAATGATCGTGACGTTAACATGGACGACGACGGTGGCGGCGGCGACGACGACACCAGTGGAGCAAAAGCGTTTTATTCGCCTTGGAAAGTAGACGCGACGAAAGCAAAGAGGGAGTGTTTTGCCTTGTGTCGTTTGCTCGTAGCCCACGACCCGCACGTTGTAGAATACCAACACCACCATCACCACCACGAAGAAGAAGAAGAAGAGGCGTTATTTCTTTCAAACGACGAGTTTGATGTCTTTTGCGAAATGCTCAAAGACGACGGAAATGTGGTCATGGGATCAGACATTTACGGTCCTCGCATGCTCGATTGGTGGTTTCCAAGATGCATGTTCGAATGTCTCTCTTTCATGGCGTCAAGGGAACTCTTTTGTGGCACAGAAGAAGATTTAACGACGCCGCACCCACTCGAAAGAGCGGCAAAACTGTTGCGCGCCACGGAAGAAGAAGGAAACTTTCGAATTTTGAGCCATCAGTCGTGGGGAGCGAATTTCACGAGATTATTTGCCACTCGAGAGCTCTCTGGTGCTTTGCTCGATTTGAATTTATCTGCGGAATCGTCTTGTCGTATGGAGGAGTCCGACGACGAAGGCTGTGCAGAATTTTCTGATCATCAAAAAACGCGTTTGAATCGATTGAAAATATATATCGAAAGACGCGAGCAATGTAAAGCCTCCTTCGTTTTCGCCGCGATGACGACGAGTTTACGAAACGTTCCCGAGCGCGCAGTCGAACCGAATATAAAAGAAGACAAGTCTCGAAAGTACTTTCGAGCCCCGCAAACAGCAGAGAGACCGGGCGCTCTCGAAGCAATTAAATGTCCAATAGATTGGGAAGCGAGCGAAAATATAACATCCAACGATGGTAGCGCGTTCGACGCGTACGAATACGAAGGGAGTGATAGAATGATCGAGCAGTTCGAAAGAACCGATCGAATCATCGATGATCGCGCCGAGAAAAAATTTGAAAGAAACGACCATTTTATAAGCGACTCTATCGAGGCGAATACGTGGGCGTTTGAGCCTATCAATACCGGTTTCTTTCGCGACCGAACCGTAGAACTCGCAAACACCACGGGCGACACTATCAATAATTTACATGGGCTCGATTCAAATAAATTCGGCACGACACCGTTGGATTTTTGGATGCAAGAAACGACCCGGTGGGCGTACGATCGATACGAGCCGTTCGCGAGAGATCCGCACGCAGAATTAAAAGGTACGCGAGTTGGTCTCGCCGCAAGGCATCTTGTCGATACGCTCTCACGACTCCTCGCGGACGAATTGGAACAACCGAATCTCGATCAATTTACTGTACACAAAGCGTCGTTCTTTCATTATTACGTCGCTAATCCGTGGCACATGCCTAAAAGAGATGACCGTCCACTGCCTGAGCTTGACGGGGAAGAGCTTGGCGCGATGGCCGAACAACCAAGAAACGATCCAGAGTATTGGTGTTGTCCAATGACCCCGTTACAACATTACGTACCCGGATGTTTGAAGCGAAATCGATGGATGCGTAACTGTGATTACCAGCGCACGAGACGTGAACGCCGAGCGCATGCGAACATTCAATACGATTTGACCAACGGTTTCGACGCGGAGCTTTTGGGAGCGGCTCAATTTTTGCCACAGTTCAAGCTCGACGAATATTGGAAATGGAACATATTAAATCACGAAACGGTCGCGAGAACTTGGAGTGAATCTCTGTTCGAACGTTATAGTATTCAAACGAGGCGACTGGAATCCTTAACCGAGGAAATTACTGACCGCCTTGTCGTGGAGGGCTCTTTTAACGAACCCGAGGAGTGCCAGGAAGATATGAATTACAAGAACGCGAGGACGACGCGTTACGAGGCTAAAAAAATGGAAATCTTGGAAGAGAACACAAAGAAACGACGACAAGATGATAAGCCAGAACATATTTATGCACATCTGCGCTGGTCGCCGTTCCCTTGCGATGGAATTATGTTAGAACATCCAACCAATATCAACGCACACGTCCGCGATAGGTATTCCTACGTCCGCGATAAAAACGATCCCCGAAACGAGTTGTCTTTCGGAGAATTTTTCAAATACAAAGCGGGCGATTCGTTGAGACAGCCGTACAAGAACGCGAGCGAACACATCGCACAGATTTTGATGGGTATGAGTCACCTTTCGATGTTTCTCGTGGAACCAGGAGAGCGGCGCCCGAGTCGTCAAGCGTTTTTACGAGAATTCAATAATGAGTACGACATCGAACACACCAAATTCGATGTTTTGCGATCCACGTACGATAAAATCGCCTCAAACAACGAACACAGTGAACGTGCCAGGTTAAAAGTTGCTAGCTACTGCTCGAAAATGATCGTTACCAATATGATCATAACTTACCAGCACGAAACTTATCCAAACCCGATAAAGGCTTCTCCCGAGGAAGAATGGAAGTTCCCGATTGTACCGATGGCTATGGTAAACTTCATTTTCAACACGTGGAGAGATCACTTCGAGAATGAAAAATACATATTCGATCGGGAATGCAAATTCGTGTACGTTTTACTACTTTATTGCAGTTCGATGGAATTCGAAAACCCAGGCGCGCGAGACGTGTGTCGCGATCACGTCGAATTTGCTTTTAAATTTCCTTTGGTTAAAAAATTCGCGTTTCAAACGAAAATAATGTCCCAATGGTATATGGTATGGTGTGCGAAGAACACGGTTGAGATGGAGGAGGAGCTTCATCCTTCCAAGGAGGAGGAGCTGCAGAAAGATATCTCTTTTGGAATGCGCATATTATCGAATGCGTCGGAAGGACTTGGATTATTCCCCGTGGATGGCCATCTTAAACTGTTGATGCGAAAATATCTGGAGTACTTGGCTAAAGATTTAGGCGAGTTGAACAAAGGATTGACGGATTGCATGTCCAAACTGTCTGATCAGAATGTATTGGTTCCGGGGTACGAACCTACCGCCTTAACTCCGAAACACATAAAAACCTTTCGAATGCTCTATGAGCGCATCGTTGAACGCTTGGAGTGCGTCGTCGCGAAACTTCCATCGCGGTGTCGCGGAAATTCCGATGTGAAAGATTTCATGTTTGACCCTGAACTGATGGATCAACAAGATTTCATGTTTGACCCTGAACTGATGGATCAACTCGCCGAAATCATCGCGTACATTGGCAAACACTTCCACTTATCTGGTAGAAAAGGTATGGAAACTCCGTTTGAAGTATTCATCAAAAATTCGGGTTCGAACGACTTAGTATGCGAAGAGCTGAATGCGATATTGTTCATCGACCCGGGAGGGTTTCTGAACCCAGTGGTCGAGATTCTCTGCCGAATGACGGAAAGTCGTTTACCTGATGAAGATAAGAAAGCGAAGAACGACGGCAATCGGCAACATTTCAAATGCAAAGTCCGGGGCGAATTTCTTGACACGCTCGTGAGACACGTGACGAAGAGAGATGTCGAAAACCTTTCATTTTATCGCCATTCCACCCGATTCGAAAATCGCGTTCTTCACGCGGCTGCTTTGAAAGCGTTACGCATGAAACTGGACGATTTAGAAGCTTTAGAAGACAACAAAAACATCCTCCCCGAAATGCTCGATCCAATCACACACTCCATCATGTTTGACCCGGTTTTTGTCGGCGAGACGGGGAGTACGTCTTGCGACTCTTTGACGCTTTCCAGACACTTTCAAAAAACGGGCAAGCGAACCGATCCGTTTACCGGTATGCCCATCGTCGGTGAGATTCGCAAGAACGAGAACCTAAAAGAACGCATAAAAAAATTCTTAGAGAAGGAAAACGTGATGTCGACGATGGGCGACGTGGATGTGGACGTGTTTATGCCTGATGAAGCGGCTTCGATGGGCTGATGGCACGTGACGAAACATTTGAAAGCGAAAGTACGACAAAATAGGCTTAGCGGAGAATAACTTAGTTGATATCTGTAGTGTGTGTGTAGTGTGTATAAATTACTGTTGCTTGCACTCCTCCTTCGCTTTCGGGTCCAATCCTTTTATCTTCTCCCCGTTATCGTCTTCGTCTGAGTCGTCTTCGTCTGAGTCGTCGTCGTCGTCGCCATCGATGGATTCGCCATACTCGGCGTCTTCGTCCTCCTCCTCGCCGTCTTCGTCCTCATCATCTTCCAAGTGCAAACCTAAGAAATGGTCCACCGCGTTCGGGACCAACGCCGTCGCGATCAAACTTCCAATCGCGTAATCGTTCTCCATTTGCTCTTGCAACTCCTCGACTTCTTCTTCGGTCATGTTCCCTTGATCGTCCTCGTCCGGCACTTCCGGCGGGTAGAAAAACGTAAAGAAGGATTCGCACGGTTCCGTTTTCGTGATTGGTTTTTGGTTCTTCGCCCCAGGTTTCGGTTTCTTCCTCAGAACTTTCACGGTCAAATTTTTCCCTGGTTTCCAATCGATGTCATCGCAGACGATGTAATTCAACACCGCATCTTCGCTGTCGTCTTCCATGTGGTATCTCTTTTCGATACACTTGTTGGTGAAATACGCGTTCTCTTTGAAGTAAAATCGAAGATAAAACCCAACCATTTCGTCTCCGTCCTCGTCTTCGCCTTCCAGCTTGCCCGTTTGGACATCACACAGCGCACTCAAGCACGCCTCGTCTCTCTCCTTAATCTCCTCCGCCAAATCTTCGATGTTCTTCATCGCGACCAACCAAAAATCCGGAACGCCGCTCGGGCTTTTATCGTCTGCCGGTAACGCCTCGATTTCTTTCTTCAAGTCTTCGTCGCAATCCGAATATTCTTTCTCTCCAGTCACGATTCGTTTGCGAGAATCGTACAAAGGTTGGTACAACTTGTCGTACTTCTCTTCCAGCAGTCGTCGTTCTTCCGAATACTTCTCGAACAACTCGTCTCTTTCCGTTTGCAAGACTTGCAAAGAGAACAATCGCGCCCGGATTTTCGGGTGTAACTCTTCCACGTACCCCGAGCTCAACCCGACTAAACCGTCCAATTTAGCTTGCAACGCACCGATTAACCCCCCGTCGCCGTGCAGCTGCGACAACGCCTTGACGATCTCCTGCTTATCGACCGACTCCTCAGCCTTCGCGTGGGCCAAGCGCATCTTTTCCAAATCCTTCTCGATGTCCTCTAGCTGCTCTTCCTGTGAAGACGGCATGACGATGAGATTCTTTTTTGTTGGAACGACGACTCCCTCTTTGGTGGTCGCGTTTGCACTGCTCGCGACGAAAGAGCGGTGGTGGTATCCTTCGAATCGAACGTTGAAAGAGAGGGCTTTCGATCTCTCTCTCTCTCTCTCTCTTTCTCTCGCTCCCTTTTGTGAAGACTTTTCTCTGCGCGGGATGTTTAAAGACATTTTTGAATTTTTTCTCCTCTTCCTCAAAACCCTAAATGTACAAGAGAAAAAAACTCCCTTCTTACCACATTTTGGATTGGGTTCGAGCGCGCGCGCGTTGGAACGCGCGTCGCGTACGGTACGAGTGAATTTTTGTGTAACTTTATTTCGATTACATACGTGAAGAAGATACACGTCACGAGAGAAGAATTCTCTTTGTGTATTTTTAAATAAAAACTGAAGTCATCAAATATATATATATATGTGTGTGTAAAGGAGAGACTTCTTCGTGCGCTTCCCTCGGTGTTGGCGCCCGGAAAGCGTTAAAGTCGTCGAACGTCTTAGTAGAGTCGACTTTTAAAATAAAGCGAGCGTGCCAAACACGAGCGCGAACATCGCGAAGATTGATAATTCCATCGACGACGCCGGAGAAAGGATAGCCATCGCGGCTGGGCACTGTTCCGTGAGAAAATCTTCCAAAAGTATTGGTGCACACCCATCGTCCTCCCAATGGCACATAGAAGCATCGGTGCACGCAGATTCTGTCTCAGCGACCGCACATCTGTGGAACCGCACAGCAAGGTTTGATCCAGGTTCATCGTCGTACCCTAAAGAGTTCAATTTCGCGACTGTTGGCAAGCAAAAATCATCAAACATGGCGCAGTCACCTGTGCACGCCGTTTCTGCAAGATCTCGACACGCAGTGATAGCCGCTTGAGCGTCCGTTGACATAAATGTCACACTCAAATACTTTTCAAATTCTTGATCTTCGGCGGCGCTCGCAAGACAAGTTTTGTCACCATGATCATGACCGTCATGTTCGTCGTCATCGTCATGTTCGTGGCCCCATCGACAGCGCGATTCGGCTTGGCAACTTTCTTCCGAACCCTTCGCGACATGACACTCCGCTTCGACATACTTACTGTTGCAAAACTTGTATGGAGTCGCATACTCCGCCGAGCAAAAGTTAAAGAGCACCGCAGCAGCGGCAACGAGAAAAATCATTTGTCGGCACATTATATTGTCTGTCGTTTGCACAAAGAAAACATCGAAAAGATCCCCGCGTGTGAGTGTGTTTCCTACGGTACGCCAATCCCTCTGATTCAACGATCAATAAATTAAACGAGAGGGCGGATCGAAAAGAGAAGCCACAGATTCAAAGTTCGGATGATCCTCACGCAAACAAACAAACAAACAAACAACAAAAAAAAAGCGAAAGCGATCGCGGCTCGTCGTTTCGCGAAAACGACAACACCCTCGCGTCCACGCGCGCACCTGTTTTGTGCTCTTCGAGCGTTCGCGTCGATCAAAAAATGCCGAGGGGTCGTAATTAATAATTAATTGCCCTTGCACAGTCACCCAAAACCAGATATTTTTTTGTTTTTAAACCCTAAATAATACACCGAAAAAAAGAAGGGGGCGGGGTCCGTTCTGGAGTCGATTTGAAAGCGTCCGCCAAAGCCGGCACACACCATCCATCATAGCGCGCGCGCGCACGCATCAAAGCGTCCTCGTCCTCCCGTCATGGCGCTGCTGCTGCGCGCGTCGTTTTGCGCTTTTTCGAACACCACCACCACCATTCGTCGTCG
>MDTG01426337.1_pt1 | contig 10661 bp, 9 predicted proteins | sample 811421 | NCBI WGS metagenome assembly MDTG01 (sample SAMN05326645, study PRJNA326480) | marine metagenome | isolation source: seawater | place: Pacific Ocean: South East | collected 2011
AAAAATGAAAAAAGCATTTATAACAGGAGTAACCGGTCAAGATGGAGCATATTTATCAGAATTCCTATTATCTAAGGATTATATTGTTCATGGACTAAAAAGAAGATCTTCTTCTTTAAATACTGAAAGAATAGATCACATATATCAAGATCCGCATACCGATAATCAAAATTTTATTCTCCATTATGGAGATATGACTGATAGCAGTAATTTAATTAGGTTAATTAAAGAAATTAAGCCAGATGAGATATATAATTTGGCCGCAATGAGTCATGTACATGTTTCTTTTAAAATGCCTGAGTATACTGCTAATGCTGACGGTTTAGGGACTCTAAGAATTTTAGATGCAGTAAGATCATTAGGATTAGAAAATAAAACTAAAATTTATCAGGCTTCAACTTCAGAATTATACGGAGATGTTCAAGAAGTGCCTCAATCAGAGACAACGCCTTTTTATCCTCGTTCACCATATGCAGTAGCTAAAATGTATGCTTATTGGATTACGGTGAATTATAGAGAAGCCTATAATATGTTTGCATGTAATGGAATCTTATTTAATCATGAATCCCCTGTTAGAGGTGAGACTTTTGTAACTAGAAAGATTACAAGAGCTTCATCTAGAATAGCCTTAGGAATGCAGGATAAATTATACTTAGGGAATTTGGATGCAAAAAGAGACTGGGGTCATGCAAAAGATTACGTGAAGATGATGTGGATGATACTGCAAGCAGAAAAACCTGAAGATTGGGTTATCGCAACTGGAAAAACTACTTCAATAAGGGATTTTGTGATTATGGCTTTCAATTATCTAGGGATTAAAATAAAATTTAATGGTGAAGGAGTTAATGAAGTAGGTATAGTTGAACAATGTAATAATCCTGACTATATGATTGAAATTGGAAAAGAAATTATAAAAGTTGACTCCAGATATTTTAGACCTACTGAAGTAGATTTATTAATTGGAGACGCATCAAAAGCTCAAAATAAGTTAGGTTGGAAAGCGACAACTAGTTTAAATGAACTTGTAAATGACATGATGCAGTCTGATTTAAAATTAATGAGTAAAGAACAATTGTTAATTGAGAATGGTTTTAAAGCACCAAATTATTTTGAATAATGATAAATCAAAACTCTAAAATATATATAGCAGGTCACAAAGGAATGGTAGGATCTGCTTGTCTAAGATTATTTCAGTTGAGAGGCTACAAAAATATAATATTTAAGACAAGCAAAGAGCTTGATTTAAGAAATCAAATTGCGGTGAATTCTTTTTTTGAAGAACAAAAACCAGACGCAGTTATTATTGCGGCTGCTAGGGTTGGAGGGATCCATGCGAACAACATTTATGGCTATGATTTTTTAATAGATAATTTACAAATTCAAAATAATCTTATTTCAGCATGTGGGAAAAATAATGTAATTAAGGTTATTTTTCTTGGGAGTTCTTGTATTTATCCTAAAATGGCTCCACAACCATTAAAAGAAGAATACCTTTTAACGGGTTCTTTAGAAGAAACTAATCAATGGTATGCTATAGCTAAAATAGCTGGAGTAAAATCTATCCAAGCATTAAATAAATACAAGAATAAAAAATATGTGAGTTTAATGCCCACAAACTTATATGGTCAAAATGATAATTACGATTTGAATAATTCGCATGTATTACCTGCTTTAATCAGAAAGTTTCACGAAGCAAAGTTTAATAATCAATCAAAGGTTATTTTGTGGGGTTCAGGAGAGCCTCTTAGAGAATTTCTTTTTGTGGACGATTTAGCAGAAGCGATTTTGTTCTCACTAGTTAATAATCTTGATTCAGACTTATATAATGTAGGTAGTGGTCATGAAATTTCGATAAAAGACTTAGCAATTATGATTCAACAAATTATTGGTCATAATGGTGAAGTCGTTTGGAATAAAAAAATGCCTAATGGGACTCCAAGAAAGATATTAGATTCAAGTAAACTTAACTTAATGGGTTGGTTTCATAAAATTGACTTAAAAACTGGGATTAAAAAAGTATACGATCACTTATCAATTAACAAATTTCATTTTAATTGAAAATTTTATACTTCACAAATATATTTTCTCATTATCGCACTCCAATATGGACGAAACTAATCGGACTTAAAAACCACAAAATACTTTTTCATTTTTCATCTCAATCTTTTAATGGGGTAAAAGTTTCTAAATTAGATAGCAATTTTTTTAGAGGAATTAAAAATATAAAGTTTTTTGGTATTATTTTTTGGCAAAGAGGTGTTTTGAAAAAAGTAATTGCAGGTGATTATGATTCTCTATTGCTATTAGGAGAAATGAATATTTTATCTAATTGGCTGGCCTCAATAATTGCAAGGATTAGAAATAAAAAAGTCATCTTTTGGGGTCATGGTATATATGGCAATGAAAAAGGGTTGAAAAAGGTCTTAAGGCTTAGTTTTTTTAGATTATCTCATTATCACTTTTTATATGGAAATCATGCCAAAAAATTATTGATAAATGAGGGTTTTAAAAATGAAAATTTAATAGTAATATACAACTCATTAGACGTTAAGACTCAAAATAATCTTTATTTGAAAAAAAGTCAATCAATAAATTTTAATTTCATTAAAACAAAAAAATTCATTCTTTTCTCAGGAAGATTAACCAGAGTTAAAGAGTTAGATCTTCTATTTAATGCTTTAGTTTTAATAAATAAAGAAAGGGATGTGTTAAGTGTGGTAATAATTGGTGAGGGAGATCAAAAAAAATATCTTCAGAATAAATATTCTAAATTAATTGAAAGAAAATTGGCTCATTTTATTGGAGGTATTTACGATGAGTCAAAGCTGAGTGTTTATTTTAAGAAAGCTAATTTATTTGTTTCTCCGGGTAATATTGGTCTAGCATGTATGCAAAGTTTAATATATGGTACACCAGTTTGCACTCATAATAATATGAATTATCAAATGCCAGAAGCTGAATGTTTAAATGAAGGCAATTCAGTTCTTTTTAAAAGAGGAGATGTTAAGTCATTAACAGTCGCTATAAAGAAGGGGCTTCAGCTTAAAGATTACTCAGAGACTGAAGATAAATGTAGAACTACAATTTTAAGAAAATATACTCCAAAAAATCAAATACAAATAATTGAGACTTTTTTAGAATCAATATGAATGTAGCTTATCTTTTTTTAGCGGGGCAACACAATGGAGGTGTATATCAATATTCGCTGTCTTTACTAAAGAGTTTAACTCTAAATAAGTCTGTTTCAAAAATCACAGTCTACACTAAAGATTTTAACTTTGAGTTTCCTGGGGTTAATGTGGTTGTGTTTAAATCTTACAGATTTTCTTTCTTCTTAAGTTTAGTTCTTTCTATTTTTAATTTTTATCCTAAACTTCTATTTAAAAACAATGATCTTATTATAAGCCCTACTTATAGCCCTCTTCTTTTTATATCTAAATGTAAATTTGTTTTTACTATTCATGATTTGCAGGAATTACATTTTCCTGAAAATTTCAGTAAGCTTATTTTAATTTGGAGAAATTATATTTATAAAAAACTTTCTAAACTTTCATCTTATATCATCACAGAATCAAGCTATGTTAAAAATGATATAATTAAATACTTAAGCTACTATCCAGACCAAATAATTGTAGCTGAAAGTCCACCCATATTTGACTATGAAGAGGTAAATGAAAACCTTACAAAAAATAAGTATCAAATTAAAGATAACTTAGATTATATTTTTTTTCCAGCACAATTTTGGAAGCATAAAAATCACAAAAGAGTTATAAATTCTTTTAGTAAAATTGTAAAAAAGTATCCAAGAGTCATACTTATAATTACAGGACGGAAATTAAGAGAGTATGATAATATTATTGCTCAAGTAAACGAATTAAATATTTCACAACATGTATTACATTTGGAAAATATTGATCAAAAAGACATGCCGTTTTTTTTTAAAAATTCAATTTTGACCATAGCTCCAACTTTACATGAAAGTATTAGTATTCCTGTTTTTGAAGCTTTTCATTTTAAGTCTCCTGTATGTGCGTCTGGAATATTAGCTATTAAAGACCAAGTTTCAAATGCAGGGCTAAAATTTGATCCTAAAAGTGAAGATTCTATATTCAGAGCTTTAGATAAAATGCTTTCTAATGAGGATTTAAGGTTAGATTTTAAATCTATGGGAAAAAAAAGGCTAGAATATTTTTCGCATGAACGTTATAATAATTTAATCTCTCAAATTTTTAAATGATAAAATTAATTAAAAGTACTTTTTTTGAGGAAAATCAGACTAAAGTTGCCCTTACAGAGTTTATAAATAAAGCCGATATATTGAGTATGGGCGAACAATGTAGGCTGTTTGAAGCAAATTTTGCAAAATACCAGAATCGTAATTATTGTTGTTTTGTCAATAGTGGATCATCTGCTAATTTATTATTACTTCAGTCATTATTAAACCTTGGTCGTCTTAAGATTGGAGATAAAATTGCTTTTTCGGCATTAACCTGGTCTACTAATGTTATGCCAATAATTCAGCTAGGACTTGTGCCAGTCCCAATTGATGTTGAATTAAATACTTTAAATATTAATTCAAAAAAAATAGAGGAAACCATAATTAATGAAAGTATTAAATGTTTGTTTATTACAAACTTATTAGGCTTTTGTTCGGATTTAGATGAGATTGAAAAATATTGTTTTTCAAATAATATTATTCTTTTAGAGGATAATTGCGAGTCATTAGGTTCTGTTTTAAAGGGGAAAAAGCTTGGAAATTTTGGTTTAGCATCAACTACTTCTTTTTTTGTTGGTCATCACCTTTCGACAATTGAAGGAGGATCAGTATTAACTGACGACAAAGAGTTGCATCAAATGTTTATGATTAGTAGAGCTCATGGATGGTCTAGAAATATCGAAAGTAATTTACAATCTCACTTGTTACAAAAGCATAAATTAGATGAATTTTACAATAAGTATTCTTTTTATGAGTTAGGTTATAATTTAAGACCAACAGAAATTAATGGTTTTCTTGGAAATAACCAATTAGCATATTTAGATTTAATGATTAACAAAAGACAACAAAACTATTTTTTATACCAAGCGGCAGCAAAAATCAATGACAATATTCTTACATTAAATACTAATCATATGGATTTAGTTTCAAATTTTGCTTTTCCTTTAGTTTATAAATCTAGAGAGTTATCTCTTGCTTACAGAGAAATTTTTAATTCTAAAGAGATTGAGATAAGACCAATTGTAGGAGGTAATATTGCACGGCAACCTTTTTTTAAAAAATATTATAAAGATTCTTTCAGAATGCCAGTAGCAGAACTAATTCATGAAAATGGATTTTATATTCCTAACAACCCCGAACTTAATTCATCAGAGCTAAAAATAATCACTGAAACCATTTCTACAGTAATATGATAATACAAATTCAGCCTTGGATAAATGAATTAGAACTTGAAGAATTAACAAAAGTTATTAACTCTACATTTATCACCGAAAATAATATGACAAAAGAATTTGAATCAATGACTATTGGTTTAACAGGTGCTAAATATGCTATTTCAGTAGCAAATGGAACCTTAGGCTTATATTGTGCTTTACTTGCTTTAGGAATTGGACCAGGAGACGAAGTTTTAGTACCCGATATGACCTTTATTGCTAGTGCAAATGCAGTAATAATGTCTGGAGCTAAACCTGTTCTTTGTGATATTGATCTTAATTCTTTTGGGATTAGTGTTAATAATCTATCCTCAAGATTATCTAAAAAGACTAAGGCTATAATGCCAGTTCATCTATATGGGAAAACTGCTGAGATGCATTCTATTTTGAAATTTGCAAAAGAACATAATCTTAGAGTAATTGAAGATGCCTCTCAGGGGGTAGGTGTCCATTATAAAGGTTTGCATGTTGGCACATTCGGAGATATTGGCGTTCTTTCTTATTACGGAAATAAAACTATAACAACTGGAGAAGGGGGGATTATTTTAACAAATGACGAAAACCTAGCAAATATTTGTTATCGTTTAAAGAATCATGGTCGTGATCAGAAAGGAAGTTTTAAACATGATTACATTGGATTTAATTTTTCTTTTACTGATTTACAAGCAGCAGTAGGCGTCTCCCAAATGAAAAAGTTGCCAAAAATTATTAGAAGAAAAAAAGAGATTTTTGATAAATATTTTACTGAGCTTTCAGATATTGAAGAGCTATCTTTTTATAAAATCAATAATCAAGAAAATCCTGTTTATTGGTTTACTTCTTTGGCCTCAAGTAAAAGAGAGAGTCTTGCTGAATTTCTTATAGAAGAGGGAATTCAGACTAGAAGATTTTTTTATCCACTTCATTTACAGCCTTGTTACGAAAATTCTCCTAAAATCAACAAAAAAGGGGAATTTAATATTTCTGATAAGTTATACGAAACAGGAATTTCACTGCCATCCTCATATATTTTAAATGATGAAGAACAAAATTTTGTAATTGATAAAATTAAAAAGTTTTTTAATTGAAAACATCTATAATCACAATCTGTTTTAACTCAAAAGATACTGTAGAAAAAACACTTAAATCTGTTGAAAGTCAATCTTATAAAATTATTGAACATATTATTATTGATGGTGGATCTAAAGACAATACTTTATCAGTTGTTAAAGAATTTGACTATATCTCAAAAATCATTTCAGAATCTGATAAAGGAATCTATGATGCATTTAATAAAGGAATAAAAAACTCAACGGGCGAAATAATAGGATTTCTAAATTCAGATGATACTTTTTATAATGAAAATTCCCTACAGCATATTTTTGATGCTTTTGATGAAAACACTGATTGTATTTTTGGAGATCTTATATATAGCGATAAAAACGAAAAAGTAACAAGAGTTTGGAAAGGCTCCAAATACAAAAAGGGGGCATTTAAAAAAGGTTGGATGCCCGCCCATCCAACATTTTATTGTAGAAGAAGTGTTTATGATAAGCTTGGCCTTTACGATGACAGCTTCAAAATTGCTGGAGATTTTGAGCTTATGCTTCGCATTCTAGAAAAATATAATATTAGATCAAAGTATATTCCTCATACACTTGTAAATATGAAAGTTGGTGGAGCAAGCAATAATGGTTTAAAAAGTAAACTTGACATCTTAAGGGAAGAATTTAGAGCATTTGATCAGAATAACATTCCACTAAATAAGCTTTCCTATATTTTACATAAGGCTAAAAAAGTAAAAGAATTTAAATTTTAATTTATCAATTAGTTTTTGATAACTGGATCTCTATAATTTTATTTTCTGCTGACTCTTCTCTTTTTCACCATAAAAAACATCTGACATATGCTACCTCATGTTGTATTAAAATTGATAAAAACAGTAGGTCTTTTTTTTTTAAAGACTAACATTATATAAGTTACATTATTTTATGCTAAATTACACTAGAAATTGAGTATCTATAAGGGTTAGGAAAGGATTAAAATTGATTAACGTAATAAAAGCATGAAAGGTATTTTACTTGCTGGTGGTTCTGGTTCGCGACTGTTTCCTATCACTAAATCCGTATCCAAACAACTCCTACCGGTTTATGATAAACCCATGGTCTATTACCCCTTATCAGTTTTGATGTCTTCTGGGCTCAGAGAAATTTTATTAATTAGTACTCCAACCGATCTACCGGCCTACAAAAGATTACTGGAAGACGGTTCACAATTTGGGATCAGTATCCGTTATGCTGAACAAATAGCCCCGAATGGTATTGCAGAAGCCTTTATCATTGCAGAGGAGTTTATTGGCAAAGATCCAGTGTGCGTGGTTTTGGGCGATAACATTTTTTATGGAGAGAGTCTCCATTCACTAATTCAAGAAGCCTTTAATCAACCCAATATTGCCACTATATTTGGCTATACTGTCAAAGATCCTCAACGCTATGGCGTTATTGAATTTGATAAATTAAGCAGAGTAATATCTATTGAAGAAAAACCACAAAATCCGAAAAGCGACAAAGCTGTAATAGGTTTGTATTTCTACCCCAATGAAGTGATTGAAATTGCTAAAAATATTAAACCTAGTACTCGAGGAGAGTTAGAAATCACAGCCGTCAATCAAGTTTTCTTATCCAAAGGTATATTACAAGTTAAAATTTTGAATAGGGGGTTAGCTTGGCTGGATACTGGCACTCATGAGGCTCTTATACAAGCAGGACAATTTATACAAACTGTTGAAAAAAGGCGAGGACTAAAAGTCGCTTGCTTAGAAGAAATTGCTTTTGAAAAAGGATGGATAACTCGAGCGCAACTTATCAAAATGGCAAGTGAATTAGACCATACTGAGTATGGACAATACCTCTTAAATAGATTTAAAAACTAAAAATTTCTATGACCATTACTCCTACAGAATTTTCTGAAGTATTGCTTATTAAATCCAATGCCCATAAAGATAATAGAGGCTGGTTTATGGAGAGATTTCGAAAGGATTTACTGGTTAATGCCTTTGGTCATACTATAAATTTTTGTCAAGAAAATCAAGTAGAGTCTCATTACGGAGTTATAAGAGGACTTCACTACCAATTGCCACCGGCTGCACAATCTAAACTAATATCCGTTGTCCATGGAAACATCTTGGATGTGGTCGTAGATATCAGAAAAGGATCACCCAATTTTGGTAAACATATCACCATAGAATTAAGCAGTAAAAATCAGAAACAACTTTTTATACCCCGGGGCTTTGCCCATGGATACGCCTGTTTAAGTGAAATATCTCGAATTACTTATCTAGTCGATAATTATTACAACAAAGCAACCGAAGCAAGTATTGCATTTGACGACACACAACTTAATATCAATTGGCAGTTGCCGGCCAATAAAATTTCTTTATCCAAAAAAGATAAATTTTTACCGAGATTTCATGCCGCTCAATTTTTCGATTATAATCAATCTCTTTATGACTAAAATTCTTGTAACCGGAGCAAATGGTCAGTTGGGACAATCTTTCAGGCTAATTGCCGACCAGTTTCTAAATTTTCAGTTCCTTTTTATTGACTTACCTGAACTTGACTTGAGTATCAAAGAGCAATTCAGTGACTTTTTTGAGGTTAATCTAATTGATTTTGTAATTAACTGTGCTGCCTATACTGATGTCGATCAAGCTGAAGATGAAGTTCAATTGACTAGAGAAGCAAATTTAAATATAGTGAATAATTTATGTGAACTTTCCCAAAAATACCACTTCAAACTCATACAGCTTTCCACTGATTATGTATTTGACGGAAAGGTTTCAAAACCCTATGAGGTAGATCATCCCAGTAATCCTATTAGCATTTATGGGAAGTCCAAAGCGGCAGCAGAAAAGGCTATACTAAATGCTGAGATTGACGCATGGATCATAAGAACTTCTTGGCTTTTTAGTCCCTTTGGAAATAACTTTGTTAAAACCATCTTTTCATTATTACAAAATAAAAATGAAATTGATGTTGTAGCCGATCAAACTGGTTCTACGACCTATGCCCTAGACCTGTCACGATTTATACTTCAAGCTATTTCACAAAAACCAGACTTTAATGGATCTGAGATATACCATTTCACCAATACTGGAGCCACTACTTGGTTTGATTTAGCCTGTGCCATTAAAAATGAAATGAATACAGATTGTGAAATTAATCCAGTTAAGACTGAAGATTACCCTTCTAAGGCAAAACGACCAAAATATTCTGTTCTGAGTTGTGAAAAGACAATAAACGAATTTAACTTGAATCCAAATTCATGGGAATTAGCATTAATAGATTGTCTCAATCATTTAAAGAATTAGATGGAAGGGAAAAACATTTTAATAACTGGAGGGGCAGGATTTATTGGATCTCATTTGGTCAGATTCATGGTCAATCAATACCCTGACACCCATTTTGTTAATCTCGATTTGCTGACCTATGCGGGGAATACTGAAAAATTAAAAGATATTGAGAATAACTCGAACTACCGCTTCCTTAAAGGGGATATCGCTGATGCTAAGTGCCTAAAAAAACTATTTAACGATTTTGAATTTGATGGCGTTATTCACTTAGCAGCCGAGTCTCATGTAGATCAATCCATCAAAAAACCCTTCGATTTTGCTAAGACAAATGTCATGGGGACCCTAACTCTTCTAGAGAGTACCCTTAGGGCATGGGAGGGCAATTACGAGAATAAATTATTTTACCATGTTTCCACTGATGAAGTCTATGGAAGTTTGGGAGAAAAAGATAAGTTTTTGGAAACGACCTCTTATGATCCCCGATCTCCATATTCCGCATCAAAAGCTGCATCCGACCATTTTGTTAGGGCTTATTTTCATACCTATGGTTTGCCCGTGATATTGTCTAATTGTTCCAATAACTATGGTCCAGACCAATATCCTGAAAAATTAATTCCACTAATCATACAAAATATTGTTGAAGAAAAACCGCTACCTGTTTACGGTAATGGCAAAAATATTCGAGATTGGATTTACGTTGAAGACCATGTGGAGGCTATTGATTTGATCTTCAACAATGGAAAAGTAGGAGCAACCTACAACGTAGGCGGAAATAACGAAATATGTAATATTGAAATTGTCAATCAGTTGATAGCTCTTGTTGACAGTCAACTTGGCAGACCAGTGGGATATTCTAAAAAGTTTATAACTTTTGTTACTGATAGGCTTGGGCACGATTACC
>MDTG01028926.1_pt1 | contig 10660 bp, 10 predicted proteins | sample 811421 | NCBI WGS metagenome assembly MDTG01 (sample SAMN05326645, study PRJNA326480) | marine metagenome | isolation source: seawater | place: Pacific Ocean: South East | collected 2011
TAGAACTAATTGAAGAAAAGAAAAATTACAAATCTGTTTATCATTTGTATCAATTTTTTTGCAAAAGAAGAGATGAACTGAATTATTTTCTCAGAAAAAATAAAATCGATAGTAAAATTCATTATCCGAAACCATTACATTTGCATGATGCTGCTAAAAACTTTAAATATCGTAAAGGACAATTTTTTAATGCTGAAAGTTTGTCTGATAAAGTTATATCTATACCCGTGCACGAATATATTAAAAAAAAACAATTAGATTATATTATAAATAAAATTAAATTTTTTTATAAATAATGAAAATAAAATTTACAAATTTTCCCAAAGAATTTAAAATATTAAAAAAAGAATTAAATTACAAATTTAATAAAATCGGAAATCAAGGTCAATACGTTTTAGGTGAAGAACTTAAAAAATTTGAAAATAATATTCAAAAATTCTTAAAAGTAAAACATGTGCTTGGTGTTGGTAATTGGACAGAGGGAACAATTATGGTTTTAAAAGCTATGGGATATAAAAAAGGTGATGAAATTATTACAGTCTCAAATTCATTTATAGCAACTTGTGGAGCTATAGCTTATCTGGGACTTGTTCCTAAGTTAGTTGATATTGGCGAAGATCTTAACATTAATACTGATTTAATTGATAAAAAAATTACAAAAAAAACAAAAGCAATAATGCCAGTCCATTTATCTGGAATCCCATCAGATTTGGATAAACTATTAAAAATATGTAAAAAAAAAAAAATTAACTTAATAGAAGATGCAGCTCATGCTTTTGGAACAAAATATAAAAAAAAATATATTGGAACTATAGGTGATGTAGGTATTTTTAGTTTACACCCAAGAAAAAGTTTTCACGTTTTGGGAGATGGTGGTTTAATTGTAACAAATAATACCAGTTTATATAAAAAAATTTTATTAATGAGAAACCACGGATTGATGAATCGAGACCAATCATTAATATGGGGGACTAACTCTAGATTGGACAATTTACAAGCAGGATTTGGAAACATAATGTTAAAAAAAATTACCTCATGGAATAAAAAGCAATTAAATATAGCAAAAACTTACTCTAAAAATCTTTCTAGTAATTTAAAAAAACCAATTTATAAACCAGAAATATCTAACCCAACATTTCATCAATACATAATAAGAACAAAATATAGAAATGATTTAAGAAAATTTTTGAATAAAAATAATATTGATACAGCTATTCATTACCCCATCCCAATACATAAACAAATAGCTTATAGGAAACAATTTGGAAATGTTTCTTTACCAATTACCGAAAAATACAGTAAATATATTTTAAGCTTACCAATTAATCCACATATGACAAAATCAGAAGTAAACTATGTGATAAAGAAAGTTAATGAATTTTTTGAAATAAAAAGAAAATGAAAAATATACTTATTACTGGTGGTGGAGGATATATAGGTACAAATCTTACACAAGAATTATTAAATGAAGGGTATAAGATTACAGTTTTAGATACTTTTTGGTTTGGAAATTATCTAGGAAAACACAAAAAACTTAAAATTTTAAAAAAAGACATTAGAGATATTGTTAAAAAAGATCTTAATAAAATTGACTGTATTATGCATTTAGCCTCCATCGCTAATGATCCAGCCGCCGAGTTAGATGCGAGATTAACATGGGATGTAAATGTTTTAGCAACCTATAAATTAATAAATCTAGCAATAGCTAATAAAGTAAAAAAATTTATTTTTGCTTCTTCTGGAAGTGTTTATGGTATTAAAAAAGAGAAAAAAGTTACTGAAGATTTAAGTTTGGAGCCTATTTCTGAATATAATAAATCAAAAATGATATGTGAAAGAATTCTTTTGAGTTATAAAAAAAAGATAGATCTTACAATTCTAAGACCAGCAACAGTTTGTGGATTTTCTCCTGCAATGAGATTGGATGTAGCTATTAATGCACTAACATTTGGAGCTTTACAAAATAACTTAATCACAGTTTTTGGTGGTAAACAAATAAGACCAAATTTGACAATGTATGACATGATTAAAGCTTATAAATTTTCATTAAAAAGAAATTTAGCAAAGAATAGACCAGTTAAAAATACAATATTTAATTTAGGTTTTGAAAATTTAACAATTTTAAATATGGCAAAAAGAATTAAAAAAACTCTAGGAGAAAATTCTAAAATTTTAATTAAACCAAGTAATGATCCTAGATCCTATAGGCAAAATTCAGATAGAATTATTAGAAATGGATTTAAACCCAAAAAAAAAAATTGAAGACGCAATTATCGAAATTAAAGAAAATTTCCTTGAAAAGAAAATAATAAAAAAAAAGAATTATTTTAGAATTAACACTCTTAAAATGATAAAAGCAAAATAATTATTATTTTAAATTAGAAATAACTAATTTCATCCAATCACCATTAAATTTATAATGAGGAGATGTTATTAAATTTCCATCTATGACACTTTTACTATCAACAAATTTACCACCAGCATTAATAATATCTTGTTTCCAAGCATAATAACCTGTCACCTTTTTATTTTTTATTACATCGGCAGATATAAGCATCATTGTTCCACTACATATTGCAGCAATTAATTTATTTTTTTCATTAAAACTTTTCACAACATCAACGGCTTTTTGGTCTAATCTTAAAAGCTCCATAGATTTTACGCCACCTGGTAGCACAAGTAAGTTATATTTATCTATGTCAATCGAATCTAAAGAAACAATTTTATCATCTTTTTGAGGAGGAATTTTTGTTCCAAAAAATCCTTTAACAATTTGATTTGTTTGGTTATAAACATCTACTTCTACACCTTCCTCTTTAAGTCTATAAAATGGGTAAATGAATTCATGATCTTGAACTAGCTGACTTGTAATAATTAATGCTTTCATAGTTTAATAATAAACTTATATTTTATTTTTTCTAACTTTATTTTTTGAAGCCTTTAATAATAATAACTTATTATCAATTTTAAAATACCGAGACAATTGCTTCATTGTAAATGATTTTACTATTTCCCCAGTAGTAATAACAGTTTTTCTTTTATCAGAAACTATTTTGCCATCTAATATTATTGATACACTTTTATCATCAAATGATTTAAATCTTTTAAAATCTTTATAATATGAAATTTCAATATTTACATTATTTAAGATATAATTATTTTTTTTTGTTTTTTTTGGTATTTTAAATAACAAATCCTTTTTAACTAGTTGCCTTGTGCTCTTTAAACTTTCATAACCCTTTAATCTTCTTCCATAATTATCTTTCATTCTAACTAAATCATTTTTGATATATGGATTTTCTATTTCTAAGGCAAAAAGATCTGATTTATTATTTGCTTTAATTCTATGAAATAATCCAGGTCTGAGAACCAATATAGACATTGGTGGATATCTTTTAATATTTTTTTTGTAAATACCTATTTGAACCTCAGCTACTCCTTTAAGTATTAAAAAACCTGTTTTTTTCATAGGATGACAATGTAAAGATGTTGCAAAACCTTTCTCGATTTTTAGATAAGTAATAGCAATTTTTTTTTTATTTCTAAAAATATTATATTCCTCGCCCCAAGGTTTGATCACTACTCTATTGTCGTAAGTTTTTTTTTTTCTCATCAATTAAATAAATACTTATTTTTTTCTAAAAAAGAAGAACAGATTTTAGCATTGCTATTTTTAAAGCTAATTTGATTTGGAATTTTTGATTTAAATTTTTCATAAAAATCATTATTTGAGTTTTCTAAAATACTTTTAGTAGCATCTAATATTTCATCCTCATCATTTTCAATTATCTTTATTTGTTTAGATTTTAAAGTTCTCATATCTATATGCAGGTGCAAATTATGATCAATTATTTCTCTTATAGTTAAAAACCTGTTTAGTTTATCCGAATAAAATTTTTTGAATATTGTTCTATCTTTATCTTTTATTAAAGGATTAATATTAATTGGAGAAGAGTTTATCTGCAAAAAAGGAACATCTATTATCTGATTATAACTATGAATTCCCCCTTGATGGCAAATTACGAGGCATGATCTACTTAAAATCACATATTGAATCAATTTTTCATTATCAGTATCTATTTTTATTTCTTTATAAAAATCACTATTAAAATTTAAGTTTTCTGAAATGTGCGAAATAAATCTAACCACATAAAAATTTTTATTTAAAAGGTATTTTATAGTTTTATTAAGTTTATTTATATCTGAGCTTCTAGAAATAGAACCACTATAATATTCATTATCTTTTTGATGAATTGAAATAATTTTTTTATTTTTTTCAAAATTATAATTAAAACATATTTTATCAAAGATTCTACTCACATTAATGGTTTCATCGTTTGCAAGAATATATTTTCTATACTTTGAATTAAAATCTCTATGAATTCTATTAAAATCTGAGTTGGGATTTATTGTTTCATATTTCCAATTTGTAAGTCCAACTAATCTGGAATTTATTAGTGGATATAAAAATAAATATAAAAAAAAGTTTTCTTTAATGACAATGTGGTCAGAATAAAAAGTATCAAAAAATTTATTATTTTTTAAAAATCCAGGATACAGAAAGAAAATTTTATATTTTTTTTCTTTAATTAAATTGCTTTTAATTATTGTATCAAGTGATTGTATATATGCTCCAACCTGCCAGGAATTTATGTGTAAAAATCTGTATTTTGTAAAATACAATATTAATATAATTGGCAAATAAAATATGGAAATTAGAGAAACAAGTATCTCCTTAATTAAAATTAATGCTCTTAGAAATAACCACCCATTAAAGATTTTTTTAAAAGTTGTATCTTTTAAAGTATATAAAATTTTCTTAAAAATATTTGGCTTAAATATTTTTTTTCCATCAAAATCAATTGGATTAATTGGTTTAAAAGTTCTAAAAAAAATAATATCAAATTTTTTTTTAAAAATAAAAAATTTTTTTGTCATCTATTATATCATGATGTAAATTTTCATTAATTGAAAAGTTTTTATGTTTTTTATTTAATAATTTTAAAATGGATAAAATTATTTTCCTTCTACTTATAAAATAACTCTTTGTTAAATGATAAGATGTCGGCTGATGAACATCGGGTAATTGTAACAATATTGGTTCAGATTTAAATATAGAATTATCTTGTTGAATTAGTTTTGATACTATTTCAGATCCAATGGAGCAGATTTCATGACTTGTATTATCAAGAATTAACAAACGTCTTGTTTTCTTAACAGATCTTGTAATACTTTTTAAATCAATAGGCTTCAATGAAAGTAGGTCTATATGATCAAAACTCACACCAAATTTCTTTAACAATGAATAACATTTTAAAAACTCTATTGTAGAATAAGAGCTAGTAATAATAGTAAGATCTTTTCCTTTAGATAAAAAGTTACATTTACCAATTTTAAATTTATTTTTGTTTTTTTTAAATGAATTTTCTGTTTCCTTAAGTTGATGGCACCATCTATGTTCGATAAAAATTACTGGACTTGGATCTCTAATAGACTCACTTAATAACGCACTAGCATTTGATGGAAGTGATGGAGTTATTACTTTTAAACCAGGTACATGAGCAAACCAACTTTGTAAATTTTGCGAATGTGTTGGTCCTTGACCCCAACCTTTTCCTACAATTAATCTTATAGTTAAATTAATTCTGTTCTTATTACCGAACATAAAATTCCATTTTGAAGCAGAATTTACCAGTTGATCCATAGCTAATAAGAAAAAATCCAAACGTTGATGTGAGATGATTGGTACTAATCCATTTAAACTCATACCAACTGCAACCCCCATCATTGCATTTTCAGATACCGGAGTATCAAATACCCTGTGTTCATTAAACTTTTCAACTAATTTATTTGTTGTATTAAATATTCTATCATTATCATCAGCTCCTAGCCCAAAATAGACTGTTTTGGGATTCTTTCTCATTTCTTGATGAAGAGTTCTATTTATAGCCTCATTGAATTTAATAATTTTTTTTTTCATTATTTTTAAGAGTATGTTTTTAAGAATTTTTTAAAATCTGGATTTGGACTTTTTTTTGCAAATTTAAATAACTTTAATATTTTATTTTCAATGTTATTTTTAATTTTTTCAAACTTATCATTATTAAGAATTTTTTTTTTAAATAAATAATTTTGTAAAATGATTAATGGGTCTCTTTTTTTAGATCCAACATACTCATAGTTAATTTTTGGGCCTGTATGTTCACAAAATCTATTGGTTAATACTTCAATAAAAATCGGTTGATTGGTATTCGTTTTTAATATTTTTTTTAATTTTAAAAAAAATTTAATTGGGTCAGAATCACTTAGCTTGTATGATTTAATTTTAAATGACTTTGCAATTTTAAAAATTTGGACTTGTTTATTGCGTCTTTTATTTAAATGTGAATTAACAGAATACCTGTTGTTTTCGCAATAAAAAATTACGGGTAGTTTTTTTAAAGATACAAAATTAAGTGACTCATAAAATACACCTTCTTCAGTTCCTGCATCTCCTATAAAAATACATACTTTATTTTTTTTATTTTTCAATTTTAAAGAATATGCATATCCTACTCCAACAGGTATAGAGTTAGAGACTATAGCAGTCGAACCTAAAAAATTTTTACTTAGATCAATTAAATGCATAGATCCTCCATTACCTCCGGAACATCCATTTTTTTTTCCATAAAGTTCTGAAAAAAATTTTTTTTCTGAACCACCTTTGGCTAAATAATGTGCATGAGATCTATGATGACTAATCACATAATCATTTTTTTTTAATAAATTACAAATACTTGAAGCAGAAATCTCCTGACCAATAGATAAATGAATTGGTGTCCGGATTTCTTGTTTTAAATACTCTTTTGCCAAAGCAGTTTCTATCATCCTTGTATTTAAAGATGATAAGAATAGAGTCAAAATTTCTTTATTTATGCTTTTCATGGTGTAAACCAAAAGTAGTCACCATCGTAATTATTCTCTTTAAAAAAATTAATCCAATTTTTTTCGTGCATAATAGTTTTAGCCGTTAAATTCCATGCATACATTCTTTTTTTTTCTTCATCATTTGAATATGCATCAACTATTATAAACTTATATTTCTTTGAAACTCTACAAATTTCTTTAAGAGATTGTGCGCAACCATCTTTATCTAAATTATGAATAGTGTTTATAGAAATAACTAAGTCAAAGTATTTATCTGGGAAAGGAATATTATCACAACTTCCAACTTTTAAATTTTTTTTAACCTCTTCTAACGAATTTTCTATAGCATATTCTGATATATCTATCCCATGAATTGATATGTTTGGAAATTGTTTTTTAAAATCATAAAGCATGAATCCCTTTCCACAACCCACATCTAAAATTCTAGCCTTTTTATCTAATTTGTAATAACTAACAAAATCTTTAACAACTTCAGTCCAGTATTTAGGATTATAATTGTATCCACCATATCCATATTTTCTTTCTCCATCAAAAAAATCTTTTCCAAATTTTCTGGCTATAGATCTTTCATGGTCTGTTCTTTGTTGCGCTGCAACTTTTAAATCTCTTTTTGTGATTGGATAATTTTTTAATAAATTAATTTGTGTCATTTAAAAATAATACTTTTATAATTGAAAAATAAAATATGATACAAAAAAAAATGCCAAATTTTAATGGAGAAAGAAATTTTAATAGAAATGGTTATACTTTTACAAAAATCAATAAAGATTTGAATAAAAAATTAAATTCAATTAAGAAAATACTCAAAAATAAACAAGACTCTTTGATAAAATTGAATGAAAAAAATTACTATAAAGAAATACTTAAGCTTCAAAAACAAATTAATAAAAAATTAAGTACATCTAAATTTTTTGATATTTACAAAGACTATTTTTACAAAATATACAAAGAAGAGAACTTTTCAATACAGCATTATTTTTATTTAAGAGCAGTGAAACCAAAAAAAAATAAAAATTTTAAGCCTATCTCATTCCACAGAGAAAGTTTTCAGGGTCCTCGTTATTTTAAAAAAATGTATAACATTTGGATACCGCTTCTTAATTGCAAAAACGAAAATGCACTAAAATTTTATTCAAAGAGTCATAAATTTATACAAAATAAAGACTTTAAATTTAAATTTAAGAAAACGAGTATTACCAAAGGTTCAGATGCACATCAAACTGGTCTTTTATATAAAAATCGTGAATTACTATTCAAAAGAAAATTATATAAAAAAAAATTATTTAAAAAGAATCATATAATTTTATTTTTTGGAGAATTAATTCATGGAAATGGTGAGAATTTAACAAATAAAATAAGATTTTCTATTGATGCTAGATTTATTTTAAAAAAGTATATGAAAAAAAATCATGTTCAAAGTTCTACAGGAAAAGAATACTTTATTTCAAAAAGTTATTAAATGTTAAATTTTTTTAAATTTTTAATTTTTTTTCCAAATCAAGAAATTATTATTTTAAAGAATAAAAATTTAACAAAAAATTATTTTAATATTTTAAAAATTCTTTTTTTAAAAAAACAAAACAAATATGATAAAATTATAATTTTTAGAGATTTAATTTATAAATCTTTAAGTATTTTGTATTTAATACCAGCGTTTATTTTACGTTTGTTAAATTATAAATTGGTTGCTAGCGACTCGAAAAGCATTGGAACATACTCAGAAGAGCTTGAATACATACTTTCTAAAAATACCCATAGTAAGTTAATTCTCTTAGAACCAAAATCATATTGTGCAAATAAATATTTTGCTAATTTTTTTTATAAAAATAAATTTATAATTATTAGATCTAATATTCTATCAGCTTTATTTATACCATTCACGTATATAAAATTTTTTTCAATATCACCATATTCAAATGTAAAAAATTTGATTTTCCAAAAACAATATTATTACAAAAATAATAATAAAAAATTTTATTTTGATCACGAACTTTTGTTCAGTGGAAGATTGTCAGCTAAAAAAAAAAATATTCATCTGAATTTACTAGATAATAAAAAAGATCATATTAAAAAAAAATGTTATTTGCATATAAGAGATGAGCAGAACATAACTTTAAGGAACTCAAATATAAAAAATTACTTAGAAGCTATAAATTTATTGATTAAAAATAATTTTGAGATTTACTATTTTTCTAATAAAGATCCTGGAATAAACCTAAAAGAGTTTAAATTTTTTAACTTAAAATTAGATGAAAATAAAAAATATCAAATAAAGTTAGCTCCAGTAATAGATCTCTATTTAGGGCAAATTAGTGGACCATTTCATCTGTTTCATTCTTTGGAAACAGATATGGTATTGACTGATAATATTGTATTTAATCATCTCATATCAAATAAAAATGTAATAAGTTTGTTCAAAAAATATATTAAAAATAATAAAATTTTAAATATACAAGAAATATTTAGAATGAATCTTGAATGTATTTGGGATTCTAAAATTTTGGTAAATAAAAATATTATTACTGAAGATAATAGTCCTGATGAAATTTTAAACGCGTGTTCTGAATATTTAAAAAATAATTTTGAAATTAACAAAATAGATTTTCATCCAGAAATAAATAATTTTAAAAATTTTTATTTGATAAATTTCATGTCTAAATATTTTAAAAATAAAACAAAATGCTTTTGAGAAAATTGAAAAAAAATGGAATAAAAAAATTTATTATAAAATATTTTTTCTTAGTTAATGATGGCTTTGATCATTATTTAAATTTAAGCAAAGTAACTTCAAATAAAAGAATAAAAATAAATTTTAATAAATTTTCCATTCTTTTTAATATAAGAAGATTTACAACTTTTGTTTTGCAAATTATTTTTTTACCCTTCGCACTTCTTATGTATTTAACTAATACAAAAATAGTATCTGCCAATCCCTTTACGATTGGAAATTGTATAGAGGAGATAGAGTGTATTTTAAAGAGAAATTTATTTAGAAAAAAAAAATATAATCTTATTTTTTTTGCTCCACCTCAAATATCACATAATAATTATCTTCCATATTTTTTTGAGACAAAACTTATAGTCTTAAGATCTATATTTTGGGCTATTTTAATTATACCCTTGTCTCATTATAGGTTTTGTTTAGAAAATGCTGTAATAAAAAACAACACATCTTGCGTATTTCCAACTCAATATACAAATAAAATTAATAAGGATGGAGCAATTAATCAAAACATATTATCACATAATATTATTTTTGATGAATTATTAAATTATAAAAAAAAAGATCATAAATTTATTGATTTTAAAAATTCTTTCAAAAAAACGGTTTTTTATAAAATTAAAAAAAAATATGATTTAAGAAATAAAAAATTTTGTATTTTTCATTTTAGAAATGAAGAAATTCATCAAACGAGGAATAATAACTTTAAAAATTATTACAAATCAATCAACTACTTATTAAAGAAAAATTATAAAATAATCATACTGTCAAATACAATAAAATTTAAAAAAAAAAATATAATTATTATAGATCCTTCAAATAAAGATAATCATATAGATCAATTTTATTTAATAAATTATTGTGCTTTATATGTTGGTCCCTTAAGTGGCCCGTGGGCACTAGCAAATTTATTAAAAAAAAAAATAATTTTAACCAATACTGTTGTATTTAATTTTCCAATAATAAATAATAACTTCATAAATTTGCCAAAACAGTTTTATAAAAAGAATA
>MDTG01071899.1_pt1 | contig 10660 bp, 12 predicted proteins | sample 811421 | NCBI WGS metagenome assembly MDTG01 (sample SAMN05326645, study PRJNA326480) | marine metagenome | isolation source: seawater | place: Pacific Ocean: South East | collected 2011
CCAGCAGCAGTTCGTTCAGACTGAGGTATCGGAAGTTTGTACATAAAGCCAGAATCAGATGATGATGGGCCGAACTCATATTCATAGGTACTCCGAAGCGTGTAAGATGCCTCTAGAGGATGAGTTGTACTAGGTGTGACTAAATCGAGGAGGTTACCGAAAGAGTCCTCAAGTCCATCTACAAGAGGATCTTGGACTGGAGTAAACAGAACCAATGCGACAAGTACCAATGCAAAAGCAGCTTTCCTCTGTTCTTTTTTACGGACGATTAAACGGCGGGGAGCATCATCTCCGCTCAATTGTCGAAGTGCCATCCTCCGTTGGATTTCAGCTGGTGGAGGAGGAGCACTTGCTTGTTTACGCCTGCCCGGTGCTGCACCCTTAATCGCCTTACGGCTGGGACGACGCCCACCATGCCCAGCCATTCCAGATGATGGACCATCTGAAGGAGAGATTCTAGCCTGCAAACCACTAGACCCTGAGGTCACACGACCACAAGTCTCGCAGATGATGAAGCGGCCCGACATTGGAGCCCGACAGTGAGGACAGCGGGGCATCCAACAAAACTCAGCGAACCGATTCATGAACCTTGAGCAAGCAATCCCTAGTTCAGCCTCATTCCTCTTCGATATCTGAATGGCCAAGTTTGCGATTCTTGAGCATTCGTCGTTCTACTCTAAGTTGTAGTGGAGTAAGACTGCTTGGGAGCCAGCGATTGTTAGCCCGTGCATCAAGCCACAAAGCGAGTGCTAGTCCAAAACCTAGAGCTATGGGGCTAACAAGTACAGCGAGATAAATGCAAAGGCGTACTGCAGCACGACCGGCCCCTGTAAGGATAAGGGGTGTGAATCGTTCCTTGTGGCGAACTAGAGCACCTTGAGCACTACCGAGAGGTGCGAAGGTAAAGCCTGCAGACACACCAATTAAGATAGAGACGACAATTGTGTCTATGCCAAATCCATGCACATCTGAACCTATGGAAGCAAGTGCAGGATCGAAGATTCTGACGGCAGCAACAGCGGTCGTCATTGCTGCACTACCAATACCGAATGCATAACCGGTTGTTGTCGCAGCTGAGGTGACCTTCCGCTCTGACCTTGAACAGAGATAGACACAAAGGGCGCCTTCGGCCCATCCTGCAAGCAACAACAACGCCCCCATTTCTACGAGATAGATAGAATCCTGAGCTAAATCCTCATACATACGTCGGAATACCCAGATGTCAAGAGCAGATGCTAGAATCGCTCCACCAATGAAACCAATTATCAGAGCTTTGTAGGCTTGTGAAAGATCTTGAATCGGAGTGTAACGCCGCATGCCACGTGCCCATGCCATTGTGAACGTAATCAGTCCAATGAGCATCGCAACTTGGAACTGCCATTGTGGCAATTCTGTCACTTCCATGACCCTTCCAGCGGCTTCTCTGTGAAATATCCGCCGCATTACGTTGGTTCAAGAAGTGGGTTCCACTCGATACGCCATGGTGCGGCTCCTACTCTTCGGTGGCAAGGGGGGTGTCGGGAAGACGACGATGGCTGCTGCAACTGCAGTATGGTTGGCTGATTCAGGCCTTCGTACACTACTCATATCAAGTGACCCTGCACATTCAACCTCTGATTCCTTAGAAGCAACTCTCGGCCCTAACCCCACACCCGTTCCAGGAGTACCCAATCTTGAGGGGCTCGAACTAGATCCTGAGATGGGGGCATCCGCACTGATGCCAATGCTTAGTCAGGCAATGGGAGGGGCAACCGGGGGACCACTTGGTGCGATTCTTGGTCAAGATACTATAGACGGAATCAAGAATGAAACCGAGAATATGGATGCTTCAGATCTGATGCTTCCAGGGATGGATGAAGCGATGGCTTTCGAGACTATACTCCGGCATGTAGAGAATCCTCGACATGATGTCGTAGTTTTCGACACAGCACCGACAGGACATACACTTCGGTTCCTTGGACTCCCTGAGATTCTAGATGGCTGGACGGACAGGATACTTAGGCTGATGCGTATGACAGGAGGGATTCGAGCTATGCTAATGGGAGGCTCACGTGAAAAAGAAATTCGAGGGGAAATCGAACGGTTCCAAAGGCGTGTACGTCACGTTCGTAGGATTATGGCGGACGACACGGTAACCACTTTCTCGTTAGTTACTATACCAGAGCGAATGGCTGTATCTGAATCAATTCGTGCGGCTGATGCTCTAGCAGAATATCAGATTCTCGTCGATCGAATCCTTGTAAACCGTTGCACACCAAACTTAGATCATCCATTCCTTCAGAGCCGACGTGATATCGAACAAGGCTACCTTGCGGAAATCAAAGATCGATATGAGGGCCTGAACATCCACACAGTACCACTAGAATCCTCAGATATCCATGGACTTGATCATCTGAGACGCGTAGGAAGTCACCTATTGGGTGCTGCCGAACCCACGAATCCAAGTTCTACAGAGTTACGAATCGGTACACCAATGTACTTTGATATCATTCGTTCGGAAGTACGGGAAGAATCGGATGATAGGACAACCTATACTCTCCATCTTCCGGGTGCAGATCGTAGTGAAATGGGATTAAGAGGTGAAGACGGAGTTCTGTATATTTCACTAAACGGTCAAGAGAAGAGCCTGAATATTGGCAGGGATTTCGATTCAAACTCTGTTCAAGCACAGTTCAACGGTGATTTACTCTCCGTCCACATCCCTCGTTAATGTGGTAGATAGAGCCGTTGGCTTCAAACCGAACCGGCTCCACGTCGGCCCATGGCCCTTGAGGGACTCAGACGTGGCATCCAAGGTGCGTTGGGTCGACTTCGCGGTAAGCGTACTATCGACGAAGAAGAACTCCGTGCAATGGTTAGAGACCTCCGGAGAGCGCTACTGTCCGCTGATTTCAACGTCCGTCAGACGAAGGAAATCACTGACCGTCTGGAACGTAGAATGAAAGAAGACGAACCCCGCCCGGGCGTTACCCTGCAGACCCACGCAATGAACATCATCTACATGGAACTCGTTCGGATGCTTGGTGCACCAAAGGAGATTATCCCGTTCAATCAACGTGTTCTAATGGTCGGACTTTACGGACAAGGGAAGACAACTACTACTGCCAAAATGGCTGCGTGGTGGAAACGGAAGCATAAGTTGGATATCGGTGTGATTGAGGCGGATGTACATCGGCCAGGCGCTTACGCTCAACTCTGCCAGCTACTCGAACCCCATGGGATTGACGTATATGGGGAACCAGAAAACCCAGATGCTGCTTCGATTGTCAAGAATGGTATCGTGTCTCTCGGCAACAAGGATGTGCTAATTGTTGACACGGCAGGTCGTGACCAATTAGACGAAGACCTACAAGCTGAACTTCTGGACATCGCTGACCTCGTAAAGGCAACTGAAACTCTACTCGTAATCGATGCTCAAGTCGGCCAAGCAGCAGGTCCTGTCGCTGCTAAATTCCACGAACTTGTCGGCGTCACCGGAGTCATCGTCACGAAGATGGACGGTACCGCTCGAGGTGGCGGAGCCCTGTCAGCCGTCGCAACTACTGGGTCTCCCATCGTCTTCATAGGAGAAGGTGAACGTGTTGAAGATCTTGAGAAGTTTGAGGGGGATCGTTTCATCTCGCGCCTTCTTGGGATGGGAGACATCCAGGGGCTGATTGATCTTGCACCTGAGGATTTGGATCAAGAGGAGGCAATGCGTCTAACAGAGAGACTCATGTCTGGCCGATTCTCATTGAATGATATGTCTCAACAAATGGAGATGATGTCGAAGATTGGGACTGTTGACCGCATCCTTTCACATCTTCCTGCTGGTATGTTTGGAGGCCTTGGGGCCATGGGACGCTCACAAAAAGAGCAAATGCAAGGGAACTTGGAGCGCTTCAAGGTCATCATGGATTCCATGACCTCCCATGAAAAAGACGAACCTCAGGTTTTGAAAGCTGAACGTATTCGACGTATTGCGAAGGGATCGGGAGTTAACGAAAAGGATGTGCGAGAGCTCCTAGCACAATGGAATCGTAGCCGTAAGATGATGAAGGGGATTCGAGGAAATCGCCAATTACGCAAGCAAATGAAATCGATGATGAGCGATGATACCGACTTCGAACTACCTATGTGAGGGCGTTGAATGCGTCACTTCGCCATTGTAGGACATCGAGCACCTTCCTCCGGATCCATAAATCTCAACGATCTTTCGGGTTCTGGTGGGCGGATGGACGTTCTCGCCCGTGCAGTATCATCTGCACTTTTTCTCTCACACAGTATTCGAGAAGATACCACAATTACTCTCCACCTTATGGGTGGTCCCGGAGTCCCGCGAAGAATTCGCTTCAACGGAGCCAATGTCAAGGGACTACACGTTGATGAGAGGGCTATTGGAGGACGTATTAGATCTGTAATCTCTGACCCAGTACCTCCCCGTGGTCAATGGGTTAACCATGGACATGGAATTGAACATTCAGGAGGCGACCTAGAAACAACATTGAATGAATGGAAAGATAATGAAATCAAATCCTATATTCTCTCAAAGGAAGCACCTCGACTTGTCAAAGATTCTGAGGAATTGGGCGAACTGGGTTTCATCCTCAGTGATGACCGCCCTTTCAATCCAGATGAGGAAGAAATCATGTCTGGAATCCCTTGTTATTCATTAGGAGAACGATGGTTACAAGGCCACATCGCCATTGCGATTGTTCACCACATCCTAGATTGAGAGGGATCTAAATGAACAAGGATAACTCAAAGCGGATCTGGGCATACATGCAGGAAGCAGGAGATCGATTAGCCGGTAAACTACCACCTTCAAGACGTCACCCAAAAGGAAGAAATCCATATGCACACATTGCTATCTGTGTTAGATCAAAATTCGGGATGACCTACAAAGAAATCCCTGACGAACGTATCGATGAAGTCATTGATTACATCGAACATCTGGTTCAAAATCCATCATAACTACATCAATAGAAGTTATCTGAATGAGAATTCCCAATCATCAGCATGTCTAGGCTTCAACCATCGTCCGCGAAATTTACTTTTTGAAAGATTAGTCACTAATCTATCAATTTCTGAAGATGGAACTTCGATGACACTGATTTTATCGAGAACATCAATTCGCCCAATCATATTTCCATCCAATCCGCCATCATTACAAATGGCACCAACTAAGTCCTTAGGGCGAATACGGTCCTTTTTCCCAACAGCAAGAGCAAGGGCTGTTGAACTACCCTTTTTTGGCTGGCCTTCATCTGTATCGTGAACTAACAACTCAATAGCAGCTAAAGCAATATCTTCTACACTAAGATCCGTTTCTAGTGCAGCCTTGAATGTCGATTTTGCTAATTTACTAGGGCGATTCTCAAGCATATCTTCCACTAAACGAAGAGTCTGCAATTCTTCAGCTTCCGACGCAGTGGGTACTGGTTCCTTGTCTAAGTGTCCTGCAACCTTCTTTAGCATTCCAATTCGACGACTTACACCCTTTGAGACAAGTAGGATGCTCTTGCCGTGGCGCCCAGCCCTCCCCGTTCGTCCAACTCTATGCACATATACCTCAGAATTCTGAGGCATGTCATCTTGAATAACTAAATCTACAGCCTCAACATCAAGGCCTCTTGCTGCAACATCTGTTGCAACTAATAGATTGCTTTGACCCTCTCGAAAACGCCGCATTACATTGTCTCTATGCTTTTGTTGGTATCCTCCATGAAGTGGTTCTGCACCCATATTGGACAATTCTTTGGCTAGTTCTTCTGTTCGATTTCGAGTTTTACAGAATACAATACAGGCTTCAGGGTCATACCTAATCAAGAGCCGTTCAATGGCTTGAGAACGATTTTTTTTGGGCATAATTAGCACAGATTGATCCACTGTGTCAGCAACCTTCGAACGGCCGCCCCCTACACTTACCTCTACAGGGTCGTGTAGGGCATTTTTGGCTAACTTCTCAACTGCTTTTGGCATTGTAGCAGCTAGAAGTAATGTTTGACGCTCTCGAGGCATAACTCTAGTAATACGATTCAAGTCATCAGAGAATCCCATACTAAGCATTTCATCTGCTTCATCAAGAACGAATATTCCGATATCATCAAGATGTACAGTACCTTGATCGATATGATCACATAATCTACCTGGAGTAGCTACAATATTCGATTCAGGTTGTCTTTTCAAAGCTCTTTTCTGATCGCGAAATGGAGCACCACCAATCAAACAAACACTAGGTGTAGATCCGTTGCACATCCGATCTAAATCAGATTGAACCTGTAATGCTAATTCTCGAGTAGGTGCGAGAACTAGTGAACGTATACCCGATTGAAGTATCGGAATCCCATATGCTGCTGTCTTTCCAGTTCCTGTTTGGGCTGTTGCCAGAATATCTCGGCCCTCAAGGGCCGGAGGAATTACTTTCTGTTGAACAGGAGTCATAATCTCAAAACCCATTTCTTCAATGGACTGAGAGATTCTGGATTTCAAATCCAATGTGTCGAACCTATTCTTTTCATCCATCTAGGTAACCTCCCGGGTCACCCGGACATGTTGTCCGCCATGCTCATGCTATTTGGACCCATATGGGGCTCCACTGGGATTACTAGCCTCTGAAAGGACCCAAGATATCCTCACTTTCAGGTTCATCCAGAAAAGAACCCCTTGTGTATATGGAGAACTGCAACGTTAGATTAAGGCCACCAATCTTCTAATCTCGGACTTGATTCAGGCATGTCTGGCCAAGAAATATCATAATCAAATGATTCAACTGAATAAATTATGGCTCGGTAGTCGTTGACAGTCATACTTCTAACTTGTAATCTAACTTCAATAACACCTGGGCGGTTAAACAAACCAACAAATGACTTAGCTTGAGAGGGTATTTTTGGAAAAAGGGAGCCAACCTGAGATCTGGTTTTTGGCTCTATTTTTCCAGTTTTTCTATCGATAACTTGGGTCCAAACACTTTGGTCAGCGGTCGCTTCAGCCGGATTAACAACCATTCGAACGATATCAGATTCGGTTGGAACCAGATATTGAAGCGAAGTCAAACGTTTGTATTCAGACTCAGGACATACCAGGACTATGTGGAATTTTTCTTTACCTATTCGAAAAAACCAGTCTGCCCCGGCAACAAATGATGCTCCGAGAAAATGCCTAACAGTTTGCCACCCTCCTGAGTTTTCATTTTCCAACCTTTTCATCTCAACAACATCTTCAGGAGATGTCGCTGGTTTGATCGACCAGGATACATCATAACTTCTATCAGAAAACTTACCAGAAAAGGTTCCATTAACATCCACAGGATTAGGAACAAAATTTGCCGCAGGAGTAGAAGTCCACAGCATTTTCCTGCCGAATTTTACCGCCATTTTTTCAATTTGTCGAGTAATGGTTGGTTCAGTAGGCGAAACAAGCAATGGACCATTGCCATACTTCGTCCTTGGTGCTGCCGGGGCATCTAGATTGAGAAGAGTTTCTCGGACGATTTCTAGAACCACAACTATTCCTCTTCTTCAAGAGCAGAAGAGAGTTCTGCGAGGTCTATTCGTTTGTCATCGTTTGTATCCAATGCATTGATGATCATTGAAACTTGACCAGGTGACAGACGATCTCCGATGTGTTCAATTAATCCCTTGTACAATTCTGGGCCGTTGATTTTACCATCATCGTTTGCATCGATGGAAGAAAATATCTCACTTGCTCTTTGGTTATTTTCTTTCATTGCTTTCTTCAGATTTGTAATGGCTTCATTGACGCTCCATGATTTATCTTCGACATCCATAATTTCCGCATAGATTGTTACCTTATTGTCATGTTCATCGAAAGGAGGCCCTTGCAAACATTGAGATGGCGTCTCAAACCTTATTCCCCAATAATGGCAGGTGGCCCCATGGTCGAAATTGAGTGCCCCTATTGTGATGAGGATATTGAATTAGACGACGATGAATTTGGATTGTTTGAATGCCCATATTGTGAAGAAGAATTTCTTTGGGAACAAGAAGCGAATAGCATTGAAATCAAAAACTTCGCATACTTCTCTAGATCTAATCTGCGCTACTTTGTACCACTTGCGGTTTTGATTGGAGGCATCATCATTATCGCTTTGATTTTACTTTGGGTAGTCTTAGCCTTTGGAAATGCGATGTCTTGTGGTTGGCAAAACACATGCTGAATGGGTACCATTGCTTGCCTATGTATCATAGAGGGGACCCCTTTAGGATAAACATGGATGAGCAAAATACTCTGGACATTTACATGGAATACATACAAGCTTTCGAGAGTAAGGACTACCACGCTATAGCTGATCAATGTAGAACGCCATTCTTTGCCTCATCACCTTCAGGAACCACAATTTTTGAGAATAGAGAAGATCTGTTGGAAGGTTTCTCCCTACTACGAAGCTCACTGGATATCGATGGATATGTTGGTAGCCAATTGAATCAACTTGATTTTACGAGCGTGGCAGAAACAACAGGAACGCTTCTAGTAGATTTTCATAGGATTAATCACGAGGGGTATCTCTATTTCCATGGGAAGGCATTGTATATCTTCCAAAGAGGAACCCAAAAAACTGAGATAATCGGCATAGTAGTGTTGGATGATAACACCGCATCATCTTGGAACGACTAAGGGGTATGGCTCGAAAGATCTAAGCAAGGCCTTGCAATGTTTTTTGTAAGCCTACTTTTTCTTCATTTTACGTTTGAAAAAGAACCATTTGCGATTATCCTCTAATTCTATTTTGATTAATTCCCATCCCCTTTTGCCGAAATGATTTGCACACTTAACAGAAGACAAATACCATTTTTCTGCTCGAATATCCATAAGATCCTTCACTAGATTCTTTTTCTCATGTGTACCCTTATACTTGCCATCACTTTCCCAGATAATGATTTCGAGATACTCCCATTCTTTCATGAATATTAATGGGTACGAGCCTGTGTTTAACATTAGTCTGGAACTATAGTGTTAGAAACTACAATATCCTCATCTGTGGAGCACGCCACATGAGCAATCAACAAGCCTCTACTCCTAGCGTTTCGGTGATTGGGCTCGGAGCCATGGGATCTGGTATCGCTCGCACCCTCATCGAAGGGGGGTGCACGGTATCCGTATGGAACCGAAGTCGCGCCAAGGTCGATGCCCTTGTCGCGAGTGGAGCCATCGGCTGCAATGAACCCGGTGATGCACTGAATGCTAATACCCATGTGATTGTATGTGTCTCCGACTACGCGGTATGGCAGCGCATAATCCAAGAGCATAATCTGGCAAACCGCTTCAAAGATACCTGCATCATTCAGCTGACGACGGGTACAATCGATGATGTGCAGACCCATGCGTCTCTAATCCATGACAACGGCGGGCGCCTCGTTGAGGGGGCAGTCATGTGCTACCCCCGCAACCTTGGCACGGAGGAAGCTGCGCTCTTACTGTCCGGTGCACCCGATGTGCTGGACGAGTGTGCTCCCATCTTGAGTGCACTGGACGAGAATTGGACGAGTCTGGGAGAAGACATCAACCAGCCCTCGGTTCTGAGTCGGTCATTAATGTCAGGACTTACGGGAGCCTTGATGGGTCTAGTCAACGGTGCGGCTATCTGCCGAGCCGGTGGTGTGTCTCTGGATGTATTCATGAAGTTCAACGAAGGCACCAATAGCATCCTCCTCGCTGAGCAAAGACGCCTCATAGAGGCGATTCGCGATGGACGCACTGAGGAGAACGAGGCCTCTATCAAGGCCTGGCGAGAGGGAAATCAGGCCCTGAACTCTGTCGCAGCCTCGCTGGGAACCGACCTCACGCTGCAGAATGCGATTCAAGCGGTATTCCAAGAAGGTCGTCTAAGAGGACTCGACGAGCACGACCTCTCTGCTTTGGTTGATGTGTTTGATCCGGCTAGTGACCGATAACACGTTCGCAAGGGTCCGATTCGATTATTCGATTCTCAAGCCTTTACTGAACACTAGCCCCTGGTGAAGATTTTTGATGGCTCAATATCCATGGAAATATTAGTAAAATATTGTAATCATTAACCTCTGTGACTTCTGACAAAGAGGCGAGCAAGGCCTTTCAAGAAGCGCTCTTACATGCTCAGAAAAATATAGAATCGAAACAAAATTCTATCGATAACGTTCAGGGAGATTCTGATAGGCCTGTTGAATTAACTGAAAACATTTCATCTGATGAAACTAGTAGTTCAAAATTAACATCCTCTTCAAACATAGAACGAGGCGATTCTTTCCCCTCCTCGGCCCTTTTCTTGATGGGGCTGTTACTTCCGATTATAACTGGAATAATCATTTCTAGCATAGTATTCCAAGAGAGTCGAACTTCTGCATCCCATCAACCAGTCCATACTCCTGAGAATGAACATACTATTGTTCTCAACAATGAGACCTACATGGCCTATGAAGTTACAATGACTAACGGATTTTCAGATGACTACCCCCCTGACTGTTATTCGAACTGTTGGGAATTTTTTGTTGAAGTTGGTACAGACCTGGGCTTCGTTAGTAAGGCAATATACGGGTACTCTGCCGGACCTTCATTGAATTCTTTTGATCCTGTCATAGAAAATGGAGATGTATGGTATTTAATGGATTTAAGGAATTGCGAGGGTTATGTACCTGAGTTTGATTGTGATGATGAGATATACATCAAAATCAATACAGATGGC
>MDTG01211236.1_pt1 | contig 10660 bp, 6 predicted proteins | sample 811421 | NCBI WGS metagenome assembly MDTG01 (sample SAMN05326645, study PRJNA326480) | marine metagenome | isolation source: seawater | place: Pacific Ocean: South East | collected 2011
GATCTCGTTTGAGGTCAACACCTCTGCCTTACGGACACGGAATCGACGCGGATTGGCTTTCTGCATCTTGCGACGCAGCTTTTGAATCCGCTTGAACTTCGGGTTTCGCTTCAAGCGTGTGCGGTAAAGACGTTGCTTGGCTTTGATGCGCCCACGGTTAGCCATGCGGTACTTGCGAGACTTAACTCTGGCGAGTCCGCGTTTGCGTTTGCGCTTACCCCAATTCTTCCGCTGTGCGGAGTATGCTGTTTTGTCCATCAATTCCACCTCACCATCATCGAGGTATAGGCAATCCAGTGTCTCGATTAGCTCAAGCAAATCTGAAGAATACAAGAACGTGCCACGCGTGAAGAAATCGTGGAGAGAGATTTTTCTGAAGGCGTCTTTGTATCGATAGACGACGATCCCCGAACTGTTGATCCCGCGCAACTCACAGACACCTTCGCCCTGCATATAAACAGGCATGTCGTAGAACATCACAAAAGCAACATTCGACAGCTCTTGAACTGCTCCCCGCTTCTGCTTGTGCTTGGTCTTGGTTCGCGTTTTGCCTTTGCGGTAATCTCGGGCGCGTTGAACAGTGCTGCCGTACCCACCACCTTTCTTGCGAGCGAACCACTGAGGGTTCTTTCGACGCAACATCTTATCGCGCTTGAACAAACCCTTTTTCCGAATCCGTCGATACCGAAGCATCTGCTTTCGGATGACCTGTTTACGGTTCTTCAAGTACCAGAGATGAGACTTTTTCTTTGCGGTGCCTTTTTGCTCACGCTGTCGAGCCTGACCAGATGGCTTCTTGCCCAAGTTGCTCGCAGCACGTTCCTCACTTGTCAGTGTGCGGCGACGGAACAAGCCCTTTGTTTGATCGAGGGGTTCTGGATTGTATTGGTCTCCTGGCTTCCCTTTGGTCCTCACACGGTCTTCGTGCAGGTTTCCCGCAGGGTGGGAGCCTGAGCCGCCTGGAGCGTTGTAGACAGGCTGTGCAGGTCGCTTGATCTCTCGGTCTGAGGTAGGCGTTTTCGGCAACGCCTGTGTTCGCTGGTCAGGCTTTGATGCAGGATTCGATGGACCGCCCCCTGAGTTCTCAGGGTTCTTGGTCTTATGGGCATCAGGGGGAATGTTCTTGGTACTGTCTTCATTCACCCAAGTCTGGACGCCAGGAATCTTGTAGGGATTTCGGTAACCCATTACCCCTCCGATTTTTTCAGACCGTTTCTTCCAGCGACTCGCTTGTGATGTTTCATGGCGACGCTTTCGCTCGACGCCTGATCCTTCACGAACCCTGTAGCACTGACCGCCTCTTCAACATGGTTTCTGTCGGATACGGGAATACGACCCTTTAAGAAGTCCTGCCCCATCTTGGTGAGCGCGTAACTGGTTCGATCAAGCGTTCGCTCCAAGGCATCCACTCGACTTGGCAACCCCTCTACAACATCACCAAGGATGGCATAGACAAACTCTCCGACCTCTGGATGGTCTGCCAGCTTTTCCAAGCGGTCTACCAGATGACGGATACGATGGGCTTCAACGCGAGACTCGCTTACGCCGCAAGTTAGCAACGCCCATGCTGCTTGGCTGCTTGCTTTTTTATCCGACACGTATCTCTCCTAACGCTTGCGGGTCTATCCTTGGCAGTCAATAGGAGAGTTATCGCTTAGGGCTGAGACAACCGCTTCTCGATCATCTTGTTTACAGAAGGAACTTCAACCTGTTTGATAAGGGAAAGCGTTTCAGCATCCTCACCGTAAGTTCGCGTTGCATCCCGCCCACGGGTACGCCAGTGCCGACCCATGTCCCACTCAATACCGTTGTCGAGGGTCACGATCTTGGTTTTCGCATCTGTGGTCAAAGGCTTGTTCGTCGCAGCTTTATTCGTTGGGGTAGGTGTAACCGCAGCATCGGGAAGAATGTCTTCGAGGGCTTCCGCAACGATAGCGTCCTCAACGTCGCCCGTAGCAACCTTCGTGAGTTTCTTCACGGAAGGGGGAGGTGCGTTGTCCAGAGCGTTAATCGCACTTTGAGCCGCTGACGCATCCGTGATCTTGGTTCGCTGGCGAGCAGGCGTTGCAATCTTGGCGATGGTTTGTCCGTCATCGCCTTCATTGTCCGTCACTGTATCTGCTTTCTTCGAGATAGACCCAACGACACGGTTGTCGTCAATCGCACGTTCAACCCTCATCGCCTTGCCACGATCATTGATGTTCGCAGCTTGAGCAGGACGAATCTTAATGTTGGCTGACTTCGCCTTATAGACAGTCGTGGTATCGGACGCAGGGACCAGCCAGCCTTGAAGTACGGCACCACGAAGCTGAGGCAAGTTGTGGTCAGACCCTTCAAACTTCAAGGTATGTCCATCAAAATCAATAATGTCGCCTTTTTCAAGGTTGCGCTCAAGCCTCCCCAAATGAACTTGGGTTGTGACTCGAAACTGTTGAAACTCGCCTTTGACAAAATCAATCTTCGTGGACATGGGTAGACCTCCGTTATGCGTTCGGTCATACAATACCCACCGCTTATTAGGAGTTGGCGATAGTTCTCCGCATCTCGCGCATCTCTTTCTTCAGAGCTTCGATCTGGTCCTGTTGTTCTTGGACGGCTTTAACCAATGGGGCGACCAATTCCGTGTAGCGCATTCCGATCCCGCCCTCAGAGTCGATGACACCAGCAAAGGGACGACCTTTCAGCGCAGTGATTACTTCGTCTCCAAGAAACCCGTAGTGTCGTGCGCCTTGGTTTTCCACGCGCCACTGAAAAGAAACGGGTCGTAAGGATTGGATAAACTTCAAGCCAAGGTCACAGTCCCGAACGTACTTTTTGTGCTTGGGATCAGAGGTGTTGATCGTTGGGTTCTTGGCGTAGACTTCTTCCCAGCGCCGCAAAGCAGACCCGATGGACCCTTGAACAACACTGTATGCCGAGCTTGTCGAGGATGAGGTAACGTAATCATTTAGCACCTCAGCCAAATCAGAGTCTAATGCTTCTGTTGAAGTTGTAGTTGCTGTTCCTGTAAACATGATTGCCGTCCTTATGGGTTATTCACAGAGGGGGGATTACTACCGCCTGTTGGGTCAGATGGGCTGTTGGGGTCGTTGAGATCACTAATGGCAGGTCTTTCAACGTAAATACCGTGGGCTGACGTTTGAACGTCTACCGTGTACCAAGAGTGCTTCAACTGCCGACCATGAAACATGTTGGTATTCCGTAGCCACCAACCGCTTGTCCCTGCATTGTGACCACCCTTGGGACCAAAGTTAGTCACAGTGTTGTTTTCTTCTTCTTGGACAAATGCGTACTCAGGGTCGTTGGAATATGTCCAATCGACGTTAGCCACAAGCCAGAACGTAATGAAGTCGGCACCAGCCAAACTCATATTTGAAGCGACCCCTCCAGTCGTGAGTGTAGCATAAGGCTTTTGACCCACTTCAATAGTCACGGGAATACCGTATTGGTCGGTGTCAGGAATCTTCTGCACTGAGATTTTGCCGTTGATGTAAGGTCGGAGAGACAAGCCGATGCGAATCACTCGACCGAGCTTACCGCCAACATCATTGAAGTCTCCACGGTCTACCCAAGAGCCTCCCAAAGTTTCAACGTCGGCGTGATTCCCTGCCTCATAGTAGTGCCAAAAGCTCAAACTGTTGGAAGAAATCGCTCTTTCTGGCGGTAAAATCCAACGGTTGAACAGCCAAGTGTCACCGACCATGTTCGCTTGGTTCATGTGTTGGTCATAGTCATTCTTCTTATGAACAATCCGCAAAGGATAGGGAACCCCGTACACACGTTCCTCAGTACCTTGATAATTGAAATCAGTTGGAGAGGATGAACTGGTTGATGTAGCACCGATAAAACCGAGATGGTCGCTGTGTGCTTTCACATAAATCCGTCCAGGTTCCATAGGATCGACGTAATGAAGCTCCAACCCGAAGTTCATTGTCAGATCCGAACTCACCTCAAAATGAAGCAGCTCTGGAAGTAAGCCTTCTGCTACCCCCGCCAACATCTTCCCCATCGCGTAGATGTTGGTTCCCACCATGCTCGCCTCGTCGGTGTCAATTCCGAGACTGACACCTGCATTCCACACTTCGTTGGAATACTCGGCAGTCGTGTTATTTTGGCTAAAATCAAAGAAAGTTGCGCTTGGTGTTGGGTTGGGATCAAGCGTGTCGAATGTTCTTCGCCCTGAATAGAAATCTTGTAGAGCAAGACTGTCTCGATCTGCCCCAAACTCAAACTGCTTCACATCTACAAGAATCGGAGCTGTATGAGGCAGTGGGATCAAGTGAACATAAGGTGCCTTATCTCCAGCTTTGTTCTGGTGCTGGTCATCTGGCTTCCCGTTTTTCAGTATCAGGTCATAGTTATATTCGGTCTCATACTTGGACCAACCCAAATAACTTTTCCAGTTATCCCAACCCTCAGCCGTTCTCGGGTCTGATAAGGCATACTTCGCATAAAAGGTGTCTGCGGTCTGATACGCAGTATTGCTGTCAGCGGTAAGTAGAACAGTAGGGTCATAATCGTCGGAAGGGTCGGTCAAGCTGCCGCCCATCCCTGGATGATTTGAACAATAGTAATAAAGTGCGGGCAAGGTGCTTTCGTAAGCAGGGGGTTTAGTGCCGCCTGGCACTACATAGGCGGTGCCAGTGAAGTCCACCGTAATATAGCGACCCTCAGCGGTTTCTTCGACCACCGCATCAGCGAAAGGTGCGCCTCCGTTGTGTGTCCCATCGGAAGTCGTTGAGATATTGAAAGGATGGCTTGCGGCACTCGCAGCATCTTGGAAGAAGACGTATTTCAAGCCCCGCTGAAGACGCCAACGCTCGGGCGCATTTGGGCTAAGACCATCAATTTGGAACACGCCATTCCAAACCATTACCCTGTGATACAACACATCTCCAAGGGTAGCGGCATGGTCAATGGTAGCCATCGTCCTCTTTTTGGTGCGGTAAATGTACTGGTTTGAAAAGTCAGGAACAAACACGTATTCGATCACGCTTGGGTCTTTTTTATAGTGCAACTCCAACAGGTTATTGGACGCATCATAACTTGGGTGTGTATTCTCCATCCCTTTCCACATATTCGTATAGAAGAAAGGCGACCTGCTGTAATCTGACCAAAGCACTGTCGTGCTTGGTGCGACGTATGCGGTGTCCGCTCCGTTTTTCTCGACAGTAACCCCACGCAGTGTTTGTTCAGCATAAAACGGAGCGGCTACATCTAAGTAGAAGGGTTTATCCCCTGTCATTGGCACTGAATCAGCATATTGTATCGTAAAGGGTGCCACGACTTCCACACCATCAGCATGACCAGATACTTCAAGGTAAAACTTGAAACGGTTTTCTGGTGTACTGCCAAAGTCCTCCACAGAAATACTTACAAGCTGACCCGTAAAATCGGTGCCTGCCTGTGAAACGCCCGTGCCGTAGTCAGTCCCGTCTTCCGTAGAATAGGCTCTCCAATGAACAGTCGGTACGGTCGAACCACCTGACTCTATGAACTTAATGTTCCAAGTTCGACTGTTAGTATCATATTGGGGGGTTACCCCAGTGGAGGTCCACGCCAACACTGGTTGCATAGAGTTAGCAAACTGACCGCTGCCTGGGATTGCAGACACGGTTCTGGCATACATTTCACCGCTCACGCTGTCGTAGTCAATGTTGTCCAGAGCGTAGTTTGTCGGCGCATCCAGTACAGCCGTCAGGCTAACGGTAGAAGCCCACACCCCATCGGCAGTTGAGTCGTCTGCAACCAGCTTCAACGTGTAGGACTGCCCATCTACCAACGGTGTGCCAGAAATAGACATGGACCAAACATCGCCCATCTTCGAGAAAGTGCCTTGCTGATCAGCATCAAGCCCCTCCACCAAATAATGAACGGCTGAAAAGCCTGCGCCCGAAGGTTCGGTAAAGCTCGCAGATAGGGTGTTTTCAGTCTGAGTCCATGACAAGCTGATTGGGCGTTGATCCCGTAAAGTGAAACCTTCCTTGACGGAGGTATCAACGGTCACGCCGTCTTGACCAAAAAAGCCATACTCTGCGCGATACTGCTCCAAGCCCACCAAGTTGAATACGGCGCCGCCCCAAATACTCCAATCACCATCGAACTCCGAACTGACGGTATCTCTCCAAGATTCGTCCAAAGTGTCTTCCCAATAGACGGGACCGAATCGAAGCAACTTACCTGTCGCGGAGTCTGTAACGTCCCTAAACGGAACCACAATCGGACTGCCATCAGGATTTGCAACAGACGTTAAGGTCAAATCAGACACGCCGTAAGCACCATATTCTTCAACGGGAAGATCAAACGTCAGGTATCGACCGCGTTGTTCAAACCGCTGAGTCGCAGACGTAAATGTCTCTTGAACCCGACCGAACCGAGTCTGCGCTCCATCGGCATCCCACTTTCGATACCAATCCACGAAGTGAACACCTTCACGGCTCAAGAAATCATATTTGCCGTACCAACCCAAAACAGGGAAGTCAGGATTGTCCACATGTGCCACGCTTGTGGCATCGTAAACGTCTTGAAGTTCTGAAAGCTCGATCTCAGCATCCACACCAGCGTTACCCCACTCGATTGGGAGGCGGTCGATCTGTTCTTGAGAATCAAGCGGACCAACTTTCGCGAATGAGAACTGAGGCACCGCCGCATGTTCACCAAATGCGAGCAGTGCGTGAACTTCAGTAATGTCCCACAACTCGTACTTGTTACCGAACGCGTCGGTATGCTCGACCCAATCTTTCTTAGGTGCCATAGCACCTGCCGAACTGAAGTCTACAAAGAAGTGTAGGGCTTGAGTTGCAACAGGCGGGTCACCAAACCCCGTACCTTCACGGTATGCCACAAAGTGAACGCGGTACTCCAACTTGTCGTATTGCATGTCCTTATTGAAGACAAGTTCGCCAGTGGTTCCCGTAATCGGTTGGTGGTTATCGGCTGTCGCCTCATAGAGAGTAGTCCACAAGCCGTTACCTGCGGGTCTATCTTCTCTCACCGTAATCTGATTACAAAGGTGCATCGCAATGTCTGCACCTTTGGTAGTCACATAATACCTGACTGAAGCATCTGATTTTAAGCCGTAATACACGGAATCTGGACCAGCCCATTGAACATCAAAGCTGTAATCAGCGTCTCGGACAGTGTAGGTGGCATTGAAAGTGCTGTCGTTTGTGTCGCCCTCAGCATCGGTAACACTGGTCAGGAATACAAAGAGTGGTCCTGATTGAAAGGAACCAGGCAAGGTGATCACGATGTCGTTTCCTGAAGCAACGGCTGACGTTGACGGAACCACCGAACCAGACGCATCACGAACTTCTAAATAACCATATCCAGAGACAGGCTCATCAAAGGTAAACGTCACGGTTGATAAGTCAGACTCAACAGTGGAGCCATCAGCAGGCGTCACAGAGACCAAGTTAGGGATCGTCTCTGAGCGATGATTTCTTGCCTCAAAGAAAAGACTCGTAGCAAAGTCATCCTCATACACGTTCGCATTGTTTGAAGGCGTCAAGGGGTTACCCCACGACCCGTTGTAGAACGTAGGATCATGGAGCGAAGAATGTGCTTGCTCAGTAGCCCAACCCATCGGCATGAGTGGTGGGTCAGTTGGTTGCGGTGAAGCCATTGCGCTTAACGAAGGTACTACAGGATTGAGGTAGACCCGAAACAACTCTGAGCCGTCAGGAAGTTCACTGCCGTTTTCATCCAGCAACTTGAATCCGATTCGGTGAGCCATAATGTGATCAGGATAGGATGAGTTTAAGCCAGAAACTTCTACGACAGAGACCATTCGAGCAACACTTGTATGGGGCGTCCAGCCGCCCATCGTACCAGCTACTTGAACAGGTAAGTCATTACCCCAACCCCAAAAGGCTTTTAGATTTGCTTCAGTCATCGACTTTACGGGCGTGTCGAACGCAACATAGATCTCGATAGTAGTCCCGTGATCTGCACCAAAGTTCACCAACCCTTGTGACACGCCACGATTCGCCAACATCGGAAAAACCCTGTCAACGTCGCAGACTAATGATGACGGGGTAATGGCGTTACCAGCGGCATCTTGCAGTGTGGGGGTCAGGTGGGCTTGATACGCGGTTCCAGTCGTCGTGCCTTTGGCACCGATAGTCAGATGGTATCCATCGACCGCAGTGAAAGAAGTGCCGTACAGAGACAAATCCCCTGCGCTCATCTGCGTGACGCTTGTGACTTCCATTTGAGTGGCTTCAGTGAACGACCAGTTGGCGGGATCAAGAGCGCCGACAACAGCCTCGTCAAAGTAGACTGAATACCGACCTTGCATACTCGCACTTTCTACAACCCTTGCGACTTTATTTATGGGTTCACCAACCGCCCACTGTGGTCCTGTCTGGTCGTTGCCCACATATTCGACTTCCCAAAGGTAATAGGTCACTTCAGGCTGCAAGGGATTACCAGCACGGTCTACCATGCCGTTGGGCTTGGAAATCTCCAACTTCAAGGCTTCGTATGCAGGTGCTTCCGAAGGGCTTATCCCCAAGAACGGGTTTTGCGTCTCGATCTGAATCTCTAAGCTGCCGTCTTCGTTGCTATACTCAAAAGGCGTAGAGGCGACCTCAGACACACCTGTCGCAGTCACAGAAATCGGGGCGTCGTTCCAATCTTTCTTCAAGAGCGTAAACTGCCACTGTGTGAGATCTTCCCAAGACCCAGCAACAGACGGCATAAACTCAGAGAATGTGAGGTTGAAAGTCCAGTTGAAGGTGTCTGTCATCAAGCGAACGGACGGGGAGGGGGCTAAAGTTTCAATCCAAGGGTCAAGAATATCGACGTACCAAGACAGCGTTTCCGTGACCAAGGCATTGCCTGCACTGTCGGAGATCTTGTTCGTCGAACCACTTGGGTTGACCATTATGTCCAAGAGTCCGCTTGCACTCATGGCACCTGTGAAAATGATCTCAACTCTGGTGTTTCCTGTATCAGCAGTCAGCTCGTTGACACGAAGAATCTCTAAGGTGTCAATGTGCGAACCAGATAAGAGTTGGTAGTTGTATGTATGATGGGCATTCAGTACGGTTTCACCAAAATCGATGATGACTCGATTGGTGTCAAAGAAAGCTCTGCCCAAGTAGTCAAGTACCTGCGGGTCGGTTCCAGTAATGACGGGAGGCGTTGCATCAATAACAGGCTTCGCAGGGACGATGCTGCCGACGAAAGTCTTTTGACGCTCCATCACATTGGTCGCGTTGAACGCATCCCCGTCCACACCTAATTCTTTCTGCGCTCGCTTCAGGTTCTCTGTAGCTGGTGTCAGAAAGTTAGGGTTGAAAACTTTGTCACTCATCGTCGCCTCCATCTTCGCAAGCACGGTCTACCGTAGGTGTCCTATAGACCATCCAACGGCTAACCCTGACCTTTCTCGATGAGTGGCAGTAAGACCTGTGGCGAAACGAATCGCAAATAGTGAGGTGAATAATGATTGGAATCTTGTGCAAGCATTGGCAGATCAGCCCCGAAGAGTTCGGGCGACTGTTCAACATCCATAATCCCGAACCCTTTTACAACGGAACCGCCACCCTTTCGGCACCCCTGTACGAACGGTTCTCTAAGGTCATGCAGTTGGCAACCAAGATGGAAGCCGAAGGCTCTATCGCGATAGAGCTTGAAGCGTTCCAACAGGAACACAACTTGACCGTTAAAGAGTTGAGCAACGGCATCAAGGTATCCACAGATACCGTCCAGCGTTGGATGAACCTTGAAGCCAAGCCGAACCGTGCCAGCACCCTTCGGGTCGCAGCCTACATCAACCGCTCCCCATTAGAAGAAGAGTGGGGATACCAGTTCGACCGCTTGGTAAAGAACATGAAAATGTTCGGCATGCGGAAGGGTCATGTCGCAGAGCAGATGGGCGTGACCATTGCGACGTTCTCGACCTACTACAGTGGGAAGTGCAACCCGCGCACCCCCTACATGGAGTTGTGGCTACCTTGGCTGACCGACTTTAACGACAGTTTGGATAAGGTCGGACCAGTCTGGAACTCCCCGCCAAACAAGCACTAATGGCTTGGGTTGTCACACCCGTTGAAGACAAGGCTTGCCCCTACCCGTGGTCACTGACTTGGGAAGGGGATGCACTTGCCTACTTCCAGCACCAATGGATGGCAGAACAGGCGTTAGACGCCGCCGTTGAGCATGTTGGGAATCCGAACCTGTATGTAGGAACGAAGCTCAGTGAGAACTTCCAGCGGCGCATCAATCGCATCATATCTCGGACAGTGCCGTGTAAGACCTGCGGTGCAAAAATCGGTAGCCCCTGCAAACGCATGTCGGAACATGTGACGATGTATGAGAACCCGCATGAAGACCGTCGGGATCGGATGGACGCCTTTCTGTTGAGCTTAGAGGGCTGAGGCGGGTCTGCCATTGGTGCGTGGGTGTTCAATCCCAAGCCGTTTAAGTCGTCGGCTTACAGTGGTGGCACCAACGCCTAACTCTCTGGCGATCTGTCTAATGGGGATGCCTTGAGCCGCCATTCTTCTCAGGGTGGCTTCAGGCATCTTCATTCGCACTTTGTAGTGATCCCCTTGGAAACCGAAGCCCTCGACCTTGTACTTCATGCAGTCAGGTACATGAGGGCGAATGATCTCAAGGAAACGGTGGGCGGTGTCTTCACGTTCCATGTTGA
>MDTG01242524.1_pt1 | contig 10660 bp, 10 predicted proteins | sample 811421 | NCBI WGS metagenome assembly MDTG01 (sample SAMN05326645, study PRJNA326480) | marine metagenome | isolation source: seawater | place: Pacific Ocean: South East | collected 2011
AGCCACCAGGTTGAATTATGCTTGTTATGCCGATTTCGCTCGAGGTATCAACACCGTCACGGAAAGGGAAGAAAGCGTCGGAAATCATCATCGCTCCTTTTGCTTTCTGCCCGGCCCTCCTTGCAGCAATACGAACTGCCTCAACTCGGCTCGTCTGACCTGGACCGATCCCTACAGTTGAGTATCCCGATTCTGTTTTACGAACAAGAATAATTGCATTTGACTGGACTTCCGCGATAACTGAGGTTCCGAACCTGGCTAGGTTTAGCTCATCCTCATCGAGAGTCTTGTCGGTGACATGTCTCACATTCTCCCAATCGATTCTATGGATGCCTTGAATTTGGGATAACCAGCCTCCCTGTACTTGTCGTAATTTAGGCTCATCGATGAGCTCTCCAAGTGGGTCAAGAGTCAGCATTCTCCTATTCTTACCGTTTGAGAGTACTTCCAAGGCATCCGATCGGTAACCAGGAGCGATCATGCATTCAAAGAAGTGGTCACCAATCGACTCAGCGGTTTCTTTCTCCACCACCCTATCGAATGCAATCACACACCCGAATGCGCTCTCTGGATCACTTGCAAGTGCATTTTCCCAAGCCGAAACCTGATTATTGGATAGTGAGGCTCCGCATGGATTGGTGTGCTTGATGACCACACAGGAGTGTGATTCAAAATCACAAGTCTGAGATAGGGACCTAACTAGTCTTAGAGACGCATCCAGATCGAGATAGTTATTGTACGAGAGGGGTTTTCCGCCATGTTGTTCTGCTCTGGAAAGACCTCTTGGCTTTCCGGTGGATGGATAGAATGAAGCGTATTGGTGTGGATTCTCACCATATCTTAGTTCTATGCCATACTTTGAAGAAGCCAAAATCCTATTAGGAATCCTGCTACCAAGGAATCTACTCCATAGCTCGTTTGAAATGGCTGAATCATATGCAGCCGTAGATTGAAACGCGGAAAGAGCTAGTTCTTTCCTCATTTCTAAATCGACTCCAGAAGGCTTTCCATTTGATTCCGAAAGAGCATGTAAGATTGTTGCATATTGCTCTGGATGTGTAACTATAATGACATCGGCATGATTCTTAGCCGCGGATCTGATCATGGTGGGTCCGCCAATATCAATCATCTCAATCAGTTCCTGATCGCTTACTGGAGGGTCTGTAGCTGCAGTATCCTCGAAGGGGTAGAGGTTTACGCATACCATATCTATACCAACATATCCCAAATTGTCCAGAGTCTGCATATCTCCTTCAGAGTCACGTCTGGCGAGAATTCCCCCATGAAAAGCTGGATGGAGAGTTTTCACTCGTCCATCTAAAATCTCTGGATGGCCGCTGACATCTGACACGTCCGTGACTTTGAATCCGGCTTTCCTGAGCTTTAGGGCCGTCCCTCCAGTAGAGATAATTTCCCAATCCATCGAATTAAGTGTTTCAGCTAGGTCTTCGATTCCGGTTTTATCCCAGACGCTGATTAGCGCTCTGGGTCTCACCATGAAGAATGGGCGTGTGTAAGAGGCTTGAAAGTTAGTGGTGACTATTCGCCTCTTGCGGAAATGACTTGATCTATCCTAAGCATCCCCATGGCTGTCTCTGTAGCAGATTCCAGCGAATTCTCAATTACTGATCTAGGATGCCATGTTCTATCAATTTTACAAATTTTACCATCTTCAGAAACTCCAGTGAAATCCTCCTCAAGAGGGATTGCTCTTAGTTCCAGGATTTTGTCTAAGGGCTCACCGCCCGAGTTCTCCACAAGCGTGGCTGGGATGGACTCAAGGGCTCTAGCGAATGCTTCCATTGCGAGTCGTTCTCTTCCCCCCTGTTTTTCAGAGGCCACCCTAACCGCGCTAGCCATCCTGCTGTGGATTGATCCGGCTCCGGGGAGTAGTTCTTCTTTCATGGCTAGAGATGTAGCTCTCAATGAATCGTGAATGCCTCTGATTACCTCCTCGGTTCCGGCTTCTCCTGCTCCTCCTACCTCTATGGTAACTACCGAGGGGTTTGGGCAGTCCTCTATTCGAATGATATCTTCGACTTCATCCGAAGCCTGCTTTTTCTCCCATGTGGCCTTTCCACAAATTCCCATTGCCTCTTTGTCTATTTCTGATGGGCTTTGTACAATTCTCGATCCTGTAGAATCCGATGCATTCTTTAATTCGGAAGGGTCCAATTCTCCAATCACTAGAATTCCATTTTCGCTTAGCATGTGGAGGATATCATTGTCTATTTCTCCTGAGCAGAGGATGATTTTGGCAGAGGATTCTACAATGCTTTCGAGGATTTCATTTTTCCTATTCATCTCTACTTCGATGAATGAGTCTAGACTCTCAGCCTTTGAGATCTTGATTTCTGCATCCCTCGTCATTTCTCTGATCTTAATATCTCCTTCGAGACAGGCTATCTTGGAATTAAAAATGTCATTGGGAAGGCTGTCCAAGAGCACTCTCTTTCTAAGTACAACGCCCTTAACGAGTCTTGAGTCACTTAGAGACCCAGTTCCAATCTTTTTCATCGAGACGTGCTCTGCCGATGGATCATCCCGATTTTCTGAAACTGTAGTCAGTGCTTCGACAATGATGGGTGCAAAGTGGTCTAGAGCCGCTTCCGCTACCTTTCCTCTTAGTGCGGTTTCAGCAACTGCCAGAAGTTTTTCTTGATCGGCTGGAGAGGCGTCTGATTCAGATTGGGTAAGACAGGCCTCAAGCGCAATCTCGTACCCGTCTACTAAAGTAAGCGGGTGTAATCCTTTTCTGAATAGAGTGTCTGCTTCCAATAGTAATGCCCCACACAACAACATCGTAGTGGTGACCCCGTCTCCGCAGGCTTCTTCTTGGGATTCCGCCATTGAAATCATCATCTTGGCTGCCGGATGCCTAACCATTAGTTCTGCAACTATCTTGGCTCCATCATTGGTTACTGCTGTTGATCCATCAGTCTTGTATAGCATTTTATCGAGACCTCGTGGTCCAAATGTCGGCTTCAATAAATCGGAAAATGTCCTTGCTGCCACAATTAGCTTCTCCTGAACATCAGTACCACTGGTGACCTTAGTACTCTGTGATGTGATATTGATATTCGAGTTCTCTGAACCGTCGCCCACGTTTTCCTTCGGCGGGAATGATTGTGATGAATGCTTTGAGGATAAAACCAAGTAGTTTGATACAAAAAAGGCCAATATCTATGACTAATTCTCAAAACCGGCTGTTAATGAGAAAACGTTTGTCTATGCTAGTAATTTTCTTTTCAGTTTTTGCTATTCTCTCATTTGTGCCAACATCTTCAGCCCAACAACTATTTCCTGAGGTCGATTTAGAATGTGACGATCAATTACAACTAGATTTTTTGTCCGGATACTCTAGTGTTGTAGTCAATTGTGAATTGACTAATCCTACCACACTTACAGAAGAAGTCGAGGTAGATTATCAGTCGGGTGAGCTGACGGCTTCGGGGCCTGAGAGTGTCACTGTTGAAGGTGGAGAAACTGTTGATTTTCTTGTTATTGTACAAGCAGAAAACGATCAAATGGTAGGAATCTACGAAATTAACGTGAGTGCGGTAGTTACTCAATGGGCGGGTGCCCCGGTGGCTATCTTTGGTTTCTCGGACGAGGAAGTGGTGGAGATTGAGGTCCTTCCATACACTTTATGCTCTATTTCGGGTCCATCGTCGATATTCGTCGAATCGGGGGAGGATGTTTCATTCTCGATATTTTACGAGTGTGATAGCAATGAGCAGAATCAATTGGAGGTATCGCTGCATCTGCTTGAGAAAGGAAGCTCTCAGGAAAATATCTGGCCTTCTGGATTTAACGATTTGTCCCAAGGTGATTGTATTGTGCAAAACCCCATGGGTTCTATAGGATGTGATTTTCTTCTAACTACACCCCCCAACCTGCAGAGTAGATGGGAAGGATGTCTAATAATAATTGATGATTTGACTGCCGGAGAAACGTCCTGCTCCAGCAACTTTGCATTCCAACTTACGGTTAATGAAAGAGAGGTTGTAGTTCCAAATGTGGGATTAGATCTTAATGGAACGGTTCTGGAAGATTTGGGGGTCACACCAGAAAATCAGAATTTAATTTTCGGAGGGACTGGCATTATTTTGGTCCTTTCCATATTACTTCTGATAGGCTGGAGGAGACGAGATCGCTAACGGTGACTAACCTAAAATTGTGATCATCCATCTGAGTGAAAGAGAAGTACTCGCTGCTAATGCAATTGAAGGTACTACTTCGAAACTAAATGAAGTTGTGTATATCCAGAAGAATGCAGCTGACAAAATTATGATTGTGAAAGAATCTGTTGCCATTTTCACATCCATACCTGAATACATAATGATATGATCTCTCTTACGGATTCCTATAACGGCGATTGAAATTATTGTGATGAGGATTAAGTGACCGACTACCCATCCGATTGAGTTTCCAAACGCCGAGTATAAGCTGTTCTGGAAATCACCAAGGAAGATTGAAGCTAGGTTCACCATATCGTTGGGTCTGGTTATGGATTATTCAACTCAGCGGAGTTATGTATATCCTTGTTGTAATGTTTTCTCGCTGAATTCGATTTTTGTCTGGATAATACAGTTTCAACCCGTTTATCTAATTACAATATGGCATAGGCGGGCTATGAGCATGGGTGTTGATGTAGTGATCCCGACCTTCCGAAGAGAGGAAGAGTTGAAGCGGTGCCTCGCTGCTCTCGAAGAGCAGACGGTTCGTCCAAAGTCAATAGAAGTAGTAGATGATTCGAAGTCTGACAGAGGGCCTGCATTTAGTAGAAACAAGGGGTGGCGTAGAGGTGTTGCTGAGATCGTTGCGTTCACCGATGACGATTGCGTCCCATCTAAGACCTGGATAGAAGATATCCTTAGAGAGATGGAGGATGGTGCTGTGGCAATAGAAGGCGGCGTCACAACATTAGATGATAATGGCAATATTCTCAGGATGGATCCGAAAGCTCAAGATAAATGGAATCGATTCAAAACTGCAAATATGGACTACCGGCGCGATGTATTGGAAAGCGTTGATGGTTTTGATGAGAGATACTACATTCATAGAGAGGATACCGATTTAGCTTGGAGAGTAATCAATTCAGGCCATTCAATCAAGTGGTGCCCCGAATGTATTGTACACCATCCAGATAGGTTTGGGGTTGAAAGGTTTACAATTGAAAGTGAGTTACTGCTATACAGGTGTGATTCGAGAAAGTATGTAGAAATAGCAGCAGGAGTAATTTCGTTCAAAAATATAAAAAATGGAACCCTAAGGAATCTGAGGAGAGGGATGCGAGGCGATTTTAGGGTTGTAAAATCTCTTACTTTTCACGAATCGCTTCTGCTATGGTCAAAGGCTGGTATTTTGGCCGTTATCAGAAAAATCGGTTTCTAAATTTTATTTTTTGAATTATCAGAAATTATTTTTATCCAGTGTTCGGTACTAAAATTGGTTTTTTCTTGGAATAATTCTAAATCTTTGGAAACAAATTTCTCACATATTTCATAATATTTCTCTTCCATTGAATAACTAGAATTTCTAGAGGTCAATAGTTTCGTTTTATAGATATTAATGCCAAATAATTCAAGTGGATAGATTATCGGTGCTTTCAAAAAAAAGGGTATTTTTGATGCTATTTTCGCTACAATATTGCCTAGATTGGATTGGATTCTCCTATCTATGGCTTTATTCGCATTTTTTTGGTCTAGGACCATAGAGGTATAGTGATTTATGCCGAGGAATTTCTCGATTTTATGAATTACATGTTCCGGTTTATTTTTCATTCGCTCGCTGTCAATAATGTGAATTTGGCTTATTGGAAAATATTCCAACCAATTCTGAATTGATTGTCCATAGAGTGATTCTTGACGTAACCTATCGTCTTTCCATGCCTCATCGAACTCTGTCCAATCAGTACCGTTCTTCTTATCTGCCTCTAGATCTACTATCATTCTCCAATGGCTTACTGATCGTTCCACTGGTTCACGAAGGCACAAAATTAGTTTAGCATGGGGGATTTTATCCGCTATCCTTTTTGGTGCTAAGGGGCAAGCAAACGTATGAATAGAGGAGTCGATTCTCAGCCCTTCCTTGTCAAAACATGCATCATAGGATTTCCATTTTGGTTCAGAAAAATCTCTACCAAAAGTTCCTTTGTGTGTTGCTACTATATCTGGTTCTTTTGGATTAGACATGGATATTTCAGGGTGTTTTGAGAGGTTATCGGAAAGCCAAGTCGTACCTGCTTTAGGGGCGCCGATTATGAAGCAGTTTGGAAGTTTATGATTTACTTTTATTATGATGCCCCCACATTGAAATATCAAGATTAAGATTATGGAAAAATTCAGTAATTTTTTCTGGACCGTCCTTATCTAAGTCGAATTCCAATAAGTCTCCCGGCCTATCTGAGAAATATTCCTTCACATCTGAAATATGTTGATTCCAGTGGTTTCTCCAACACTGATTTAATTCTTCTTGGGAACTATGGTATCTGTCTCCATGTTTGCAGTAGAAATACCCCTTTTCGAGAAATCTAATTCTGCTATTTATCCAGTCCTCGACATTCCTTGTATTCAAAATAAACCTGCTTCCCGGATATTGCTTGTCAAGTTCACTAAACCTTTCGAATGCATATATTGGAGTTAATTTACCTTCGGGTAAATTCTTGTAGAGTCTTCTGAAGGGCTTTTTTTTGAACAACTTTTTGGATTCAGACTCAACTTCCACGAATTCCATATCCCCATAGGCGAAATACCCATCAATGTAGGAAAGTAATGGTTTACCTTCCATATATGCGGCTTCAATACCAGCGGCTATCGTGCCCCTGCCCCAATGCAGACACTTCAGTCCATTTGCTTGAAAGAAACGAATTAGTGTGGTGGTTCCACATCGATTAAAACCTATTTGAAAAATCCTCGGCGAAGATGTTCCCCTCGTCATGCACTAAACTCCACCAGAGCCTGAATTATAACTTGATTCTATACAATTAACTGAAAAACTTCTGTGAGATCGGAGGGGGGAGGATTGCTTGTGTACAGGCTGATTTGGTTTCAGCATATACACAAAGCAGCAGGGACTCTAATTGTAAACTTGGCAAAGGCAAATGATGAAATTCTGTTCGGAAATAATGCAAACGGAAACCCTCTTGACGAGAAGGGTGAAAGGATCGAGCTTTGGAATTATAATTCAGCACAACTGGCGTCATTCATAGATAGCTGTGAAAGTGAGGGAGTTACTTTCGTTGCGACTGAACATGGCTCTCCAGACTTTGAATACCTTAGTCGGGATGATAGAGTTGTATTAATAACGGCTCTTAGAGATCCGGTATCCCGAGCAGTTTCAAACTATAATCATGCATACTTTGGTGGGTACACCAAAGCTCCCAATATTGGTGATTATTTATCTGAAAAACGCTTTTTTATGTCTGACAACTTCTATGTCAGGACATTTTCTAGAAAGGAGCAGTTTCCATTGGAAGAAATCTCGGATGAAGATGTAAAGAGTGCAGGAAATACTCTCTCTCTTTTCCATTTGGTCTTGTTGCTTGGAAAGGTTGATGTGTTTTCCGTCTTGTCTGAAGAGTTTGGATGGACCGTATCTTCCGTAGATTCGCATGCCACTTTTGGCGATCCTTGGAAGATATGGAATATGCTTAAGAAAGTCCAAATAACTAGGTTACTAAGGTATTTGAGAGGATTGAGCGCTCCAGGGGATCAATCCTTACTAAACGGAAGGTATGATCTTGACTTGAGTTTGATGAAAGCACTTGAAGAAGATATTAGCATTGGTTAGTAGGGCTTGTAAACTGAAAATGGAGATGATTAGGTGTCTGAACAAATCAATATGGAAGATATAGCCTGGGTACTAGGTCACACAAAACTCTCGAAACCTGTTTCCATTTCTACATTGGATGGAGGATGGGATAATTGCAATATATTGCTGGAGTTTGCGGAAGGAGAAAAATTCGTTCTAAAGGCTTGGTTTGCTAACGAAATATCCGAAGTTGGGAGAGTTATAGAAAGACACGTCCACCTTGATAATTACGGAATACCTACGGTCATACCTTTGAATCTTGATGGTCATGGTCTAATAGCCAATAAGGACGGTTTTGCATGGACTTTGATGCCATACATCGAAGGTGGTTTCCTAGGAAGTGATTCTACGTCACTTAGATCACTTGGTGAGGTTCTTGCTCGAATGCATTGTATTCCGGAAGCAGATTGCTTTCCTAAAGAGTATAGGATGGGGTTCAGTTTTTTTGAAAGGGTCTCCATATTGTGTAGGGAGCGAGATTTGTCATTAGGTTTCTTAGATATTTTAGCAAGGGAGGTCTCTTTGCTGAAAGAGAGGCTGCCCTCAGATCTTCCTAATGGAATCCTTCATGGGGATATTTTTCCCGACAACATAATTGGGAGTGAGGGTTCAGTTAATGCAATTCTAGATCTTGAGGAGGCTTGGATTGGGCCTCTCTGCTTCGATCTCGTCATGGCTTTCGTAGGATTCGGCTGGAAAGGAGGGCAGCCGATATCTAGTCGCTGGAATTCTCTAATTGGAGGCTATCAGAGCGTTAGATCACTAAGCGAGGAGGAGATTTACGCATTTCCCATTATGCACAGATATGCAACACTAGCAATAGCTTGTTGGAGATTCTGGAAGCATAATCTAAGCGTCCCCGACAAAGAATTGTCAGGAAGATACTTGGAAATGGTTGATAGGTTTGGGCTCGAATTCGATTTCTCAGAGGGATTAGAATGAGCGGTGTAGTTCACTCTGTAAACGTCAGTAATGGAGGGGTTCCAAAGAACAGGGTTGAATCTTCAGAGATAAGAAAGCATGGTCTAGAGGGCGATTATAACAGGTTTCGTGAAGGACAGGGGGGAGACCCTGATAGAGCAGTCTGCATCTTCTCGCTAGAAGTATTAGAGAGTCTTAAGGAGGAAGGTCATCCGATAGAAGTTGGTTCAACCGGTGAGAACATAACAATTCAAGGAATAAAATGGGATTCTCTAGTGGAAGGGACACTTCTAGAGATTGGTGATGTCGTCCTTGAACTTAGCGAGCCTTGTGCACCTTGCTCGAAGATTGGTGCATCCTTCATTGACAGAAGTTTCGATAGAGTTAATCACGACCGTGAGTTTGGTTGGTCTAGATGGCTAGCGCGTGTTTTACGGGAAGGAACGGTGAAAATTGGGGATTCCGTGAATATTATTATTACACCCAACGGCTAGAATTCGGCGATGGAAACCGGCACGGATACGTTGATGATTGGAAGAGGGGCCAAGAGAGTTGGCCTTTTTGAGAGGATTTCTCGAGGTTGGAAGATGACGAAGCTCGGTATAGCTGTCGTCAGATCGGATCCAGAACTTATGATCTACTCACTTCTTTCTGCTTTATTTTCTCTAGGGGCAATTGGCGCAGCGATATCTAGCTCAGTCGGCCTAGAAGTTATCAGTTCAAATCCAGATTGTGTGGGTGAAAGCTGCGGATCCGAGCTTGTTCTGGCTCATATGGCCATATGGTTCGTTTTCTACATGGTAGTTTCTATAATCACAGTTTTTTGGAACGCAGCTATAATCGCAAGCGCTTACGAGAGAATAAGCTCGGGGAGTAACCCAAGCTTCTCCTACGGTATAGGACAAGCAATGAGGTGCCTCCCCCAGATTTTTGTCTGGGGAGTTATTGCTGGTACCGTGGGGCTTTTCATTCAGATTCTGGAGGGGCTCGCCCATAGTGATGACTCGCCGCTACCACTCAGGTTGATCGCAGGGTTTGCTAGCTTAATCATAGGGATAGCATGGTGGGTCGTCACATTCTTCATGGTTCCATTGATTGTACTAGAAAAATCGGGGGTGCTTGATGGAATGAATAGAGGTACAGAGCTCTTCAAAAGAACCTGGGGAGAGGATGTGTCTTCCCACATAGGGACCGGTCTTCTCATGTTCTTCTGTATACTATGTATTACCGCTGTCGGAGGCATAGTAATGGTACTGGGAGACTTGGGTTTAATTCTGGGAATTATAATTATCTCCGTAGGGCTACTTTTCACAGTTCTTTTCTTTTCAACAGTTGAAGCGGTCAACAGAGCATCTCTGTTCTACTATGCTAAGACAGGTCAAGCACCTCCTATGGCGGCAAAGATTGGTATCGGTTGGTAGGTGATTTATTGCCAGGCATCAGTCCGGGGGCCGAGATCATTGAGGAGGTTGTTGTTGCTGTTGCAGACAGCATCCCAGAGGGAGATGAGAATAGTCTATGGAGAGCATTCAGGAGGTCTTTTGCAATCTGCATACCACTAGTTCCCATCATGTACTTCGCCATGTGGAAGCTTGGATACCTCTGAAATAGACGGTAGTAAGCCCCCAACTCAGTAGCAGAGGTACCCGAGCGGTCAAAGGGGCTGGGATGAGGTCCCAGTGCGTAGTGCTTCGCAGGTTCGAATCCTGTCCTCTGCACCACCAATCTTCCCTATTTTGATGAATGATCGTACATGCCGGCCATGGTTTTAATTGGTTGAATGGTCAGACACGTACATGCGGACCGTAACGGCTGTGTCAACTGCTTTTTTGATGTTCATTTGCTCCATGGCTGGATGTATCGAGGCTTTAGAGGACCTCGGCGAGATAATCGGCTGCTCGGACGAGTCCGCCTCGAACTTCGA
>MDTG01242836.1_pt1 | contig 10659 bp, 11 predicted proteins | sample 811421 | NCBI WGS metagenome assembly MDTG01 (sample SAMN05326645, study PRJNA326480) | marine metagenome | isolation source: seawater | place: Pacific Ocean: South East | collected 2011
GAGCAAGAGTACGGACGGGCAGTTTCGCTTTGTCCTCAAGGCCGGCAACGCCGAAACGATTTTGACCAGTGAGCTCTACACGGTGCGCGCCAGCGCCGAAAATGGTATCGCCTCTGTGCAGAAGAATTGCGCGGACGACGCGCGATACGAGCGCAAGGAAGCCCGCGATGGCCGGCACTATTTTAACCTCAAGGCAGCCAACCATCAGGTGATTGGCACCAGTCAGATGTACGCAGCGGCGGCCAGTTGCGAGAAGGGCATAGCGTCAGTGAAGAGCAACGGCAGCACCACCGAGGTCAAGGACAAGACTGGCGCTTGATGCCTTCACCCCGAACCTGGGCATTGTCTGTTGATCAGCCCGGTCGCCGGCCGCCGGCCGCCGGCTGGTTGCTGTAACACATTACCTATGGGAGCCGGTAGCGCCAGCTAAAGGTGCTGCTGGCGCTCCTTTAATTCTTGGCACCGTTCTGGTGCATCTCGATTCTTTTTGTTTTCTTTTGGTGCGCGATTTGCGTGCCTTTCGGGCGGGTGTGCGCCTGCAGCCCCCCCCTGAAACCGATAATCTGGCACTTGGTGTGAACTTTGCTAATTTGTTCATACTGGCGCTGCCCCGTCCTTATATGTGTGGTCGGTAGGCGCTCTCTCCGCCCGTACAAGGAAGCCTGATGCTGTTCCCCCGCCTTACACCGCTGGCTGCTGTTTTGCTGCTATCGTTGCCTGCCATTGCCAGCGCAGAGCCTGTGTCGCTGGCCGCTATTACCGTCAAGGGCCAGGCCATGGCCGATAGCACTGATCAGGCCTATTCGGTCAGCCGTTTGCACGCCGACGATATTCGTGAGGCGCACGTTGATCAGGTGCAAAGCCTGCTGCGTAAGGTGCCGGGTATGAATGTCAGCACGCTGGGGCTGCCGGGGGTGGCAGACAACATCTCGCTGCGCGGCTTTGGTGCCGGCGGGCACGGTGGGGACATCGGCTTTGTTGTCGATGGCATCCCGCTCAACGAGGCCATGTCGCACGCCGATGGTTATGGCGACCTGAACGTGATCATTCCGCTGGAGTTGGAGCGCATCGATGTGCTGCGGGGCCCGGTCTCGGCGCTGTATGGCAACTACAACCGGGCCGGCACGGTCACGCTGCAGAGCCGCCGGGGTGGCAACTACCGCGATCTGGACGTCAGCGTGGCAGAATTTGGCAATCTGGACCTGCAGGCAGCCGGCGGCGTTGAGGCCGAGCGTCAGCGTTTTAACCTGGCTGTGCAGGCGGTCCATGATGATGGTTTTCGCGATCAGTCGCAGGCTGACCGGCAAACCCTGGCTGGCCGCTGGGCGCTGGATGTGAGCCCTGATCTGGAAGTAGCCCTGTCGACCCGCCTGCATCAGGCCGAGGCAGACAATCCCTCTTATTTGCCCTACGCCGATTACCGGCATGACCCCTATGGCGTCTACCGCGACGTGCAGAACGACGGCAGCGAGAAAGAGTTCAGAACCCTGCGTCTGGATGCCAACTACCAGTTGGCTGACGATGTGCGCCTGTTGAGTTTTGTCTACCACACCAACCAAGACTTCAGCCGCTGGTTTACCCGGCCGGTCAGCGGTGTCTGGACCCAGCGTGAAGAAACCTACGACCGCGATGTGCTCGGCGGCGGCTTCAACCTCAATGGGGACAGTCAGCTGGCGGGCAAGGCGCTGACCTGGGTCACCGGCATCGAGACCTCTCGTGAACGCACCGATTACCTGAAGTACGAAGACACCCAATACCGCCAGCGGGTCGGCCTGCCGGAGCTGGATCGTCGCTTCAGCCTGAACAACCTGGCGGCTTTCGGCGAGATGCAGTGGCAATTGCACCCACTGTTCATGCCCAGCCTGGGCCTGCGCTGGGATCGCTTCACCGGCGACTGTGATCTGCAAGGCGCGCAAACCTCGACGGCGGCGTGCGAGCGCATGTCGTCGGTCAGCCACACCAGCCCCAAACTGGGCATTCGCTCGCAGCCGCTGGATTGGCTGGAGCTGCGTGGCAGCTGGGCCGAGGGCTTTGCCATCGCGCCAGATACCGCCAAATACGACCTGGGCGCAGGCAGTGTGTCGCCCAACGTGTTCCGGCAGGTTGAGCTGGGTATCACGCTGACATGGCGTGACCTGGGCTTGGATTTGGCGACCTACCGCATCGACTCCAGCGATGAGATCGGCCGCAACCCGGCCGGCGATTACGAGAACTTTGGCGAGACCCGCCGTCAGGGCGTGGAAGTGGCCGGCTACTGGTATCTGACCGACAGCCTGGATGTGTCGCTGGCCTGGGCCACGGCGCAGTCGGAGATTCGCAAGCACCGTGATGCTTCCCTGGAAGGCAACCGGGTGACCGGTGTGCCCAGCCACACCACGACCGCGCAGCTCAACTGGCGCCCGCTGACGAATTGGGAAACCAGCCTGACGCTGCGTGATATCGGTGATTACGCGGTCAATGCCAGCAATCAGCTGGTCGATGGCGGCTACCGGGTAACCGACCTCTCGCTGGCCTACCAGTTTCCGGGTACCCCGGACTGTCGCGCCTACCTGGCGGTGGAGAACCTGACCGACAAGGTCTATGCCTCCACGGTCTCCACCATCGGGTATGCTACCGGCGCGCCCCGTCGCGTCAGTCTGGGCCTTCAGGCCAGTTTCTGACCTAGCTCATAAGGAGTTCGATCATGTTTTACCCCCTGCGCCGCCTGTTTGCGGCAACCAGTCTGGCCTTGCTCAGCCCCTTGGTCAGTGCCCATACCGTCTGGCTGGAAGCGACTGACCGCGCGAGCGACTATGCGGTGCGCTTTGGCGGCCATGCCGGCGTGCTGGAGGACTTTCCGCCGGCCAAGCTGACCGAGGTTCGCGCCATCGACGAGGCCGGTGAGCCGATCAACATCGCTCGTCAGGACCTGGCCGCCAGTGTCCGTTTGCAGACCGCTAAGCCAGCCTCCCTGTTGACCCTGACCTTTGACAACGGCATCTGGAGCCGCCTGCCCAGCGGTCGTAGCGAGAACCTGCCGATGGATCAGGTGGAGGGCGCCGAGTCGGCGGTCAATGCAGTCAAATACCACAAGTACATTGCACGCTGGGATGCTCAGGCCAGCCAAGCGCAGGGCCAGCCGTTCGAACTGGTACCGCTCAATCAGCAGGCACCCGCCGCTGGTGAGCCGCTGCGCCTGAAGGTACTGATCAACGGCCAGCCGGCGCAGGGTATTGCTCTGGCCTTTGGCGAGGAAGGTGACGATGCCGTCAGTGACGCCGAGGGTGTCGCGGTACTGAACGCGCGCGCCGGCGTCAATCGTATCTGGTCTGGACAGCGACTTGAGGTGGCGAACAACCCCGCCTACACCCAGCTAAGCACCGAATACAGTCTGGTGTTCCATGCGCAGGATTGAGCTGCAGCTTGCTGCGTTGCTGGCGCTCTGGCTGTCGGCCTTTGCCGTACAGGCCCACGGCCTGGATGTGATTGCTCAGCACAGTAATGACCAGGTGTCTGGTCTGGCCTTGTATACCGACGGCACGCCGGCGCAGGCGATTTACGTTGCGCTGGTCGCGGCCGAGGATGCCACTCAGGTACTGGGCGAGAGCAAGACTGATGGCGAGGGCCGCTTTGTGTTTGCTGCGCGCGCCGATGGCGGCATGCGGGTCATTGTTGAGGGCGAGGAGGGGCATCGCGCCCAGGCGCTGGTCAGCGACTTGCCGGCCAGTAGCGGCAGCAATGCGACGCTGTTGCTGCTACGTGAGGATATCGCCCGCCTGCAGCAGCATATGTGGTGGCGTGACCTGATTGGCGCTATCGGCTACCTGGTCGGCATTGCTGGTCTGTGGGCGTTGTGGCGCAGTCGTCAGAGCGGGCGGGTGCGCTGATGCATATCGCTGAAGGTGTGCTCAGTCTGCCGGTGCTGGCCGGTTGTGCGGCCTTGTCGGCGGGCTGTGTCGCCATGGGTGTGCGCCGCCTGGACGAGACACGCATGCCGCTGGCTGCGCTGCTGGGCGCCGCCTTTATGGTCGCCAGTACGCTGCATATGCCGGTTGGCGTGGGCAGTGTGCATCTGATTCTTAACGGCCTGGCCGGTTTGCTGCTGGGCTGGGCGGTGTTTCCGCTGTTCTTTGTTGCTCTGCTGCTGCAGGCGGCGTTGTTCTCCTTTGGCGGCTTTACCGTGCTGGGTGCCAATCTGCTGATCATGGCCGCGCCTGCGCTGCTCTGTCATCTGCTGCTGGCACCGGCGCTGCGGGGCGAGCCCAGCCGGCGTCGGTTGCTGCTGGTGGGTGCCGGCTGCGGTGTACTTGGCGTGGGCGGAGCCACCGTGCTGGCGGCTCTGCTGCTGAACCTGAGCGGTGGCAGTTTGTTTGATCATCTGGTTGGCATGCTGGTGCTGTCCCATGCGCCGGTGTTTGTGGTCGATGCCCTCATCAGCGCGCTGGCGCTGAACCTGTTGTGGCGCATGCTGCCGGATATGACGCGGGAGCTGTGTCCGTGAGTGCGCCGCAGCGGTTACTGCTGGCCATGGCTGGGGCGCTGGCAGGGGCCCTGTTGCAGCAGACCTGGCAATTGCTTGCGTTGCTGGTGGTGGCCGTCGCTGCGTTGCTGTGCGTGGCGGCACTGCGCCTGGCCTCGCCCGGCTGGCTGCTGCGCCGGGTGGCGCTGCTGAATGTCTTTGTGGCGCTGGTCTGGCTGACCTTGCCCTGGCAGTGGTCTGCAGGCGCGCTCAGCTGGAGCGAGGCGGGTGTGCAGGCGGCGCTGCATATCAGCTTGCGCAGTAACATCGCCGGGCTGTTCTGCATCGCCTTGCTGGCCGGCATGAATGCCTTTGAGGTGGCCGCGGCCGCCGCGCGTCTGGGCATGCCGGCGCGGCTGGCCCAGCTGTTGTTGCTGACGGTGCGTTATCTCAGTGTGCTGCAGCAGACCCGCCAGCAGGTGCAGCGAGCTATGCAGGCACGAGGCTTTCGGCCGCGCTGCAACTGGCGCACGGTGGAAGTGCTGTCCTTGCAGGTGGCACTGATCCTGGTGCATGCGCTGCTGCGCGCCGAGCGGGTGGCGCAAGCGATGCAGGCGCGGGGACTGGCGCAGCGCCTGCGTGTCCCTGCCCAGCCTGTTGAGGCGCCAGGTTTGGCGGCCGGGCAGGAGTGGCGATGAGTGTGCTGATTGAGGCGAGCGGGCTGCGGCTGGCGCGCGGCCCGCAGCGCCAGCTTGCGCTGCCGGACTTTGCCCTGCATGAGGGCGAGCGGCTGTGCCTGGTGGGGCCAAGCGGGCGTGGCAAGACCAGCCTGCTGCACGCGCTGCTAGGGTTTGTGCCGCTGCAATCAGGCAGTCTGCAGGTGTTTGGCCGCGCGCGCAGCCGCGAGGCGGACTTTGTGCCGCTGCGCGGGCCGCTGGGCTTGTTGTTTCAGGACCCGGTCGATCAACTCTTTGGCCCGACCGTGGCCGATGATGTGGCCTTTGGACCGCGCAATATGGGACAGGACCGCGCGCAGGCCGGCCAGTTGGCGCTGCGTACCCTTGCCGCGCTGCAGCTGGAGCACTTGGCCGAACGGCCGGTGCAGCAGCTATCCGGTGGTGAGCAGCGGCTGGTGGCGCTGGCCGGTGTGCTGGCGATGAGCCCGCGGGTGTTGTTGCTGGATGAACCCAGCAACGGCCTGGACGAGGCCAGCTGCGAGCGGCTGTTTGCCTGTTTGCTCGACACCGGCTTGCCGATGCTGATTGCCAGCCACGATCAGACACTGGTACAACGTCTGGGAACCCGGATTCTGACGTTGCCCGCATGAGGACCCCATGGAACGCATCACCATTTCTCTGGAAAGCGAACTGGCCGAGGCGTTTGACGCGCTGATCGCCGAGCGCGGTTACCGTAGCCGCTCCGAGGCGATGCGTGACCTGCTGCGCGCCGAGCTGGAAAGCGCCCGCCAGGTACAGGAGCCGAGCGAATACTGCGTGGCAGCCCTCAGCTATGTCTACCATCACCACCAGCGTGAACTGGCCGAGCGCCTGGCTCGCCATCACCACGAACACCATGATCTGAGCGTATCTACGCTGCTGTCCTATATTGACCATGACCACTGCTTGGCCAGCTCGATCCTGCGCGGGCCCACGCAGCAGGTACGGCAACTGGCTGAGCGCATCATGGCCGAGAGCGGCGTGCGGCACGGTCAGCTCAATCAGGTGTCTCTGACAGAAGATGACCACGAGCATCAGCACGTCGGTCACGACCACAGCACCCGACACAGGCACCTGCGCCCGTTGAGCTAGCGCCGTCGTGTCGTTTGCCCCTGAACACCCGAACAGAGGTTTGCCGTGAACCCAGCTTGCCCCGATGATTTTGTAAAGGTTGACTCTGCCGAGGCCGCTGTCGACCGTCTGGCTGCACTGCACCAGCAGGCCACCAGCGCGCTGCGCAGCGCACTGAAGCAATACCTCAAGGATCGCACCAGCCCCGGTGCCGATCGTTGCGCTTTCCGCTACCCGGAGCTGCGCCTGACCTATCACTGCCAGGGTGAAGTACCCAGCAGCGTGCGCGCCTACGCCAAGGTGCAGGTGCCGGGTACCTACGCCATCACCGTGACCCAGCCGGAGGCGTTTCGTAATTACCTGCTGGATCAGCTGCGGCCGTTGATGTCCGACTTCACCGTGACCGTGGAGGTGGGCCCGAGCCAGGCCAATATCCCTTACCCCTACGTGGTTGAGCAGGGCGACGAGCTGGGCGCCTCGGGCGTGACTGCCGCCGAGCTGGCGCGGGTCTTTCCGAGCACCGACCTGTCTGCCGCCAACGACAGCACAGCTGACGGCCTGTACGACTGGGAAGACCGCGACCCGCTGCCGCTGTCGCTGTTCGATGCGGCGCGTACCGACTTTTCCCTGCGCCGGCTGGTGCATTACACCGGCAGCGACTGGCGCCATGTGCAGCCTTGGATTCTTTTGACCAACTACCACCGCTACGTGGACCAGTTCATTCGCCACGGCCTGGACATGCTGCAGAGCGACTCGCGCTTTCAGCGCATGGTGCTGCCGGGCAACGTGGTGGTCGAGCGGGGTATGTCCGAAGGCGAGATGCAGGCGATCATCGAGTCGGTGGTGTGGCACCGCTTTCAGATGCCGGCCTACCACCTGCAGGGCGCCAATCCGGCCGAAGGCATTACCCTGGTCAACATCGGTGTAGGGCCGTCCAACGCCAAGAACATCACCGATCATCTGGCGGTGCTGCGCCCGCACTGCTGGCTGATGATTGGTCACTGTGGTGGCCTGCGGCAGTCGCAGACCATTGGCGACTATGTGCTGGCGCATGCCTACATGCGCCGCGACGGTATCCTCGACCGGGTGCTGCCGCCGAACATTCCACTACCGGCGCTGGCGGAAGTGCAACAGGCGCTGCAGCAGGCGGCGGCTGAGGTCACCGGGGAGCAAGGTGATGATCTCAAGCGTCGCCTGCGTACCGGTACGGTGCTGACCTATGACGACCGCAACTGGGAGCTGCGCTGGGCCCAGGAACGCCCGCTGATCAACCAAGCGCGCGCCATCGCGGTGGATATGGAAAGCGGCACTATCGCCGCCCAGGGCTATCGCCTGCGGGTGCCCTACGGCACGCTGCTGTGTGTCTCGGACAAGCCGCTGCACAGCGAGATCAAGCTGCCGGGCGCGGCGGGTGTGTTTTATGAGCGCGCGGTGACCCAGCACCTGCATATCGGCATTCACGCGCTGGAGCTGATGCGCAGCCAGCTCGACTCGCTGCACTCGCGCAAGCTGCGCAGCTTCGACGAGCCTCCGTTCCGCTAAGCTGCCCGCACGTTCACACGGCTGTCATGCCACTGGCGCATCATGCCCGGTCTAACGACCGGGAGTGGATATGCACACTGGACATGACAGCCTTGTATCGTCCGCACCGCGCTGGCGGTTGCGCAGGCGCGCACTCACACTGCTGACCCTGTTGGCGGCCCTGCTGGCGCTGTCGGTGCTGCTGGTTGGCTGGTTGCGGCCTGCTGCGCCGCTGCCGCCCTCAGCGCTGTCACTGCAGGATTTTCGCGTGACGCTACCGGGCGTGGCAGTCGCCGGCATTGGTGATGATCTCTCAGGCATTACCCACGACGGTGACCACGACCGCTTGCTGGCCATTACCAACTCCGGCCCTGAACAGCTGCTGGTGCTCGACCGTCAGGGCAGCCTGCTGGCGCAACATGCGCTGATTGGTTTCAAGGACACAGAAGATCTGGCCTGGCTCGGCGATGGCCTGCTGGCGATTGTTGAGGAGCGGGTGCAGCGCATCAGCATTCTGCCCCTGCCTGTCGCGGGTGAGCCGCTGCGCCGCGCTGACGCCCGCCAACTCACCCTGGGCATCGGCCTGTCGGAGGACGACAAGGGCTTTGAAGGCATCGCCTATGATCGCGGGCGCGATCTGCTGTATCTGGTCAAAGAGCGCGACCCGCAGCGCCTGTATCGGGTTGCCGGGCTGCGCAGTACACTGCAGGGCAACCTGCAGCTGGATGTGCAGGACCTGACCGCCTGGATTGATGACGCCGGGGTGGCCAGCGACCTCTCGGCCATCACGGTCGAGCCGCGCAGCGGTCATCTGGTGCTGCTCAGTGATGAGTCGCGCTTGCTGTTCGAACTCGGCCCGCAGGGCCAACTGCTGAGCCAGCGCTCGCTCGGGCGGGGGGTGGGCCTGCAAGAGCCCATGCCCCAGCCCGAGGGCGTGATTCTGGATGATCGCGGCGAGCTGTTTGTCGTCAGCGAACCCAATCTGTTCTACCGCCTGGCGCGCTAGCGCGCGTTCAGGTAGTTAGCCAGGGCGGCGTAGGCGGGTAGGGACACCGGGTCATTGGCGCCGTTGGCGGCCACCGGATTGGATGCAAAGCGGGCGATGACCATCTCGGCCTTGGGGTCGACATAAATGGTTTGCCCGTGGATACCGCGTGCGGCAAACATGCCCTGTTCCTCGTCAGCCACCCACCACATGTTGCGGTAGCTCCAGCCGGGCAGCGTGGCGTAGCCGGCGCCGGCAAACTTGGCCGGATCGCCACCGGTGCGGATATCGGCCACCACCGCCTCGGGCACGATCTGCTGGCCGTTAAACCGGCCGTTGTTGCGCATCGCCTCGCCAAAGCGCGCCATGTCACGCAGGCTGGCGTTCATGCCGCCACCGGCAAACTGGGTGCCCACCTGATCCACCACAATGTAGGCATCCTGCTCTGCGCCCAGCTTGCCCCAGATACGCTGCTCCAGCAGATCGGCAAAGGATGTGCCGGATGCGCGCTGCACCACCCAGGCCAGGACATCGGAGTTGACCGTCTTGTAGGCGAAGGCGTCGCCGTGTTGCCCCTCGGCTTGCACCTTTTGCAAGAAGGCGTACAGCGAGGTCGCCCCGCTGTAATCAGCCGGGCGCGGAATCAGGTTGCCGGCGCGCGAGTACTCCCAGATTTCGGCACTGGGGTCGGAGTAGGTTTCCGAATAGCGAATGCCGGTTGTCATGTCCATCACCTGACGTACGCTGGCGTTGCCAAAGCCGCTGTCGGCCAGCTCCGGTACATAGCTGGCAACGCTCGCCTGCGCATCCAGCACGCCTTCTTCCACCAGCATGGCGGCCAGGGTGCCAATAAAGGATTTGGTCACCGAGAAGGCCATGTGCGGTCGGTCTGCCTGCAAGGCGCCAAAGTAGCGCTCGTAGACCACCTCGCCGCGATGCAACACGAGAATGCCGTCGGTGTAGTTGGCGTCCAGCGACTGGGCCCAGGTCATCTTTGTGCCATCGGCCAGCTGAAACTCGAGTGCGTCGATGTCCTCGCGCGGCGCCTGCGGCAACACGCTCACGGCAGTGCCGGCGCGGCCTACAGTCGTGGTGGGCAGCAGTTCGCGAATGTGCGAAAAGGCCCAGCGGGTGTGCGGAAAGCGCAGGTAGTTGTTGAAGGTTATCTGCTTGTCGGCGGCCGGCGGAAAGCCTTGCATCCAGCCCATGACCTGCGGGTCGCTGGCCTTGGCGTCAAGGGGCGTGCTGGCTGCGTTGGCCGGTCCGCAGAGCAGGCCGGTCAGTAGCAGCGTGAGGGAGGCGCGCTGCAGGTGCGTCGTTCGTGTCATGAAACCTGTCCTTGTTGATGTTGTTATTAGGTGTAGCTCCAACGACAGTATTGAACACCCGCAGGCGGGCCGTCCAATGGCTCTGGAGCTGCTGCGACTGTTGGCGTTTTCGGGCGATCACGCAAGGCTTCCATGGTTTTGTGCTATCAGCTTGTTTGTTGTGCTGGTTATCCTTTCCTTTATCTGTCTGTTGTTTGGGCATTGGGTAGTGGTGCTATGCAGTCTCGTGCTGCCTCATCTGGCGCTTGCCGCCAATGGCTGTCTCGCGAGTGCTACAGAACTGCTAGATTAAGAAAGCACTGATTGATTCCACGCGCTCTCTGATGCTCCCTTCGCGTTGCAATCGGGGCGTAGCTTTACCGCCAGACCGTGAGCCCTGACTGCCGTGAGCGCGGCACAGTGTGCGCCCGGTTTGAACCCTTGAGACTGCTCGCGTTCAGACCTGTACCTGCACGCGTTGGCGTCTGCGCAGGCGCGCGAAAAGATCGCGACTGCGACTATAAAAACCAAGAAACCCGTAGCCTGACGAGGTTCCAATGATTCAGTTATCCGTGAACGGTACCCAGCATCAGCTGGACGTGCCTGATGATATGCCGCTGC
>MDTG01296396.1_pt1 | contig 10659 bp, 6 predicted proteins | sample 811421 | NCBI WGS metagenome assembly MDTG01 (sample SAMN05326645, study PRJNA326480) | marine metagenome | isolation source: seawater | place: Pacific Ocean: South East | collected 2011
ACTGCTGATCTGAATGTATTTTCAACTTTTTGTTGATGTTTCTCATCTTGCATATCGATAAAATCAATTACTATCAGACCAGATAAATCTCTTAATTTTATTTGGTGGGCAATCTCTTCAGCAGCTTCTAAATTTGTATTTAATGCTGTTTTTTCAATATTCATTTGTTTTGTGGATTGTCCAGAATTAATATCAATCGATACTAGTGCTTCAGTTGGATTAATTACTAGGTACCCACCAGACTTTAATTTAACAGTAGGTTCATAAATATTATTAAGATCTTTCTCTATATTGGCATCATGGAACAATGGTATTTTGCCTCTATATTTTTTAATATTCTTTACATTTTTTGGCATCAATTCTTTCATAAATTTTTTTGCTTTTTGATATGCATCATTACCTTCAATGTAAACATTTTTTGTGTCATTATCATACGTATCTCTTAGAGTTCTTTTAATGATGTCGCCTTCCTCATATACAAGTGACGGAGCGTTAGACTCTAATGCTTTCTCTTTTATTTGCTCCCATGTTTTGAGAGTATTTTGAAAATCTTTTTCAATTTCGTTTTTAGTTTTATTTGCTCCAGCAGTTCTCACAATTACACCCATGCTTTTTGGTATTTCTATATCGTTAAGAATATTTCTAATGTTTTGACGGTCAGATGAATTAAAAATTTTTCTAGATATCCCACCACCTTTTGGAGTGTTTGGCATCAAAACAATATATTTGCCAGCTAAAGATATAAAAGTAGTTAAGGCAGCTCCTTTTTGACCTCTTTCTTCTTTAATCACTTGAATTAAAACTACTTGGCCTGGCTTAATGACCTCTTGTATTTTATATCTCTTTATACCATAAGATGATTTGACTTTATCTCGGTATTCCTGTTTTTTATTCTCTTTATCATTTGTAGAAATATTTTCCCCATTTTTAACTTCGTTTTTTTCCTCTTTACCATCTGCAGGAAAATTATCCTGATTAATTTCAATGGTTTTATCTTTTAATTCTTCTCTAATTTTTTCTTCAGCTATTTTTATTATTTCTTTATCTTCCGAAGGTATTTGGTAATAGTCTGATTGAATATCATTAAAAGCTAAAAAACCATGACGGTCCCTCCCAAAATTTACAAAAGCTGCCTGCAAAGAGGGTTCAACTCTACTTATTGTTGCTAAGTAAATATTATTTTTAAAATTTAAATTGTTCTTATCTTCAAATTCGTATTCTTCAATAGAATTTTCTGACTTAAGCACAATACGTGTTTCATTAGGATGCGAAGCATCGATGTATAAATTTTTTTCCATTTTATTAGAATTCCTTTTAAATTTTTAGCAATTGATGAAATTAAATTTGTCATAAGGGTTATTTTATACAATTTTGTGAATAAATACACGAATTTAATTGTTCTATGCCCAAAGATAGTCAGAATTAGTAATTTAAATATCATTATGTTTAAATTTCTTAATTTTTCACTTAAATTTATAATCATATTTTTTGGAGTATTAATATTTTTTGTTTTTTCCACATTGTGGTATTTTTCGATTGGATTACCTGATTATAAAAAATTATCAAATTACCAACCGCCAATATCAAGCAGGGTTTATTCTGAAGACAATAAGCTAATAGCTGAGTATGCGATAGAAAAGAGATTGTTTATCCCAATTGAGTCAATTCCAGATAAAATTGTTAATGCATTTCTTTCTGCAGAAGACAAAAATTTTTTTAGCCATCCAGGAATAGACGCAAAAGGTATACTGAGAGCGGTAATTAAGAATTTAAGAAATATTTCCCAAAATAAAAGGCTTGAAGGCGCATCAACTATTACGCAACAAGTTGCAAAAAATTTTTTACTTACCAATGAAGTCTCTTTGAAAAGGAAAGTAAAAGAAGCAATATTAGCTTTTCGAATAGAGAGAGCTTATTCGAAAGAGAGAATTTTAGAGCTGTATCTTAATCAAATATATTTAGGCCAGGGGACTTATGGAATAGCTGCGGCTAGTTTAGAATATTTTGATAAATCAATTAAGGATTTAAACTTTCCAGAGGCTGCTTTGCTAGCAGCTTTACCAAAAGCTCCTAGTAAATATAATCCCTATAAATATCCTAAACTAGCAAAATTCAGAAGAGATTTAGTTTTAGTTAATTTAGAGGAAAATAAATTTATTTCCAAGGAAGAATTAGTCAAATTTAAAAAAACAAATCTAAAACTTAAAAGAAGAAAAATTGAAATTATAAACGAAGCTAATTCATACACTGAGGAAGTTAGGAAAACAGTAAAAAGTATATACGGTTTTGAAAAACTTTATTCTCAAGGTTTAAGTATAAGTACTCCTTTAAGAATAAATCACCAAATTCAAGCGCTAAATTCTTTAAGAAAAGGAATTGAAGATTATGATCGCAGAAGAGGTTGGAGAGGCCCGATATCGAATAAAGTAAAGAGTAAAAATTGGATAGAGAAAATTTCAAAATATAAACTTGATCCAACTTTAAATTGGCAAATAGCTGAAATAACATCTATTGAAAATAACGGAATTCAATTTTCTACAATTAGTAAAAATAAAAAAGAAATTTTAAAAGGAACTTTAAGTTATAATAATGTAAAATGGACTTTACCTAAAAATAAAACAATAAAAAATATTCATGAAGTTGGTGATATAATATTTATAAAAAAGAATGATAATTTTTGGGAATTAAAGCAATATCCAAAAGTTAACGGTGGAATTGTAGTGCTTGATCCATTTACCGGAGAAGTTCTTGCTTTAGTTGGAGGTTTCAATTTCAAAACAAGTGAATTTAACAGAGTCACCCAAGCGAAGAGACAACCTGGCTCTGCATTTAAACCAATTGTATATGCTGCAGCTTTAGAGAATGGTTTTTCACCTAATTCCATAATTTTAGATGCTCCATTTGTTGAAAGCCAAGGCGTAGGATTAAAAAATTGGAAACCAGAAAACTATGGTAAAAAATTTTATGGTCCAACAACTTTAAGAAAAGGTATTGAATATTCAAGAAATTTAATGACTGTAAGAATAGCGAAAGTTTTAGGTCTGGAGAAAATTTTAAACCTTTCTAAAAAACTTAATATATATGATGAGATCCCAGAACTACTATCAGTATCCTTGGGATCGGCAGAAACAACTCTTTTAAATTTAACATCTGCATATGCGCCTTTTGTTAACGGAGGTATTAAAATTGAACCTAAACTAATTTCTAGGATCCAAGATAGAAGAGGAAAAACAATTTACCAAAAAAAAAATATAAATTGTGTGGGTTGTGATAAGTTCATTAATGATGAGATAAAGTTTCCCGTCATTGAAAATAATAACGAAAGGGTAATAAGTGAAGAAACTTCCTACCAAATGACCACAATTTTACAAGGTGTTGTAGAAAGAGGCACTGCAAAAAAATTAAGATCTTTAAAAGTACCTCTAGCGGGTAAGACAGGAACTACTAATGATAACTATGATGCATGGTTTATTGGATTTTCATCAAACCTGGTAATAGGAGTTTATATAGGATTTGATAATCCTAAAACTCTTGGTAAATTTGAGACAGGTTCAAAAGTAGCTTTACCTATATTTAAAGATTTTGTGGAAAATGCGCTCTTCAAGGAAGACTTTAAAGAATTTCAAATACCAGAAAATATATTTTTGACATCACTTAATTACGATACAGGTCTAAAATCAGCTGCAGGGGAAAAAAATGTAATTATCGAGGCTTTAAAATTAAAAGATATTAACAATTTAAATAATAATAATTTAATTTCCACAAACGGGCGTGATAAAATAATAAAATTTAGACAGTTATATTAATGGAAAACTTTGAATTTTTTTTGCAAGCCACCGAAAAATCTCTAAAAAATATTAGGGGGTATCTTTGAAAAAGAAAACATTGAAGAAAAAATTAAAGAGCTTGATCACATTTCATCAAAAGAAAATTTCTGGAAAAATAAATCACTAGTCAAAAAAACAGTTAAACAAAAAAAATTTTTAGAGAATATCTTAAATTCTTATAAAGAGTCCTCAGAGGAATTATCAAATTTAAAAGATTTAAATACTTTAGCATTACAAGAAAATGACGATGAGACAATCGAAGATTGTAATAAAAAAATTGAGCAAATTTTGAACATTGTAAAAAAAGTTGAAGTAAAGTGTTTTTTGTCAGGTGAGAACGATGATTACGATATTTACCTAGAAATTCATGCAGGAGCGGGTGGAACAGAAAGCCAAGACTGGGCAGATATGCTTCGTAGAATGTATATGAAATGGTTTGATAAAAAAAAATTTCAATATGAAATAATAAGCGAAAACAAGGGAGAAGAAGCAGGTATAAAATCCTCAACCATTAAAGTTGCAGGTGATTATTTATATGGATTAATGAAATCCGAGTCCGGAGTTCATAGATTAGTGCGTATTTCACCTTTTGATAGCGGCGCTAGAAGACACACCAGTTTTGCAAGTGTATGGGTTTATCCAGCAATTGAAGATGATTTAAGCATTATTATTAACGAAAAAGATATAAGAATTGATACCTATAGATCAAGTGGAGCAGGGGGACAACATGTAAACACCACAGATAGCGCAGTAAGAATAACTCATTTACCCACAAAAATTGTAGTTCAATGTCAAAACGAAAGATCCCAACATAAAAACAAAGAAACTTGTTATAAAATGTTAAGAGCAAGACTATATGAGCACGAAATGCAAAAAAAAGAGGAAAAAAATCAAAAAGAATTAAATAACAAAACAGATATTGGCTGGGGTCATCAGATTAGATCTTACGTGTTACAGCCTTATCAATTAGTTAAAGATCTAAGAAATAAAACTGAAAATACCAATCCCTTAAATGTTTTAGATGGAAATATTGACCAATTTATAGAGGCAGGAATCAAAAATAAAAGATGAAAAAAATAATAAAGCGATTATTTCTACTAATAACTTTTTTATTTATCAGTTTAATTACAATATTGTCGACAACTGGTATTGAGACAAATAAGTTCAATAAAGTAATATCGGATAAAGCATCTCAAACAAAAAATATAAACTTAAAATTAGAAACGGTAGAATTTAAAATAAATTTAAGGCAGTTCAGATTATTTCTAGAAACTCAAAATCCTAAAATTTCTTATAGAGATATTTCTATTCCGATAAAAAATATAAAGGTATATATAGAATTTATATCATTAATTAAATCAGATCCAAAAATTAATAAAATTAATTTTAATCTAGAAGAATTAGATATTAAACAACTCAACAAATTGTCTTTAATATTAAAGCCTTCAAATTTCAAAAGCTTACTTAATAATAAGATTAAAGAAGGGCAGATGGCCTCTGAAGTAGAAATTTTTTTTACTGATAAAGGTAAAATTGAAAATTATATAGCTAAAGGTACTCTAGAGGATATAAAAATGGAGTTATTTAGTGGCTTAAATCTTACGAAATTAAATATGAGTTTTTTTGCAGATAAAAACGACGTTTTATTTAAAAAAATTTTTGGAAATTTTGAGGATGTAAGAATTACTGATGGTGATGTAAAATTAAGTTTAGAAAATGGAATAAAAGTTAATTCTAATTTTAATTCGAAAATTGATTTCGATGAAAAACTTCTGAGCAAGTATCATAAAATCTTTAAAAAAAATCAATTGTTTAAAAATTTAAGAGAACTTAAATCAGATTTCAATAATACAATTTATTTAGATTTAGATAAAACTTATAAATTAAAAGAATATAATTATAGTATTTCGGGTGTAGTTGAGAAAGGTTTGATCGAATTATTAGTTCCTATCAAAAATAATTTTATAACAGAAGAGGTTAAGAAAATATATTTTTCTAACTCAAAAATATCTACAAATTTTTCATCAAATGATAAAAAATTTAAAGGGGAAGGAAAATATTCATTAAATAATCAAAATTTTTTAAATTTTAAATTAGAAAATAATTTTACTAAGGACTTAACGAATTTAAATTTGGATTTTGAATATGCGGGAAGTTTAAAATACGATTTAATTAATTATAGAAAGTCAAAAGATACTACTGCAAATTTTTTCTTAAATTTAGAAAAAAAGGAAAATAAATTAAAAATTAAGAAATTAGATATAAAAGAAAATAAAAATGAATTAAAAATAGATGATTTAATTTTTGAAAAGAATAAATTATCCTCGTTTAAAAAAATAGAAGTTTTTACTGATAAAAATGATTTTTATGTTCTAAATGGAAAAAAAATTATTATTAAAGGAGATAAATTTGATGCTACAAATTTAATAAATTCATTAGGTAAAAAAATAAGTAATAATTATCTAGAAAAAATAAGCAATCAAATAGAGATTGATTTTAAAAATATTAGAGTACCACTCTCAGAAAGTCTTCAAAATTTTAAATTATTAGGAGAAATAAAAAATGGCCAATTTGTAAAAATAGCCTCTAAAGGAGATTTTGGCGGAAATAACTTTCTAGATATTTCCATGAAAAAAAATAAAAAAAGTGAACAAAAATATTTAGAAATTTACTCAGATTTAACTAGGCCTTTATTAACAGGTTACAGCTTTTTTAATGGTCTTTCTGGTGGGAAATTACTTTTTACATCCATTATTGAAAACTCTAAGTCTAAATCAAAACTTAAAATTGAAGACTTTAAAGTAATAAATGCTCCTGGTTTAATAAAACTTCTATCATTAGCTGATCTAGGCGGTTTAGTTGATTTAGTCGAAGGAGACGGACTAACTTTTGATTTATTAGAAATTAATATGGAAAAAAATAATGGTTTTTTAAAATTAAATGAAATAATAGCTTTAGGTCCAAGTATGTCTGTGCTTATAGAAGGTTACCAGGAAGCCAGTGGTCTTACAAGTCTGAGAGGGACCCTAGTTCCAGCAAAAACACTCAACAAGTTAATTTCTAAAATTCCAGTAATTGGTGATATTGTCATTCCAAAAGAGGTTGGGGAGGGTTTATTTGGTATTAGCTTTAAAATGAAAGGTGAAAAAGGAAAAATAAAAACTTCAATTAACCCAATTAAAACTTTAACCCCAAGGTTTATACAAAAAATTATAGAAAAAAATAAAAAAACTAAATAATTTTTATTAAGAAGTGCTTTTTTTTCCCATACGAAAGTTTAATAAAATTTTTTTTGAAGTTTTTTAGTTGCAGAATATGTTTATCATCATTTACAATAGTACCATCAATTTTAAAACCTTTATTTGCTATTGCTCTTCTTGCTTCACTTTTTGAAGGTAAAATTTTATTATCGGCAATTACGTCTAATATGCTTACCCCTTTTTTAATTTTGTCTAGGCTTACTTTAATTTCAGGTAAATAAGATCCAGCACCACCACTTTCAAATGTATCTTTGGCAGTTTGTTCAGCTTTTTTAGCAGATTTATCACCATGTAAAATTTTAGTTGTTTCATTTGCAAGTAAAATTTTTAATTTGTTAATATTTTTTTCTTTTTTTATAATATTTTTTATTTCTTTAGTTTCAATTTCAGTGAAAAAGTTGAGAAATCTCTCCACATCACGATCATCCGTGTTTCTCCAAAACTGCCAATAATCATAAGGTGTCAACTGATCCTCGTTTAGCCAGATAGCACCCTTTTCAGTTTTTCCCATTTTCGCACCTGATGCCAAAGTAATCAGGGGAGAGGTTAAGCCATAAGCCTCTTTCTTCAACATTCTTCTGATTAAATCTGTTCCATTCACTATATTACCCCATTGATCAGATCCTCCAATTTGTAAAATACAATTATAGTTTTTATATAGTTGATAAAAGTCATACGCTTGTAAAATCATATAATTAAATTCCATGTAACTTAAGGATTGTTCTCTTTCTAATCTAAGTTTTACACTGTCAAATGTAAGCATCTTATTAATTGTAAAATGACTACCTACATCTCTTAAAAACTGTATATAATTTAATTTTGTTAACCATTCGGCGTTATCAACAAATATTGGTGCTGTTTTAGGATTAGATGTATCTAAAATTTTATTAAAGACTTTCTTAATACTTTGAATGTTTTTTTTTATTTCACTATGATCTAATATTTTTCTAGTAGAGTCTTTACCTGACGGATCTCCGATTAGCGTAGTGCCACCTCCCAAAAGGACAATTGGTTGATGACCATATTTTTGCATTAATTTTAAAATCATGATCTGGAGTAAACTTCCAACATGTAAGCTAGTAGCAGTACAGTCGAACCCTATATAGCCAGATATTGAATTTTTGTTACAAATTTCATCCAGTTTAGCTAAATCAGTACACTGATTTAAGTAACCCCGATCTTTCATTTCTTGCAAAAAGTTATTTTTCATAGTGCTATTTGCCTAAGCAACTATTATACAAAAATTGTTATAAATAAATAAAAATATGCAAAAAAATATGATCTCAATAGGCTTAATGAGCGGTACTTCAGGGGACGGAGTAGATGCATCTATCATCGAAACTAACGGTGTAGATCATTATAATTTAATAAAAGACAAATATTTTGAGTACGAAACATCTATTTATAAAGATATTCACAATTTGAAAGAAAAAATTCATAAAATTGAGCATTTAGAAATTTTTAAGACTGAATTGGATAACCTAGAAAGAAAAATTACAATTTTTCATGCAAAAATAATTAAAGAACTTAGCGTTACCGAAGAGACAATAGTAGGCTTTCATGGTCAAACCATTTATCATAATTCTAAAGAAAAAATATCAAGACAATTAGGAAATGGAAAATTATTAAATCAACTAACAAAAAAGGATATTGTTTTTAATTTCAGAAAAAATGATATTTTAAATGAAGGGGAAGGAGCGCCATTAACACCTATTTTTCATCATTTGTTGTGTTTAAAAAATAAAATTAAATTACCTGTTTGCTTTTTAAATATAGGAGGTATTTCAAATATTACTATTATTAATGATAAAGATGATCTTAATAAATTAACCAGCAAAGATATCGGTCCTGGCAATTGCTTAATAGATAATTGGGTGAGAAAAAACTCAAAAAAAAAATTTGATTTAAATGGCGTCCTTGCTGCTTGTGGAAACAGAAATGAGATTATTTTTGAACAAGCTCAAGAATTATATATGAATAGAAGTAATAAAAAAAAATTATCTTTCGATACTAATGATTTTGATATTTCTTTTGTTAGAGGTTTAAATTTTGAGGATGGTGTAACAACTCTTACAGATTTTACGGCAAGCATTATAGGAGAGGAATTGTCTTTATCATTAAACAAAACAAAGCATGGAATAAAAAATGTATTATTGTGTGGAGGTGGTAGAAAAAACAATTATTTAATTAAAAAGATTAAAGAAAATTTACCTGCAAATTTAATTTTAGAACCAATAGATAATTATAAAATAAACGGTGATTTTATTGAGTCTCAAGCTTTTGCTTTTTTGGCTGTGAGATCAATTTTAAAATTACCTATTTCTTTTCCTAATACTACTGGATGTAAAAAACCATGTATTGGCGGAGAAATAATAAAAAATTAAATTAAAGCAGTCTTGTCTTTTAAGTATTTTTCAATTTCTAGCGTCAATTCTCTTTCTTTATTTTTAAAGAAATGGTTTGAATTCTTTATTTTTGAGAATATTACTTCAACTCCTTTTTGACTTTTAATTCTGTCGTCTAATTCTATTATACTTTCTTTTGTAACAAGTTCATCATTTTCACTATAAACCACTTGACCTGATGTTGGACAAGGAGCTAGAAAAGAAAAATCATAAACATTAGGTTGTGGAGATACGGCAATAAAATTATTTACTTCAGGTCTTCTCATAATCAACTGCATACAAATTAGAGATCCGAAAGAAAAACCAGATACCCAACATTGACTATAATCTAAATTTTGTCTCTCTATCCAATCCAAAGCTGCAGCTGCATCAGATAATTCACCTTGGCCATTATCAAAAACTCCATCGCTTTTACCAACACCTCTGAAATTTACCTTAATTACTGAAAAACCATTTTCTAAAAAAATATTGTACATAAGCTGAACTATTTTATTGTTCATAGTTCCTCCATATTGAGGATGAGGATGCAAAACTATTGCAATGGGTGAACCAAATTTTGGATTTTTATAATACTTAGCCTCTAGTCTTCCTGCAGGCCCAGGTATAAAAATTTCTAAACTTTTTGGTTTCATGTTTGATAATGATTATTATTTTTAAAAAAATGTATTGATTTATAACATGTTTTTGTGCGGCAAATAATTTTTTTTAATTCAGACTAAAAAAGTAGGATTTAAACTAAAATTATTGTAATACAACACTAATTTATGAAATTAACATCTAAAGGTAGATACGCAGTAATGGCGATGGCTGACTTGGCTTTATTTAGAGATAAAGGTCCAATAAGTCTTACGGATATATCCTTGAGACAGAGTATTTCAGTAGCTTACTTAGAGCAAATATTCATTAAACTGAAAGACAAAAACTTAGTTAAAAGCGTTAGAGGAGCAAAAGGAGGTTATATATTGGAGAGCTCACCTGAAGAAATCAAAATCTCGAATATTATTTCTGCTGTCGATGAGGAAATTAAAACGCTTAGTTGTAAAAAGGAGTCAAAAAAAGGGTGCAATAACAAAACGTCTAAATGTATCACACATAATTTATGGGATCAACTTGATCAACATATAAATAATTTTTTTGAAAAAGTAAAATTACAAGACGTTGTAAAAA
>MDTG01310878.1_pt1 | contig 10659 bp, 15 predicted proteins | sample 811421 | NCBI WGS metagenome assembly MDTG01 (sample SAMN05326645, study PRJNA326480) | marine metagenome | isolation source: seawater | place: Pacific Ocean: South East | collected 2011
CTGGCTATGGTTTCAATAAGTCTCACGCTGTTTCCTATTGCGTGCTGTCTTATCAGTGTGCTTATCTTCTTAACTATTATCCTGCGGAGTGGCTTGCAGCCTTTCTAGATAAGGAACCTGAAAAGCGCAAGGAGAGAGCAATTGCAACTGCAAAGTCACTAGGATATACGGTCAGACCACTAGACGTGAACACTTCAGGAGTAAATTGGGAAATTAGCGAAGATGGAAACACGCTGATTCAACCATTGTCATCTATCAAGGGGCTGGGTATTAAAGCTATTGAGCAAATTATTGAGCACAGACCCTTCAATACTATTGAAGAGTTTTTGTTCCATCCGGACATTACCTACTCTAAATTGAATAAAAAGTCAATACATGCATTAACTCTTTCCCAAGCGCTGTCCGGGCTGATGGACGATCGATTTACTGGTCTAGCTCACTTCTGGACCGCGGTCGCCGAAGATCGACCACGTAAAGAAAAGAACTTACTTGAGAACATAGAGAAGTACGCGCCAGAGGGTGATTTTTCAGAAGAACAAAAGCTGGAACATTTGGTCAACTTAACAGGCGTGTTTCCGATCAACGCAGTGGTGACACCAAGAGTCAGGAATAAGTTGGACGACTTATACATTCCTCCTATCTCAGAGTTTGATCCGGAACTAGGAGTAACATGGTTTATTCCTCGTGAATGTAAGTTGAAGAAGTCTAAAAATGGTAAGAACTTTTATGTCGTCAAAGTTATCGATGATAATAACGAGACAACGGTCATTAGATGTTGGGGTGTAGACCCTGAGAGGGACGTGGTGCAGCTCAACAGGCCATACATGGCCAGGTTAAATTACAATCAACAGTGGGGCTTCTCCACTTTTAGCATGAGAAAAATGTTTAAGCTATTGGCATAAGGAGTAATAATGAACAATTACGCTATTAAAATGAAAAATGAAAAAGAGGCACTTTTGGATGAGAGAATTGTAGCTCGACTCTCGTTTCCGGAAGCTGTTATGTACGCGAACAATGAGAAAAACAAACTAGGACACAGATGGGAAATCATCAGTATTTCGAAAAAAGAAAAGGAGAAAAGACATGTCTAGATTAAAAGGGTTGTGTGCCCGATTGATGGCAGATAGATATAGAAAAGTTATGGAAAATAAGGGTTACAAGTTCTTCGAGAAGGGGGATCTTAATCTCAACATTATCGGAGTAAGAAATGACTCTGGAAGCGCACTCAAGTTTGACGACTTGATTGACGTGGTCTATAAAATAGATGGGGAATGGGTGGTCGACACTTATCCAGTGACTACAGAACCTGGAACCAGCATCTTAAAGAGACCCATTAAAGAGGTCAGAGATAAGGGTACAGCTATCCTTGTGCCGGATCAATATAGGGGTACATACAAGATTGATTGGCATGGAAGTAGAGACAGAGGCCACATGGCTCTTTGTCAAAGAGGAGGTCAGGTCAGTGTCTGGAGAGATAACAATAGAGATTCTACTCCTGACTATCATGGTCCGGAGGATGTCGGATGGTATGGCATCAACATTCACAAACACCGCGGCTCTGACGCTAGAATCAATACTGGTGGAGTGTCAGCCGGCTGCCAGGTTTTTCAAAGTAGTGCAGATTTTTCAGAGTTCATGGAAACCTGCTCTGACGCCCGTGATAAGTGGGGAAACAGTTTCACATATACGCTCTTGGAAGAAAGAGCCGTAAAAACAATGGGAGTAGAATATGACATTGTCTAACAAAGTAAGGGTATTTAGAACCCGACCAATTGCCAAATTGCCACAGCGCGCACACTCAACAGATGCAGGCATGGACTTTTTCTTCGCACCGCAGGAAGGCGCCGCAGTCAGAATTAAACCAGGACAAAGTGTGCTTTTGGAAACTGGAATTAAAATGGAGGTGCCACGTGGGTGCATGTTGCAAATTATGAACAAATCAGGCATTGCAAGCAAGAGGCACTTAATTACTGGAGCGTGTGTGGTAGACGAAGGGTACAATGGCGAAATCTTTGTCAACTTGCATAACATAGGGAACGACATCGAATATGTTGAAATAGGCCAAAAAATTGCCCAGGGCGTTTTTGTCAGAATTGAAAAGCCGAATTTAGATCTCATAGAGCAAGACAACATCTACGATGGTGTCACTGATCGAGGTGACGGAGCCTTGGGTTCGACCGGAGATAAGTAATGGCCAGTTTTACTAGAAAGCTTAAAAGAAAGCAATTTGTTTCTGCCCGAAAGCAGTTCATGAAGGACTTCAAATCAAGAATGGCCAGCTTCAAAAAGCAGGTAAAATGCGCTCGGTGCGACCGCCCCCCGCACCCTGGTGAAGATATTGATAATTGGCACATTAACAAAGAATCAGAAAACATTGATCTAATTTGCACTGAGTGTATAAACTTGCCTGAGGAGTCTCAAGATGTTTAGAAAAACCGTTTGTTTTGATGATGTACTTCTGATGCCTCAATATAGCGACATCAATAGTAGAGAAGAAATCGATCTAAGTACAAAATTAGGAGACCACAAGTTTAGACTACCCATTGTCTCCAGTCCGATGGATACTGTTACCGAATCAGCCATGGCTTTGTCTATGTTTGAACACGGAGCACTTGGAGTCATACATAGGTATAATACATCCAAAGAACAGTGTGAAATTATTAGAGATGTCGCGTCGGTCCTAGAAGAGACCAGTAGCTCTAATATTAGTAAAATATCTGCAGCGATCGGAACGTCTGAAGGCTTCTCCAGCAGAATAAGATTTCTACACGAGTGTGGTGTTAGGATTTTCTGTATAGATGTAGCTCATGGACACCACGCTCTAGTCGAGAGATCGATAAAGGATTTGAGAGGCGTATTTGGAGACAACGTGACTATAATTGCTGGAAATGTAGCAGCGCCCAAAGCTTTTGAAGATTTGTCACACTGGGGCGCCGACGCTATCCGAGTAGGAATCGGAGGAGGTTCGATTTGTTCAACCAGGATTCAGACTGGTCACGGAGTCCCAACCTTGCAGTCTGTCTTTGACTGCAGAGACGCTGGAGATGCAGATCTAATCGCTGATGGGGGCATTAAGACAGCCGGTGATGTCGTTAAGTGCCTCGCAGCAGGAGCCGACATGGTTATGTTAGGATCAATGCTCGCAGGAACGGATGAGACACCGGGACAAGTGTTTCAGTCCAGCGACAACAAGAGGTACAAGGTTTATCGAGGAATGGCATCGCCAGAGGCGCAAATAGCCTGGAGAGGCAAAGCTCGCTCTCTGGAAGGCATTTCTACGACAGTACCCTATAAGGGTGAAGTCGAAAAGATCTTAAACAACCTTCACAAGAACATAAAATCGGGACTATCCTACTCAGGCGCCAGAAATCTCTCTGAATTCCGAGCAAAAGCTCAGTTTATAAGACAAACACAATCTGGCCTGAGCGAGAGCCGGACACACATTTTGACAAAATGAGGGATCCAAATAAAAATGCAACTTTCACTTTCTATTGTTATGAAAAGGAGTCGATAGATCTGAAGGTGAGACTGCGATACGACGGATTAAAGCAGAGTGAGTTTTTCAGAACATTATTAAAAATGTATGTAGAAAAAGATCCCTTGATGCTGGACGTCGTAGAGAAAATAAAAGAACAACAAAAAATTATGGGAAAAAACAAACTAAAAAATAATAAAAAAGATTACGAGCGCTCGGATCAACTTCTTAGAGATTTAGGAATCGCCAGCTCAGATAAAGATGCCTTATTCGATTTGATAGAGCAGACTGGAGAGGATTATGAGTGATAAGGATAAAAAGATCCTACCAGAGTGTTCAAAAGAGTGCATACGAACAGAGAAAGCCTGCAAACAAGGAGGGTGCAGGATGTGGATAGACTTTCCAGAAGAGCAAAACTGCTCCTTGGTTTCTATCTATCAAAAAGGTTCGATGACTCTAGAGGAGGTCTCAAAAAGACTAGGGGTTTCCTTTGTGAGGGTTTCACAAATTGAAAAACAAGCCCTTAAGAAACTTTCCAAAAGAATAAAAATCTGACCTTTTTAGGGAAACAAAACTATTTAAACTTGTATTATATGACAGATCACTACTTTCATAAAAAGGAGAAATTGCAATGAGTGACAACAAGATTCTAAAAGAAAACACAGTTCGAAGGTTCATGAAGCTGGCAAACATGCCAGGACTGACTGATTCTTTCATTAATGAGAAGTATAAGGCAGAAGACATTGATGAAGTCAATGTCGATGCTAGCGAAGCTGAGGGAGATGATACTCTCGAAGAGCAAGAGATGGACATGGGCGAAGAAGAGCCGGAAATGGAAATGGGTATGGACGATGAAGAGCCTGACATGGAAATGGACATGGGCGATGAAGAAGACGACGCCATGGGAGCCGCTGACATAAGTCTGACTGAAGAGGAAGCGCAACTTCTTATTGATCTCGGAGAGAGACTAAAGGAAGCCATGGGAGCCGAAGGTGGCATGGACATCGGTGACGAAGACCCGATAGAAGAGCCAGAAGATAACATGGGAGACATGGACGCCGAAGAAGAGGAAGAGGAAGAGGAACCTGTAGGTATGGCTTATGGTGGTGACGCCGCAGCTATGCAAGAAGAGTTGGTTCAAGAAGTGCTCAAGAGAGTAACAAAAAGAATAGTGGCCAACAAAATAAAGAACAGAAAGTAGTTCAATAATACTGATAAAACAAAGTCACTCACAAGCCTCAACTTCTTTTGTTGGGGCTTTCTTTTTTGTTGACAAAAACACGAAAAAAGGTTATAGTTAGAGTATGAAAAAACAAACAGAGGACGAAATGAGCATTAAAAGAATAACATCCCAGCCGAAAAAAAAACAAGATAAGAAAAAGAAGAAAACTGACAAAGATGAAAATCAAATTGTCATAATCAACAACATTCAGTCTCCTACCCACCCTGAGCCTGAGCTTCGCACAATAAACCTCTACGGTGACATCACAGAGCAAAAAGGCGCCGATGTCGTTGCGGCCCTACTTTATCTTGAGAATAGTTCCCACATGGTAACACCTGAAAACCCGTCCGACCCAGACAGCAAAGAAGTGATAGTCGCACGTTCAATCTCCATGATGGTGTCAACTCACGGAGGTATTGCATCTGAGATGTTCTCGATTTTAGATATCATGGACATGGTGAAGCACCGCACTTGCGACATTGAAACTTTTGGAGTAGGAAAAGTCATGTCAGCCGGCGTCCCGATACTCGCAGCCGGCACACCAGGCCGTAGGAAGGTTGGCAGAAACTGTCGTATCATGCTTCACAACGTCATGGCTGGTACTGGAGGAACAATCTTTTCTATGGAGAATGAGCTAGAAGAGATAAAATGGACTCAAGAGAGGTACATAAACACTCTCGCAAACTATACAAAACTTACACCTTCCAAAATAAAAAAACTTTTAAAAACACAGAAAGACGTTTACATCTCTGCGGAGGAAGCAATTAAAATGGGAATCGCTGACGAGATCATCTAATTATTAACAGGAGTTTTAACATGTCGTGGAACGAAGAATTTTTATCAGAGAATAACAAGAAACCTACCATATCAACTATGGGAGACCTTTTCAGTCTTATTGAAGAAGTCTATGAGGTAGAGAAGGGTAAACTGTTCAAATCGAACAAGGACCCAATCGCCCTACTTAGAGAGCAGTTCGTTAACGAAAAGCAGGAAATGACACTTACGCTTCAAGCAATACCTGAGATTGCAGTCTCGGAGCTTGGGTGGACTGATGTTTCAGGCGAAGCCGGTTCCGAAGTCGAAGGGCCAGAAAGAAAGAGACTGAGTCAGTTTCTTCAAAATATCGAAGGAGATGATTTTGTACAAAAGGTTGCCTCCTTGGAGAGATTCTACCAAGATCCCGACGGAGCCATGTCGATGATGTTTCCAGAAGGTGAAGCCACCAGCACTGCAGAACAAATAAAAGTCGCCCTTTCTTATATGGTTTTCTTTAAGACCTCGACAAAAGTCATTTCTAATTTCAATGCAGCTTCCGCAGGATTTAACTTTGAAGCCTTCTTAGCAGTACTAGCAGGAGGTTTCCAGGTCCCCGCGAACAAGGGTACAATAGCAGACTTTGTCAGTAGATCTGAGGGGAGAGACGTTCCAATAAGTCTCAAGCTGTATGGCGAAGGACACCTTCATGTTGGGGGTAGCTTTACAGACCTTGTAAACGATCTCGTATCTCCGCAGTATGATGTACCAATGATGAGATATATTGCATGCACTAAGAAGTTCGAAGGCGACCAAAAGGCCGGCCTAACCATTAACGGTAAAATTAAGTTTATGAGGTTTGACTTTACTTTGCAGAATGTATTGAATTGTATGGCAATTTCATCAAAGAAATCAAAGAACAACGCTCTTTTGGCGGCAGAATTTATTCGAAGAGTAGAAGCAGGGGAAGAGGACGTTGATTACCGAGCAGGCCTTCCAGGTATAAACTTACCATCCACTCAAGAACTTGAGGGTGAGTTTATTGAAGAGATGAAAGGCATCCTTGGGGAAAGGTTCACAGACGAGCAAATAGATTACTTTATAGAATTAATTGGCTGGTCTAAAAACGATGCACCATTCGTTCCAGTAGATGTAGTTGACTATGATGAAACAGGGACAAAGTTTGTGACTCCAACAGTTATTCGAGGTCAATCTCCTATACCATCTAGTAATAGGGGAAAGGCTGAAAACGTTAGCAAATATCAATCTTTATTGAAAATGGTGGCAGCAAATATGCCAGAAGACTTAAGGCCAGTAGAAGGAGATTCTCAGAAGGCATTCAACGCAAATGTGACCCTAGTTGCCAAATCTTATGGCGTCGCCAATAACCGAATCCTTGCACGCTATAATATTTCAGAATTAAACAAAGAAAGAGACGCTCAACTGGACAATGCATTCGATGGTGTAACGCTTGAAAAGTCGCTAGAAGTCTATAACAAATTGGCTAACGACCCAGAGAAACAAAAGATTGCACTTCAGAATTCTTTTGGTTATCTGAAAAGAAAGCAATTCAACCTAGTTCAAAGCGCCGTCGAGGGCCTCAATAAGCTTGTGGATCCAAACACTCCAGTCCTACCAGAAGGTCAAGACAGTGTTGTTTTTGGTGTCATAGAGGTCGGCGCTAGAAATACTCAAAACATGTTGAACAGGATGACTTCTGTGCTAAATAACGCAATCTTCGACATCTTTCTTAGCGTTAAATCGATACAAGAAAATACCTATTCTTACGTCGCCGGCGGCATGCAGGAAGATGACAAAGCAAACGAAGCGATTACTGCTTCTTCCAATGTTATCTCAAAGACAATGGAACTTAAATCTTCATCCGACAAATAAAATAAATAAACCCCTTGACATTTCAACCGAAATGCATTATAGTATATACACAAACATGAAAGCGAGTCAAAATGACCACACAACTCAGCCATGGACCTGAACTCCGCAACAAGGTTCTCGAAGGCATCAACACTCTTGCGGACTATGTAGCAACAACACTTGGACCCAAAGGTCAGAACGTTCTTATCCACGAAAAAGGAAGGAACCCTTTCGTAACAAAGGACGGCGTAACTGTAGCTCAAAGTGTAAACTTCGAAGACCCTCACGCCAATGCGGGCGCCCAAGTCGTAAAACAAGTCTCTTCGATGACGAATTCTGAGGCAGGAGATGGCACCACTACCTCGACGGTCCTAGCGCGGGAACTTTTAGTTCAAGCTAACAAGCACATCTCATCTGGAACATCTCCTATCGAAATCAAGAGAGGTCTTGAAACATGCATGGCAGACGCGCTAGCAATAATTAGCGATTTGGCAATCCCTATCTCTTCAGCAGAAGATGTTCGTCACATCGCCACCATCTCTGCTAATAACGATGCATCAATCGGCCAACTAGTTGCAACCGCAGTTGACAAGGTAGGAAAAAATGGTACTGTTACTATTGAGGAGGCGCGCTCCCTAGAGACGAGTTTGGATCTTGTAGAGGGTTTCCGCTTCGATGGAGGGTATTCAGCCACTGCGTTCATAACAGACGAGAGAAGGGGAGTCTGCCGCTATGACAGGCCAATGTTCTTAATTACTGACGAAAAAGTTGATCAAGTAAACCAAATCTTACCAGCATTAGAGATTGCGGCACGTGAGGCGCGCCCGTTCGTAATAGTGGCGGAAGAAGTGGAAGGTCAAGCGCTCGCCGCACTAATTATGAATACTATGCGCGGTTCGATGAAGGTCGCTGCCGTCAAAGCTCCCCGTTACGGCGAGGAGCGCAGAGCAATAATGCAAGACCTTGCAACTGCAACCGGCGCAAAGTTTTTTCAACAGTCGATGGGTCACAAATTGTCAGAAGTTTCTTTGACAGACTTTGGTACATCGGCTACTGTGGAGATCACCAAAAATACTACTACGGTAGTTGATGGTGAGGGAGACTATGAAGAAGTTGAGAGGACCATTGATAAAATCAAGGCCGAGATACAACAAACTGATGACATTCACGAAGCTGAGCGACTCCAAGATCGTGTTACTCGTCTCTCTTCTGGTGTTGCTATTATCCGTGTTGGAGCTTCATCTGAAGTAGAGATGATTGAAAAGAAGCATCGAATCGAAGATGCTTTGGAGGCGATCAGATCAGCACAACAGGAAGGGATAGTCCCTGGTGGGGGAACGACATTGCTACGCGTGTCTGACTCACTTGCTCCTAACTTTGCCAACGAAGAGCAAGCGGCAGCATTCTCAATCTTCAAGAGAGCGATGGAGGCACCATTCCGAACCATGGCTCAAAATGCTGGCTTGTCTCCAGACGTAACAATGTATGCACTTCAGGGGTCAAAAGAATTTGAGGGGTATGATTTTTCAACAGGGGAAAAAATAAATCTTCTAGAAAAAGGAATAATCGACCCCGCCAAGGTAACACGATGCGCGGTTAAGAACGCCGTATCGGTTGCTGCAACACTTTTATTGACAAACCACAGCATTGTCCACAGTTGAATACTAATTAGTGTCGTGGGAGGGTTATCTTATGGCAGTTCAAAAGGATCTTAATTTAGAGATACAGTCCAAGCTGGATAGAATCTGCAGCGGCATGGAAGTCATGAGCGACAAGCAGGAGGAGATGTCGGAAGACATCGCGAAAATAAAGGAAGCGGTATATAATCCAGACCAAGGCCTTTATGCTCGTCTTAGAGAGTTAGAAAGTTGGAAGCACACATCTTCTAGAATGATCTGGACACTGTTCACGACTGTCGTGGGCCTCATCGGAGCATTTGTGCTTAAAAGCATAGGATCGTAATTACAATTCGGAAAGGAATTAAAACCAGTGTTGGTAGAAATAAGAAAGTTAATGATAAAAAACAACGGCTACAGTAGAGAAGTTTCACTAAGTAAGATCTTTGTGAATACGGACCACATAGTTAGCATAGTGGACTATCATGGAGCAAAAAGCTTCCTTTTATCAGAGGGTATGAAAGACTACAGTGAGAAAGACTTTTCCTTAATAAAAGTCTCGAATGGAAACAAAATAGAAGAGATAATAGCTTTAGGTACCTCAGAACAAGTCTTCAATTCTCTAGGGCAATCATCTAAAGACAAAAAAAGGGTTTTAAATGGATAAAAGATTTATCATAATCGGAAGATCTTCGTGCCCATTCTGCACAATGTCTCTGGATCTCCTGGCCGCCAGCAAGATACCTTCTGTATTTTTGGATTACGAATCAAGTCAAGAAATTCTAGAAGATTATAAAGAGTTTCACGGCCACTCGACAGTCCCGATCGTCCTAGAAAATGACCTAGACACTGGATACACCGTAAAGGTTGGAGGTTACACCCAACTATTGGAGCGCTTAGGTGGATGAAGAAGCAAACGATACAATAGCAATTAAGATTGATATTATAGAAGGAATTTACAAGGCAGTGCTTCCGGCTTACTACAAGCTTGGTGCCCTGACAAAAGACGTAGTGAGCGGGGTTGTTCAGCTTTCAGACTTCGAAAGGGCGACCTTATTTGACCACAATTCTTGTGCCATCGCTTTAAAAGTCTTGTTCGAAGAGTACTTTGAACAGACTCAAGAATCAAACACCGATACACTATTTTTACCTAAGATGGAATATTTGAATTTGATTTCAATGGCGCGCCAAGTTGAGACGTCTCGAAGGACACTGTTTGGCATTACCGGAATTTGGAATAATTGAACTGTCATGACTATATATTTGGGAATTTTCCTGTTCTTCCTCGGTCAAACAATAGGCTGGTTTCAGCTAAACGCTCAGTACTTATCTGAATGGTGGGAAAACAAGCCCATCTTGGCGGCATGCTTGATAGGTGTGCCAACTTCTGTTGCTTTCTGGTATGCTTGGAGGATGATCGTTGAGGCTACTGGCTCCGTCTGGACAGCTAGATTCATCGGCTCCTCTACCGGTTTGATCGTTTTCCCGATCTTAACGTGGTTCTTACTTGGCGAATCGATGTTTACAACCAAGACTTTAATCTGCTTATCTCTTGCCGTTTTGATAATTTTAATTCAATTATTTTATTGAAATTTGAGAAGAGCCTCTTCGGTGTCTCGAATTTTGTTCTTGAGAACAGCGACACATTCGGCTAAGGGCACAAGGAAGGCATTTCTGTCTTCCACTTTTAGCCGGTTCATTTTGTTGGTAACTCGCAAAAG
>MDTG01343865.1_pt1 | contig 10659 bp, 9 predicted proteins | sample 811421 | NCBI WGS metagenome assembly MDTG01 (sample SAMN05326645, study PRJNA326480) | marine metagenome | isolation source: seawater | place: Pacific Ocean: South East | collected 2011
TCGGAGAGGTGGCTGAGCGGTTGAAAGCACTGGTCTTGAAAACCAGCAACGGGGCAACTCGTTCGTGGGTTCGAATCCCACCCTCTCCGCCATCAGATTTTAAATTTCTTAAAGATCTTTGAAATCTTATTTTTATCGATTGACTGAGATATTCTGTCAAATTGATAAAAATTATAAATAGTCTCATCTTCAAAATCTAAGAATTTATCGAGTTCGTTTAGTTGATCAATGTCCAAGGTATCAATGTGCTTTTGCACAAATTTTGTTAATAAAATATCCATTTCTTTTGTGCCTCTATAATTTGCTCTGTATAAAATTTTTTTTTTAAGTGAATCTAATTTGTTCATGAAATAAATATATACATATAAATATGAATTTAAATAACAAAGAAAATTATTTATTTAATAAAATCTCGAATTTAAAAGGTGTTGGAAATAAAATTTCAACATATTTTAAGAAAAAAAAGATTGAGATGATCAAAGACCTTTTGTGGAACTTCCCTTATTCAAGTACTGATAGATCTGATTTTTCGAATATAGAAAATTTAGAAATTGGTAAAATACAAACAATTAAAATAAAAGTTAAAAAATATATATTTCCAAGAATAAGAAACTTACCGAATAAAATTATTTGTGAGAATGAGAAAAAAAAAATTGAGCTAGTGTACTTCAATAGCAGAGAGCCATTTTTAAAAAAAATTTTTAAAATAAACGCTGACTTAATTGTAAGCGGTAAAATTGGATTTTATAAAAATAGCTATCAAATCATAAACCCAGATTACGTGACTGATCCAAGTAAAATTGATTATATAAAAAAGATTATACCAAAATACTCTTTGACAGAGGGCATTAGTGAGAAAGTTTACAGAAAAATTATTGAAGGTGTAATGAGTGAAATGCCTGAGGTTTCTGAATGGCATGATAGTAAAACAATTAAAGATCTAAATATACCTAAGTGGAAAGAGGCAATTCAATTTCTACATAGACCAGATGGTATAAATAGCTTCAATTCAAGACAATATAAAAGGGTAGCTTTTGATGAAATTTTTTCACAATTAATAATTTTGTCAAATAATAGATCTAAAATAAAAAGAATTAAAAAAAAACCTAAGATTTTTAACGCGGACATATATCATAAAATTATAAAAAAATTAAAATATGAATTAACTACTGATCAAATTAAATCATTAGAACAAATTAATAACGATTTAAAATCAAACAAAAAAATGTTTAGAATTTTGCAAGGAGATGTTGGTTGTGGAAAAACAATAGTATCATTGATTGCGGCAGCTAACGTAGTAAAAAGTAAATACCAATGTGGAATAATGGCACCGACAGATATTTTAGCTAAACAACATTATGAAGAAGCTTTAAAAATCTTTAAAGATTTAGACATAAGCGTTGGTTACATAAGTGGAAAATTAAATTTAAAAGAAAAAATTGCTATCAAAGAGAAAATACTTAATGGACAAATTCAAATATTAATTGGAACACATTCATTATTTTATGAGGGTATAAAATTTAAAAATTTAGGTTTTATAATAATTGATGAACAGCATAAGTTTGGTGTTAAGCAAAGAATGGCTTTATCAAAAAAAGGTGGAGATCAATGTGATGTATTATTAATGTCAGCCACACCTATTCCAAGAACAATTATGCTAACTCTTTATGGTGATCTAGATGTTTCAAGAATAAAACAAAAACCAAAAAATAGAAAAAAAATTTTAACATTCACAAAACCTGAAAAAAAAATTATTGAAATCTATAAATTTGTTAAAAAAGAGATAAAGAACGAAAATCAAGTTTTTTGGGTCTGTCCATTAATAAACGAGTCAAAATTTTTAAACTTTTCATCTGCCCAAAAAAGATTTGAAGATATAAAAAAAATATTTCCTAATAACGTCGGTCTTTTGCATGGATTACTTGATGAAAAGGAAAGAAATAAAATATTAAATGATTTTCAAAATGAAAAAATTAAAATTATAATATCAACTACAGTTATAGAAGTTGGTGTTAATTTTCCAAAAGCGAACTTAATAATAATTGAAAATTCTGAAAAATTTGGATTAGCACAGCTTCATCAATTAAGAGGAAGAGTCGGTAGAGGATCCAAACAAGGTATTTGTATTTTATTATATAAAGGAGAACCAAGTAAAAATTCGATAAAAAGATTAAGAATATTAAAAAATAACAATGATGGTTTTAAAATTGCTGAAGAGGACATGAATTTAAGAGGGCATGGTGATTTAATAGGGCTTCAGCAAAGCGGGGAAAAATATTTTAAGATAGCTAAGCCTGAACATCACAAAGACTTATTTAAATATGCTGAAAAAAAAATCAGGGAAATGGATGGGATTACAATTGACCTAAAAAAATATGAAGTTTTATTAAAGCTTTTTGACAAAGCTGATATGATAAATATCCACGAAGAAATTTATTAATTCATTTCTGAGGTTCCTGCTGAAACAATAAATTTAGAGGCTTGTTCGAAAGTAACATCTAAATATATCAAATCTTTTTTTGGTACCATTAATAAAAAACCACTTGTTGGATTTGGTGTCGTGGGCACAAAAACATTAACTAGTTCTTCACCAGTTTTTTTACTTATAATTCCTGAATTTACTTTAGTTGCGAACCCAACTGCCCAAACTCTTTCTCTGGGGTATTGTAAAAGCACAACACTTTTTTGCTCCTTGTCTTGTTTAGCAAAAGTTTCTGTCATTTGATTAATGGCTGAGTAAATGGTTCTCAGAATTGGTATTTTTCTCAAAACATTATTGAAGAGTTCGATAATTTTTTTTCCTAAAAAAGAGAGTGAAAGCCAACCAATTAAAGTTACAAAAATAAAAGCAATAAAGATTTCTAATCCAAATATATCTATAGGTAAATAATTATTAGGATTCAGCTCTTTTGGTAAAATTTTAGATGAAAATTTTATAATAAAAATAGATAAGTAAATTGTTATACCTATTGGTATTAGGACAACAGCTCCAGCAAAAAAGTAGTTTCTAATTCTAGCTAGGATTGATCTTTTTTTTATTTTAGTCATTAATTATAACTTGAATAAATTATAAATATTAATATCAATATAAAAATTGCAATTAATAATTTATTATTTAAAATCATGAATCTATGAGTAAATATATCATAAATAGAAGAAAATTTCTTGAGTTATTTGGGTGTAGTTGCTGTAGCGCTTTATTAACCTCGTGTTCTACAGTCCCTATAACAGAGAGAAAACAACTAACTATATTTTCAGAGGCAAAAATTAATCAACAAGCAGCTGGTTTCTATGAAAAATTTAAAAGTAAAACTAAACTAATTACTAAAGGAAAACTTTTAAATGATGTGGTAAAGGTTGGAAAAAAAATTGAAAATTCGGTTAGTGTTTTTTTTGAAAAAAAAGGTCAAAAAGATCCAACAGAAAATTTTGAATGGGAGTACGTTGTTGTTGATAATGATAAAGTAGTTAATGCATGGTGTATGCCTGGAGGAAAAATTGCAGTTTATACAGGAATTTTAAAGTTAACAAAAAATTTAAATGCTCTTTCTATTGTAATGGGACATGAAATTGCACACGCAGTTGCAAAACATTCCATAGAACGGCAAAGTCAAGCAGTTACAATCAATATTGGTACCCAGGTTGCCGACATCTTTCTAGGTGGAGCCATCAATAAAACAAGAAATACAGTAGGTCAAAACACTGGAATAGATATTTTTAGAATCGGACTGCTTAATCCTTTTGGTCGTCAGCAGGAAACAGAGGCTGATTATTTAGGGTTAATTTTTTCTTCATTAGCAGGTTATGATATTAGAGAGTCAATAAAATTTTGGCAAAGAATGTCTGATAAAAAAAAAGGTAAAGAGCCTCCTCAATTTTTAAGCACACATCCAAGCAGCAAAAATAGAATATCAAATCTTAATAACTGGATTAATGAAGTGATTGTAAAATACCCACCAATCAAAGCATGATTTTTGGTGAGCCCTGATGGACTCGAACCATCGACACCCTCCTTAAAAGGGAGGTGCTCTACCAACTGAGCTAAGGGCCCTAAAGAAGTCTTTTTATATACTTATTCAATTAATTTCAAATAATTATTATTAAAAATAATCAATATATTTTTTATAAAAACTGGAAAAAGTGCCGCTCCTAATACTTTTCCGGATTTTTTTCATAAATTGTTGATAAAAATTGACATTATGCAATGAAATTAACATAGAGGCCATCATTTCATTAGATTTGATTAAATGATTTAAATAACTTTTTGAGTATTTGTTTAGATTTCTAATTTTGCAATTTTTATCTAAAGGTTCTTGATCATATTTATATTTTGAATTCTTTAAATTAATCTTACCTTCCCAAGTGAAAGCTAATCCAGTTCTACCAGACCGTGTTGGCAAAACACAATCAAACATATCTATGCCCTCTCTTACTGCTCCTAAAATGTCAGACGGAGTCCCAGCTCCCATCAAGTATCTTGGCTTTTTTTTTGGAAAAAATTTAACTGTTTCGCTTAATATCTTAAACATCTCTTGTTGTGTTTCTCCTACAGCCAGTCCTCCCATTGCATATCCATCAAAATCGATATCAACTAATTTTTTTAAACTCTCTTCTCTTAAATCTTTGTATAAACCACCTTGAACAATACCAAATAATGCTTTTTTCGGATTGTTGCCAAATTCAATCTTGCATCTTTGAGCCCATTTGGTTGTTATATTAATAGCATTTGATAATATTTTTTTATCATTCGTATGCGTAGGACACTGGTCTAAAACCATTAAGATATCTGAATTTATACTTTTTTGAACTTGAATACTTTTTTCCGGGCTGAGTATAATTTTTTGACCATCAATATGTGATTTGAAAATTGCACCATATTTTTCATCGATAGTGGTTAATTTTGATAGTGACATTATTTGAAAACCACCCGAGTCTGTTAGAATTGGTTTTTTCCAATTCATAAATTGATGTAAACCCTTAGATTTTTTTAAAATCTTCTCACCTGGTCGTAACATTAAATGGTAGGTGTTACCTAAAATAATTTCTGTCCCCGTACTAAGTATGTCTTCAGGAAAGACTCCTTTAACTGTGCCTAAAGTACCAACTGGCATAAATGCTGGGGTATTTATTATTCCTCTGGGTGTAATTATTCTGCCTAATCTAGATTTTCCTGAGTGAGTGATTAACTCAAACAAAAATTTAGATTTTGGCATTATTATTTTGATCTTATGCTTATAATTTTATCTGGATCTTTTACAGATCCATTTGGACCGTCACCTTTTTTTATTTTATCAATAAGCTCCATTCCTTTTGTGACTTTTCCAAAAGCTGAGTATTGTCTATCAAGATGTGGAGCATCATCAAAACAAATAAAGAATTGACTATTAAAACTATTTGGGTCTGAAGATCTAGCAGCCGATAATACTCCTCGCACATGTGGTGTGTTTGAGAATTCTGCTTTTACATTTGGCAATTCAGATCCTCCGGTACCTGCTAAATCCAAATTAAAATCTTTACTCGATGTGTTACCAAATTTAACATCACCAGTTTGTGCCATAAATCCACTAATTACTCTGTGAAATACTACGTTATCATATTTACCAGCTTCAGCTAACTCTTTGAATCTTTTTACATGATTAGGTGCAATATCATCAAATAAGGTCAGTTCAACTTCACCATATTTTAGTTTCATTATCATAATGTTATCCTTTGCTAATAAGTTGATAGTAAAAAAAAAGATAAATATCAAACAAAAAAATATTTTTTTCATTATCTAAATTTATTTTTAATTGCTTTCGCGGCTGATTTGGTTAAGAAATTTTTGATATTTCCATCGAGTTTCGCAATTTCTTTAACAAAATTCGAAGATATTATTTGATTCTCAACATCAGACATTAAAAAAATTGTCTCAATATTATTATTGAGTTTTTTATTCATTCCTGCTAGTTGAAATTCATACTCAAAATCAGATACAGCTCTTAGACCTCTTATTATAATTGAAGCTTTATATTTTTTACATAGATTAATAGTTAATGTATCGAATGGGATGATTGTAATTTTTTTTTTGTTTAGTTTAAGATCGTTAAAAAGAGACTCTTTTATAATTTTAAGTCTTTCACTTATATCGAAATGGTAATCCTTATGTATGTTGTCGGTTGTTGCTACAACTATTCTGTCCACAATTTTTAAAGATTTCTTTATAACATCAATGTGCCCAAGTGTAATTGGGTCAAACGTTCCAGGATAAATAGCTGTTCTCATTAATTAATATTATCTTCTATTTTTATAACAGATACAACTTTTTCTTCACCTTTAAGTTTTTTTATTCTTACACCTTGAGTGTTTCTTCCTGCTACTCTTATATCCTTAACGCCACATCTCATAATACTACCTTTATCAGTAGACAATATAATTTCGTCTTCTTCTCCAACCACAAGTGATGAAGAAATATTTCCATTTCTTGGAGAGTTAATTATCCCAATAATCCCCTTCCCGCCTCGATTTGTTACCCTATAATCTAGGTATGAAGTTCTTTTACCAAAGCCATTTTCCGTTACTGACAAAACAAATTTTTCAACACCTCTTTTAATCTTTTCGTTCTTCTTAATTGTTTTATCATTGAACTTTGGATTATCTAAAATTGACAATGATATTACTTTATCGTTTTCAGCAAGTTGTATGCCGCGAATCCCCTTAGAGGATCTTCCCTTAAAAAGACGAAGTTTTTTCGACATAAATCTTATACTTTTACCAAATTTTGTGCTTAAAAGAATATCTTGATCTTCTTTACATATTTTAACACCTATGATTTTGTCATTTTCACTTAGTTTCATAGCTATTTTTCCATTTGCATTTATATTCATAAAATCTTCTAGAGAGTTTTTCCTTACATTTCCATTTGATGTAGCAAAAATAACCATAAAATTTTTCCACTCTTTTTCGTCTTCTGGAAGTGGCATTATTGAGCTTATTGAGTGATGATTTTTCAATGGCAAAAGGTTAAAAATGGATTTGCCTTTAGAAGCTGCCGTGCCTTCAGGAATTTTATAAGCTTTAATCTTATAAACTAAACCTTGAGTAGAAAAAAATAACATTGGCGTATGAGTATTCGCTGTAAAAATTTGAACCACAAAATCTTCATCTCTAGTGGTTATTCCGGTCTTACCTGTTCCGCCTCTTTTTTGAGATTTAAGTGTAGTTAGTGGGCTTCTTTTTATATAACCTTGATTGGTTATATTAATAACTACAGACTCTTTTTGTATTGTTTCTTCAATATTATAATTCAAAACAGCATCAATTATTTTAGTTCTTCTTGGTATAGAAAATTTATCTTTGATAGTGTTCAGTTCTTCAACTATCAACTTATAAAGTTCTTTTTTTGAATTTAGAATCTTTTTATAATCTTTAATTAAATCTGAAAGTTTTTTAATTTCTACCTCAATTTCGTTTATTCCAAAAGCTGTCAATTTCTGTAATTTGAGATCTAGAATGGCTTCAACTTGGTTTTTAGTTAGAGAATAACTTGATATATTTTTTTTATTTTCAATATATCTTATAAAATTAATACTTTTTTTTATTTTCCATTTTTTTTGTAATAAATTCTTTTTTGCAATTTCGTTGTTTTTTGAAGCTTTAATAATTTTTATAACCTCATCGATATTTTCTACAGCAACTGCTATTCCTATCAAAATATGCGCTCTCTCCTCAGCTTTTTTTAAATCAAATTTAATTCTACTTAAAACTGTTGACTCTCTAAATTTTAAAAATTCTGAAATAAATTCTTTTAAATTTAAAATCTTAGGCTTGTTATCAACCAGAGCTAAGGTATTAAAACCAAAAGAACTCTCTATATTGGTAAGTTTGTAAAGCTGTCGTCTTACTGTTTCAGGTTCAACGCCCCTTCTAAGATCTAATACAACTCTTACACCTTCTCTATTAGACTCATCTCTTATATCGCTTATACCTTCAATTTTTTTTTCTCTAGCGAGCTGGGCTATTCTTTCGTTGAGCAATGATTTATTAACTTGGTAAGGTATGGATTTTACGATTAAAATTGATTTACCGTTCTTTTTTTCTTCAAATTCAATTTCACCTCTTATCTTAAACGATCCTCTTCCTTTATTATAACCTTGTTTAATAATATCTTTACCGATTATAACCCCTCCTGTTGGAAAATCTGGTCCTGGTATAAATTTCATTAATTGACCAATGCTAATTTCTTTATTTTCAATGTACGCAATCGTCCCATTTATTACCTCCCCTAGATTATGTGGGGGTATACTTGTGGCCATACCAACCGCAATTCCTCCAGCCCCATTAACTAATAAATTAGGAAATTGAGAAGGCAGTACAGTTGGTTCTTTCTCTGTTTCATCGTAATTATTCCTGAAAGTTACTGTGTTTTTTTCTAAATCTTCAGTCAAAAATTGTGAAATTTTTCCAAGTTTAGTCTCTGTATACCTCATTGCGGCTGGTGGATCTCCATCTATTGATCCAAAGTTACCTTGACCGCTAATTAGAGGTAGACTCATAGAAAATTCTTGCACAAGTCTTACTAGGGCATCATAAACTGCTTGGTCTCCATGTGGATGGTATTTACCTATTACATCTCCAACAATTCTAGCAGACTTTCTAAATGGTTTCGACCAATCGTAACCGCCTTTATACATTGCATAAATTATTCTTCTATGAACTGGTTTTAAACCATCTCTTACATCAGGCAGCGCTCTACTAACTATTACACTCATCGCATAAGATAAGTATGAAGAGCTCATTTCATCTTGTACGAATATCGGTTTAAAAATATCTTTTTTTTGAATATTTGTTTTTTCCATATTTATTAGAATGGAATTTCATCGTCCAAATCAGAAGAAGACTGATTAATATTATCATCTGGAAGTGAACTTTTATTTTCTTTTACTAAATTTGAATTTTCACTTTTATTTTTTCCATCTAACATGGTAAGACTAGAATTATACCCTTGTAATATAATTTCTGTTGAATACTTATCTTGACCAGTGCTCTCGTCTTTCCATTTTCTAGTGCTTAACTGACCCTCAACATAAACGTTAGCACCTTTTTTTAAGTATTGTTGGACGACACTGACTAAACCTTCATTAAAAATTACAACTCTATGCCACTCCGTCTTTTCTTTCCTTTCTCCCGTGTTTTTGTCTTTCCAAGACTGACTGGTGGCTAAGCTCAATCTTGCGACGTTTTTACCGTTAACCATTTGTTTGATTTCTGGATCGGCACCTAATCTCCCGATTAATAATACTTTATTTAGACTTCCTGCCATATTAATTTTAGAATAAGTTTTGATTTATAACTAAATTGTTAATAAATTATATCATAATTAGTTATTAAATATAAGCTGATAATTTTTTTAAATATATAAATATGAGTAAAAAAATCGTTATAAAAGGCGCTAAAGAACATAACTTAAAAAATCTCTCTGTGGAGATACCTAAAGATAAGTTTGTTGTAATTACGGGTTTATCTGGATCGGGAAAATCATCATTAGCTTTTGATACTATTTATGCTGAAGGTCAAAGAAGATATGTGGAAAGTTTGTCTGCCTATGCCCGACAATTTTTGGATAAGATGAAAAAACCAAATGTCGACTTTATTGAAGGGTTAAGTCCAGCAATTTCAATTGAACAAAAAAATACTTCAAAAAATCCTAGATCAACAGTTGCAACCGTCACTGAAATCTATGACTATATGAGAGTTTTGTTTGCAAGGGTTGGAATCCCCTATTCTCCTTTCACTGGCAAACCAATCGTATCACAGTCAGTTAGCGAAATGGTTGATAAAGTTAAAAAACTTCCAAAAAGTAACACTATTTTTTTATTGTCACCTATTGTTAGAGGCAGAAAGGGTGAGTATAAAAAAGAAATACTTAATTACAAAAAAAGAGGATTTCAGAAAATCAAGGTTGATGGTCAATACTATGATATTAATAACTTTCCAAATCTAAATAAAAAGATTAAACATGATATCTCAATTATAGTTGATAAACTTGTTATTAATTCTAACGTTGGAAATAGATTAGCAGATAGTATAGAAACAGCATTAAATTTATCTAATGGCTTGTTAATAGTTGAATATCAAGATGAATCCCTCCCGAAAAAATTTAGAAAAACATCCTCAATAACTTTCTCATCTAAATTTTCTTGTCCTGAAAGTGGTTTTACTATTGAAGAAATTGAACCAAGATTATTTTCTTTTAATTCACCTTTTGGTGCTTGTGAAGAATGTGAGGGTATTGGCAGTAATTTAAATGTTGATCCTGGCTTAGTTATTCCTGATATTAATAAATCTCTTGAAGATGGGGCAATAGTACCTTGGTCAAAATCTACCTCTTTATATTATGCTCAAACTTTAGCCTCTTTAGCAAAACATTATAGTTTTTCACTAGACAGTTCATGGAAAAAACTTCCTAAAAAAACGCAAGATATAATTTTATATGGATCTGATGATGAAGAAATTAAATTTGTTTACGATGATGGATATGAAAAATATTCAACAAAAAAGACTTTTGAGGGTGTAATAAATAATCTTGAAAGAAGATATCTTGAAACAGATAGCGAGTGGAAGAGAGAAGAAATTTCGCAGTATCAAAGCGAGTCAAACTGTGAAAAATGTAAGGGCTTTAGA
>MDTG01324504.1_pt1 | contig 10658 bp, 10 predicted proteins | sample 811421 | NCBI WGS metagenome assembly MDTG01 (sample SAMN05326645, study PRJNA326480) | marine metagenome | isolation source: seawater | place: Pacific Ocean: South East | collected 2011
CTCATTGATGAAAATATAAAAGTAATATCTGGAGATAGTAATTCAAATGTTATATCTAAATATTTTTTTGATAATTTTTGGAAAATGCCATTAACTCTTGATGAAAATTATTTAATTATTAAAAAAAAATTAATAAAACTTAATATTAAAACTATAATACCTACAAGAGATAGTGAATTAGAATTTTGGTCTAAATATAAGACAAAATTTAAAAATTCAGGAATTGAAATAATAGTAAATAATTATAAAAAAATAAATGTTTGTAATGATAAATTAAAATTTGATGAATTTTGTCGCAAAAATAAAATATTAACTCCTAGAACAAAGGATAAATTAAATATTAAAAATACTAAAGTTATTATTAAAGAGAGATTTAATTCATCAAAAATAATAACTAAAAATATTATACTAGAAAAAGCAAAGTATAAATTAGGTAAATATAAATCACCATTTATTCAGGAATATATAAAAGGCAGAGAGATAAGTGTTGATATTTGGTCAAGTAAAACCAAAAATAAAAATTATTTTATAACCAGATATAGAGATTTAATAATAAATGGTGAGTCGCAAGTAACTACTAGTTTCGATGACGAAAAATTAAATAAAATAGTTTTACAAATAATAAAAAAGTTAAAATTAATTGGTCCATATATGCTTCAATTTATAGAAAAAAACAAAAAATACTATTTGATTGAGTGCAATCCTAGAATAGGCGGTGCCTCAACATTTTCAATAAATTATGGTTTGGATATGATTTTATGGTCATTAATAGAAAATTATAATATAGAAAGAGAACTTCCAATAAATTTTACAAAAAATAATCAATCAAATAAATTAGTAAGAATCCCACTTGATACATACCAATAAAGTTTTAGTTTTTGACCTTGATGATACCTTGTATAACGAGCTTGATTTTGTAAATCTAGGTTTTGTAAATGTTTCAAAATTTTTAAGTAAAAAATATAATATAAACCAAAGTGAAATTTACAATTATATGCTTAAATTTTTCATTAAATATGGAAGAGATAAAATTTTTGATCGTACATTAAGTTATTATAATATCTATACAAAAATTTTGCTTCGCTCCTGTATTAATATATATAGGTATTCATTTAGAAATATATTACTTAAACCAGAGTCAAAATTTCTACTGGAAAATTTATATAAAAAAAGAAATTTATATTTAGTAACTGATGGTAATAAAAATGTGCAAAAAAATAAAATTAAACTTTTGAAAATAAGTAAATATTTTAAAAAAATATTTATAACCCACAATTACGGTATAAGATACGCAAAACCATCAATACATTGTTTTAAAAAAATATGTCATTTAGAAAATATTGCTTTTAAAGATTTGATATATATTGGCGATGATCCATCTAAAGATTTTGTTAATCTAAATAAAAAAAATTCTCTAACTATTAGAATATTAAATGGTAGATGTAAAAATATGAAAGTTAAGAAAAGTTACGATGCTAAAATAAAAATAAAAACTTTAAAAAAACTACTTAATTATTTATAGTGTATGTATGTTCAAAGTTAAAAATATAAAAATAGGAAAAAAATATCCACCTTTTATTATTGCTGAAATGTCTGGAAATCATAACCAGTCAATTTCTAATGCATTGAAAATTGTTAGATCTGCAGCTAAATGTGGTGTTAACGCAATAAAATTACAAACCTACACAGCAGATACAATAACTATAAATTCCAAAAGAAAGGAATTTCAAATTAATTCATCTAAATCAATATGGAAAGGAGCAAGCCTTTATTCTTTATACAAAAAAGCATATACTCCTTGGGAATGGCATAAAAAGATTTACGCAGAAGCAAAAAAAAATAACATTTTATGTTTCAGCTCTCCTTTTGATGAGACTGCAGTTGATTTTCTTGAAAAAATTAATAATCCTATCTATAAAGTTGCTTCATCTGAGTGTGTTGATTTGCATTTAATTAAAAAAATAGCTCAAACAAAAAAACCAATGATAATATCCACAGGAATGGCAACAAAAAAAGAAGTGCATCAGGCATTAGAATGTGCCAAAAAATATGGTTGTAAAAATATAGCTCTATTAAAATGTACAAGCACTTATCCAGCCCCAGTAAGTGATATAAATTTAAAAACAATTGAAGATATGAGAAAGGAATTTAATTGTGAAGTTGGTTTATCTGATCATACTCTAGGAATAGGAGTTCCATTAGTTGCTATTTGCAACGGAGCAACAATAATAGAAAAGCATTTTACCTTATCAAAAAAAATTAAAAGTCCAGATTCAGCATTTTCATCAGAACCTTCAGAATTTAAGCAACTTGTAAAAGAATCCAAAAATATTTCTTTATCCATAGGTAAAATAAAATATGGACCATCTGAATCTGAAAAAAAATCACTAATTTTTAGAAGATCACTTTATGTTGTAAAAGATATAAAAAAAGGTGAAACTTTTTCAGACCTCAATATAAAATCAATAAGACCAGCCCTTGGTCTAAAAACATCAAATTTTGAAAAAATAATTGGGAAAAAAGCAAATAAATTTATTAAAAAAGGAACCCCATTAAAGTGGAAAATGATAAAATAAAAATTATAGATGAATTTATTCTCTAAAATATTAAGATATTTTTTTTTAAAAAAAATTATTTATGGATATAGAAAAATAAAAATAAAAAAAAATTTAAAAATTTTTTCTTTTTTAAACGATGATTTAACTAAATATAATTTTAATTTTACTAACTATCGCAATTATTTTTTTGGAGATGAATTTGAGAATATTAATATATCAATAAAGCAAAAAATGCTTAAGGAAATTGCTGGTTATAGATTACAAAAATTCGTGCTATTTTTTTTATCAATAAATTTTAGATTATGCTATCCTCTTAGTAGCGATTGGATTAAAATTTTAGAAAATAATAATATTAAAGTAAACAAAATTTTTTCACTTATTTTATGGAGACTATTTTTAATTTTTAAAATTATTAATACATTTAGGCTACTTCTAAGCATATTAAATTATAATTTATTTAGCAGAATTAAAAATTCTAAAAATGAATTTTATTATTTTTTTAATTTAAGCAAAGACAATATTCCTAAAAACAATAATGAATACTTAAATTATGGTATTTTTGACTCAGTAAATCTTATTGAAAAATCAAATATCGAAATTTTTAAACATGATTTAGTTAATCATAATTATAAAGATAATAAAGTTAACATAGAATATTCCAAATATTTTTTTTTACCAAATAAAAGTTTAATACTTAATATTAAAATAATAATTTGGTTTTTTGTAAACTTATTTGTATCAATATATGGATTATTTTTTTTGTGGAAATACCCATATTTTTTTTCTGATTGTTTACTTGCTTATACTGTTAAAAATTTAAGAAAAAATGATTTAGCAAACAATTATTTTTTTAATCAATCTTCTCATATATACAGACCTTACTGGACATACATCGCAGAGAAAAAAAAGTGTAATATAATTTTTTATTTTTATTCAACTAATATTATTGAACTATGCTCTAAAAATATGAACATTCCTGATTATCTAGGTTGGAAATCTATTAATTGGAGTAATTTCTACTTTTGGAATAATAATCAAAAAGATTATATCAAAAGATTTGTTAAAAGTTGTAATTACAAAATAACAGGACCAATAAACTTTATTCCAACCATTAAAGGAAATAATATTAATATTGATGGTAAGTATATTTTAGTTTTTGATATTAGACCATCAAGATTAAGATTGTATTCTTTCCTTGGAAAGCCCTTTGATTTTTATACATCATCTAATACGATAAAATTTATTAATGATATTTATAATTTAACTAAAAAATATAAAATTAAAATAGTAATAAAACAAAAAAGATTTATTGTAGGAGGAAATAAATTAGAAGATCCTACATATTTTAATTTCTTAAAAAAAATCTCAGAAAATTCTGATGTTATTGTTCATTACGGATCAGAGGGTGATGGATTGTATGAAATTATTAAAAAATCTTTAATTACTATATCGATGCCTTACACCTCTACGGCTATAATATCAAAAGAAATTAATTCTAATACTGTTTATTATGATCCTACAGGTATTTTAAGAAATGATGATTTTATTACTAATAATATACTAACCTTAAATTCTAAAGATAATTTAATTGAATATTTTAAAAATAAATTATAGTTACTAATATATGGATCTTAAAGCTAGTAAGTGTAAATTTTGTCATAATAATAATCTTAAAAAAATAAATAATTATAAATTTAAAAACATAATGTTTTCTAATATTAAAATCGTATTTTGTAAAAATTGTGATCTTTATTTTGCTTTGCCTTCACCTAAATTAGAATCTCTAGATCAATATTATAATTCTGTGGAAGGAACTTCAATAGGATCTCCAAACTCAGGTAGATTAAATCTATCTTTTGCAAATATTCTGGCTAAATCACGCCTGGAATATATAAATTCCAATTTATCAACTGAATTAAAAAAAAATAATATAAATATATTAGAAATTGGCTCTGGTTATGGTCATCTAGCAAATTTTTTTGTTAATAAATATAAAGTAAAAAAATATTATATTGTAGAGTCTGACTCTCGTTGTCATGAGGAGTTAAAAAAAATAAGTAAATATGTTTTTAAAAATTTAAATGATATTGACAGTAAAGAAAATATAAACATTCTTATATTGTCTCATATTTTAGAGCATATTTCAGATCCAATCGATTTCTTAAAAAATATTGAAAAAAATTTTAAATTTTCATATATATTTATAGATGTCCCCTGCGAAGATTACTTATATAAAGAATATGATGAACCACATTTATATTTTTATAATATTAATTCTTTAAAAAAATTATCTAATATTTGTGGCTATAATGTTAAGGATATTCAATATTATGGCGATAGTATTTTCAATATTAATGATAGACATACAATAATCAAAAAATTATTTAATAAATTTCTTACTTATTTGTTTTTTGTTTATCTTTTTATTACAAAATCAAATCAAAAATATAATATGACGATATATGAATATATTATGAGCAATAAATACAAAGTAAATAAATTAAATTCTGAAAAAGCAAGATGGATAAGAGCAATATTTGAGGTCCCAAAAAACAATATTTTTTCATGATACAAAAATTAAAACAAGTTGATATAAAGTATTACTTTACAGAAAAAATTTTAAAAATTTTTGGAATTTTATCCATTAACTTAAATATAATTTTATATATGGGTAAATTAAAAATTGGAAAAAATTATAAAATATGGGGTTCGATTAGATTCTTAATTGATGGAAATGGAGAAATAATAATAGGAAATAATTTTCATGCAGTTTCAAACAGAAAAAGATCTTATCTAACTATTTTTTCACCTTGTCATCTCACAAGTATTCATGGCGGTAAAATAATTATTGGTAATAATGTCGGCTTAAATGGAAATACAATTGCATCAAGAAAGCTGATTGAAATCGGTGATGAAACTATGATAGCACCTAATGTTATTATTTCTGATCACGATGGTCATTCATTAGATCCTTCAAAAAGATGGACTGAAAAAGGAAAATCTGAAAAAATATTAATTGGCAAAAGGTGTTGGATTGGTGCAAATTCTATTATATTAAAGGGAGTTACTATAGGAGATAATACAATAATTGGCGCAGGTAGTGTAGTAACTAATGAATGTGAAAAAAATTCTATATATGCTGGAAATCCAGCAAAAAAAGTGAAGGATATTATTTATAAATGATTTATTTCCCAATGGTTACTGCTCCAAATTGTGAAGGTTGGAATTCAATTAATTTCTTCCCCCCAAATGAATGGGAAAATAAAATAGAAAAAAAATTAAATCTTTACTTGCTTACTATTGATAAAGATAATTGGAACTCATACTTAATTGAAAAATCTGATAAAAATAAAACTATAATAATTACTGAAAACGAAATCAATAAAATAACTAACTCAAAAAATATAAAAATTTTTTGTTTAAGTTCAACAGAATTACCAAGCCAGAGTAAGTCTTTAATAATGCCTAATTTTGTATCAACATCAATACCTACCTGGAGATCAAGTATTGGTTTGAGAAATGAGAGTAATAGCTCAAGTTATCAGGGAGAAATGATAGCATTTAAACCAAAAAGTTCTTTTTTAACTTTTGCACCCTTTATACAAAATCATAAAAGTCATGTTAAGAATTTCTTTTTATTTGTTAACCTAGAGAAAAGTACTGAGACTCGTAGATCTGAAATTTCTTTTTCAGATGTAAAAGAACCAAATATTATTAAAAAAAAAGTAAGTGTTTTAAATAATTATGTCAATATTATTGATCTTAACAGTATTGGATTTGAGGAAAACTCAATACCACTCATAAGTTGTAAAGACATGGCTGGATTGCCTCTTTTCGTTTCAATTAATCAACAAACAAATGGATTAAGTATAGAGCATACACATCCAGGCGCTTCTTTTGTAGTTCATGGACAAAGATGGGTAGCACAAAATAAACTTAAGGATTTATGGTTCAAAAAAATATATTCAATTTAAATAAGCTAAAAAAAATAAATCTTAAAAATTTAAGAAAAATCCCTTGGGTAATTGGTCAGCCATTAACAAAAGTTCCTGATTTAAGTAAATCTAGAATAAGTGATCTTTTTGTTTGGATTAATTCATCAGAAATCAAAACTTACTATGAATTTATGGACCTACCAAGTTTATTTGAAAAAGATAATTTAAATAAAAATTCATTTTTTAATTTAATGCTGTTTAATAAATATGGCGAAACCTTAAAAAATATTAAAATACCAGTAGTTTATGGAGAAAGAATAGTAATAAACATAAGTGATTATTTAGAAAATATTAATGATGAAATAGGGACCTTTTCAATTTTTCATCAAAATACACCAAAGGAAATACAAAATCTTGGTTCCTTTATATCTGATAGGGGATATGTGAAATATTACTCTAAAAAACTAGAGATATTTAAATATGTACATGGAAATTTAGATGCCATTTCTTTTGATGATGCTAATATTACTAATTTAGGAGTAAACGGCTTTTTATCAAGAAAATATTTTATACAATGTAAAATAGAAAAAGAAAGTAATTATAAATTTTACTTAGTAAACTATACTAAAAAAAATCAAGTTTTCACTTTGCGCTCTTTAAATGATAAAAATATTATTAGTAATATAGAAATAAAGCCTCGTGGATGTGGTTATTTTGAACACAAGTGTGAAATTCAAAATGAACTGCTATACATAAAAAGCAAATTAGTAATGTCTAGACCATTAATCTATTCAGAAAAAAATAGTGATTTAGATTTTTTCCATGGATAAAATAAAATTATTTAAAAATATTAAATTATTGGATAAAATATTATTAAGCCATAAATCAAATTTTACAACTTATTCGATTACCGATATTAATTTTATTAAAGGTCACAGTATTTTTATTAATCGTTATAGATTTATAAATAAAAATTTTTTTTTTTATCATTTTTTTAAAAAATTAATTTTACAAATAATTTTTTTTTTTACATATCTATTTTGTAAACTAACTGAATCAATATTTACATTTAAAAATAAGATTAATATTAGAAAAGTAGATGTAGTATTTGTGAGTCATTTTGTAGAAAATAATAAAAATATTAATATAGATTTCTATTTTTCTAATTTACCTCATTTATTGGATAATAATTCTATTAAATCATCTATTATTTACTTTAAGAGTATAAAAAAAAATAAAATAAATAAAATTTATTTTAACAAATTTAATTTTATTAAATATAAAATAAATTCTTTTAGCCTTTTGAAAATTTTTATAAATATATTAAAAGAATCTTATAGAATTATTAAGCTATATTTTAATACTAATAATAAAAATTATAAGAAAATTTTACTTTTTTGTCTTATCAACTTGTTTAAAGTTTCTACTTTTAAAAATAATATAGCTGCTTATGAATTTGAAATATATTTAAAAAAAATAAGACCTAAATTAATATTTATTACTCATGAGGGGCATCCATATGAACGACTTTTTTTCAATGTTGCAAGAAAATTAAATATTAAATCAATTGGATTTACAACTGGTATATTTTTACCTTTTCAATATGGCAATAATAGAGATTTAAAAAAGGAATTTAATCCAGATTATATTAGTTATCAAAGTAATCTTATAAAATTAATTTCTAATAAAAAAATAGAAACAAAAAAAATAGTAATAGGTAATAATAAAATTTTTGATGAAGACACAATTCAAATAAAAAATTACAATAAATTAAATATTTTAGTTTTGCCGGAGGGTTTATATGAAGAAGAAAAATTTTTTTTTCTTAATATTGTAAATTTTGCTTTAATAAATAAAAATATTAATTACTTTGTTAGATTGCATCCAATTTCAGACTTTAGATCAATTCTGAAAAAAATGGGTATAAATGAGCTTCCAAATAATATTATTTTATCTAAGAAAGATTTTTTTGAAGATATTAAAAGATGTAACTATGCCTTATACAGAGGGACTACTGCTATTATTTTTGCTGTAAAATATGGCTTAATTCCGCTTTATTTATCAAAAGAAAATGAAATATCAATAAATCCATTATTTAAGTTAAAAGATAACATTCACTATATAAATAAGTATGAAAATATTAAAAATATATATGATAATCATAATTTTTATGAAAACTACAAAGTAAAGCATAAAGAAATTATGGATTATTGTAAAAATTATTTTGAAAATTTTAATGTTGATATTGTTAAAGAAATTATAAAATGAATAAACTAGATAACATATCAATCGTAATTACAACTTTAGGAGGTAAAGACTTAAATTTATCACTATCTGCAATTTTTAATGATCTAGATGTTAAATCTGATTTTGAAATTTTAATAATAATTCCTTCTCAATGTCAATTGCCAAACAATATAATAGAAAATAAAAATATTAAAATTATATCAACATATTTTCCAGGCCAGGTTAATCAGAGAGTCATTGGATTTAAAAATGCTTCTAAAGATTATGTATTGCAAATAGATGATGATGTTGAAATTTCATCTGGCAACATATTGTCTCTTAAGAACAAATTAAAAACTTTGGATGATAATTCTGCGATATCTCCAATTTTTTTTGACAGAAGTAATAAAAAAAATTGTATTTATAATCTTTATAACAGTAATTTTTTGTTAATATTAAAAAATATTCTAACTTTTATAATTTGTAAATCAAAATGGGGTATAGAAAGATCAGGTACACTTACGATTTTAGGAACAAACTATGGAGTAGATTATAAAAGTTTTAAAAGTAATGAAATTGCAGAAGTAGATTGGTTACCTGGCGGCTGTGTTATGCATTTAAATAAAAATTTACATAAATATGATTACTATCCGTTTAAAGGTAAAGCATATTGTGAAGACTTAATCCATTCTTTAATTTTAAAGAAAAAAAATATTAATTTGTTCGTCTTTAAACATTCAAAATGTTATACTGATCCTCCATTATTTCCTCAATTAAAAAAGGAAAAAATCAAATTTTTAAGAGCTTACAATTTTTATTATTTAAAATCAAAAAAAATAAATTTAAGATATTTAATTTGGAACGTAATTAATCTAATACGAGTTGTATTTTGAAAATATTTATAAAAAAAAATAATAGATCTTATTCGCCAGAGATATATGCCTATAAAGATTATCTTGAAAAATTTAATTATAATGTAGAAATATCCGATAATTATGAATACTCTAATAATTATGATGCAATTATGCTTCTAATGGGTTTTTTTCCTTATTACAAAATAGCAAAGTACAAAAATTTAAAAATAATTCATGAATATTCAAGCTTATCTCTCTATCCTTTTTCAAAAACTAAAAATTTATTTAAATATTTTTTTAATTCAACTCCGAATGCAAGAATATTTAACTCTGAGATAATTAAAAAAGACTTATTTTTTGATAATAAAATACCTTACGTATTTAGAGATACTGGAATTGATGAAATTTTTTTTGAAAATTTTAAAATTAGAAAAGATTTTGATTTTGTTTATTCTGGATCCACAAATTCCGTAAGAAAAGGTCTATTAAATTGTATGGAAAATATTTTAAAACTAGGATTTTCTATCCTAGTTGTTGGAAAAGTCTCTGATGATGTTTATAAATATTTTAAAAAATATAATAAAATTGAGTTTGCAGGATTTCAATCTAGAAAATATTTGCCAGAAATATATCAAAGAGCAGAGTACGGATTAAATTATACACCTAATTTATATCCACTAAACTTACAAAATAGTACAAAAACAAAAGAATATTGTGCTTCTGGATTAAAAATCGTATCGAATAAATATAATTGGGTTTATAACTTTCAAAATTATAATAATGGTAAATTTTTTTGGTATGATGAACTTATAAACCAAGAACAACTTATAAACTTTAATTTTAAAACTCCAAATGTAAAAAACTATTCATGGAATTATATTTTTAATGATATTAAATTTGAAAAATTTATTGATAAAATATTTATATAAATATGTGTGGCTTTCTAGGTTTTATTAATTTTAATGAAATTAATAAAGATAATTTAATTGAATTATCAAATCACTTACATCATAGAGGTCCTGACAGTGACTCTTATTATATAAATCAAGATAAAAAGATTTATTTATGTCATAAAAGATTATCAA
>MDTG01370875.1_pt1 | contig 10658 bp, 9 predicted proteins | sample 811421 | NCBI WGS metagenome assembly MDTG01 (sample SAMN05326645, study PRJNA326480) | marine metagenome | isolation source: seawater | place: Pacific Ocean: South East | collected 2011
CCAAAGGAGACAACCCTTTTGGCTAGAGGGGTCAACACATTACAGGATGCTGCTAACGATCCTCGCAGAGTTGGTGCTGTCACAGCATCTGAGGCTTTTGAGGGTCTAATGAAGACCAAAACCGGCAAGTTCCCTTCCACTCGTGATGCTTACGCTGTCCGGTTAGCAACAGAACGGGTCACTGGCTCAAAGGAAAAGAAGTGGCGAGAAGATGATGACCACGAAAGCGATCTGCCACGGAAACCTCATCAAGTCAGACGAGGATTAGCCCTGGAGCCTGTTGCATTAGAGATGGCAGAGGAGCGGTTAGGTCAAGAGATCGAGGATGTGCAATTTGACCTACACAAATCGATCCCCTTCTTCGGCGCATCACCAGATGGAATCGTTCACATGGAGAACTGTCTTGTCGAGGTGAAAGCACAGAACAGAGTTCACCATGCAAGAACTCTGCTCAGAGGGGAAATCCAACAGAAGTATCAATTCCAGATGCTTGTGCAGCTTGCTGTCTGGACTGACTACAAAGAAGTCCTCTTTCTGAGCATTAATCAAGAAAACTGGCTGAACAAGAAGCAGGAACTGGCAATGGTTAGTTTCAAACCGTCAGAGGATCAAATCAAGGAAGTCGAGTCAGATGTCATCGAGTTCCTAAAAGAAGTGAAAGACATCGAAAATCAATTGAGGGCAATTAAGTGAATCAAATAAGTATCGTCGGACACATTGGGAAGGTCGAGGAGCTAGGTGCTGCTGGAGAAATCCCTGCGATAAGCCTGGGTGTTTGCACAAAAGACTACATGGGAAAGAAAAAAGGACAAGTCGATCATTGGCATACCGTAAACGTTATCGGGAACGATGCGGAGTACATCGACAGAAATCGAGATAAGGCAAAGAAGATTGCTGTGACTGGCAAGCTCGTCTTTGATCAGTGGGAGACCAACGATGGTCAGAAACGAGTCAAGGCAAAGATATATGCCGAATCAGTTGAACTGCTCGATTGGAAGAATGAGGGAGAACCCTCTGCAGCCCCAAAGCTACAATTCCCAGGATGATTGATGCAGCTCGAAGAGCAGACATTCGGACGGTTCAAAATATGCCGTATGTCTGCTTTCCCTTAGATTGCATTTGTTCGTGTGGATTTGATTTTGTCGATTATCCGAAAGCTTATAAAGAAATCATCACAGGATGTCCAAAATGTGCGAGGTCTTATTGTGAGTGACAATATCGTAAGAAGTACAAAGAACTATTCAATATTCAAAACAATGAATGGGAACCGTATCATTTCACGCCGTCATCTGAAGAAGATGCAGACTTCTATGGCTGAGAAGTACATTCCAGTGCCTATTATCGTCAACGAGAAGAACCATGTCATCGACGGTCAGCATCGTCTTGCTTCTGCTGAGGCTTTGAATATGCCGATCCATTACATCGTCATCGATGGGTTGAATTTGCATGATGTGCAGAAACTTAACTCGACCTCTCGAAGATGGACAAACGACGATTTTATGGACAGCTACTGCGACCTGGGCCTGAGTGATTACTTAGCCTATCGGGAGTTCAAGGAACGACATGGATTTCCTCATCACTGCAACTTCTTGATGCTCGCAGGGCCAAAGAACGAAGTCCTGCCACAGCATACCTTCCATCAAGGGAAGATGCGTCTATCGGCAGAGAACCTAGAATGGGCTGATAAAGCTGCTGTGATGATCATGCAGATCGCAAAGTTCTATGAGGAAGGTGAATGCAAAGATGGTCGAGGAAGCAAGAAGTTTGTCGAGGCTTGTTGCAGGGCTTTTAGAATTCCCGAATACAAGCACCAGACCATGCTTAAAAAACTGAAAACATCTAAGAAAAGACTGCGTAGGTTCACCACGGTTCAAGACCACACTCGTCAGCTTGAGGAAGTGTATTTCTATAAGGCACGAGGCAAGAAATTCAGGCTGGATTGAGATGAAATCAAGATTCGTCCACAGATTGCGATACATAGAAGATATGAACATCTCTGAAGACATCTGGAAGAAGTGGTCTTCGGATATGCAGCAAGGCAAAGAATTCATCAGAGTCGGACAACAGACGTTCGTCGATGTACAGGAAGCAGATAAATGGCTAAGAAAGAAATCAGAAACAAAACAGAGACACCGCACCACATAGATATAACGAACTATGGTGCATACCGCATACAAATCAGAAAAAGCGGATATGATATTCGAGTTGTTATCTCTGGAACTTCACACAAAAACAAAAGAGATTTGGCACGAGTTGAAAAGCTAAGAGACGAGTGGCTTTACCTTATATCGCAGGGAAAACCTGTAAGGCTCGAAAATCAAAAGCAAGTTTCGATTCCTTCAAAATATCTAACATTCCGTGAAGCAGCAGAGAAGTATTTGCTGATCGGAACTGATCACTGCGCTCCTGCAACCATCAAAGATTTTAATAAGCACCTCAACGCTCACTGGTTTCCTGCTTTCGGCAACTATGAACTGGAAGAGATCACGACTGAGCTGATCCAAGAATACTTCGCAGACAAGAAGCTCGAAGGTCACAACTATTCGTCAAAGACAAAGACCAACTATCTGCAAATTCTGAATAATATTTTCGCTCACTACAGAATGCGATCTCCTGGCTTTGGAGTTGTTTCTGCAAAGGGCAAGAAAGCAAAAGAGAAAAAGCCCATTGGTCGCTACAAGCCAGAGCAGATTAAGGAGCTGATTGCTGCTTGTGATCGCAATGGTCGATCTGGCTTCAATATAAGACTCTACTTCACCATATTCATCGGTTGCGGATTACGCCCCCAAGAACTGCTTGTCCTTAAATGGGACGATTACGATGGAGAGTATCTGCACATTCGCAGAGCATTGTCTGACTACAAGATCGCTCCCCCTAAGACCGGAACTCGACGCAAGGTCTTTGTGCCAGCCTGGGTTCGATCAGAGCTACGAGAAGCTCCTTCACGGTTTGCTAAGGCATGGGTCTTCCCCAATACACAAGGCAAGTTCTCCGTGAAGCCAGAGATTTACAACGAGGAATGGGCAAAGGTTCACGAGAAGATCGGTCTTGCCTATGGCGACATCTATGACGAAGACACAGGTGAGCTATTGATGGTCAGGGTTCCCTATACGTGTAGACACACCAAAGCTGCTGAACTCCTGTCAATGGGTGTACCCCATGCCAAAGCAGCGCAGCAAATGGGACATTCTGTGCAGATGTTTCTGGAGACTTATTCAGAGTTTATCGAGGAGTTTAGTGGAGTGGACAACTCGATCCTGGAGTCCAACATTCGGATCAAGTAAAAACAAATTGACCACAAATTGACCATTTTTGACCCCCAACTCCTCTGGAGGCCGCATGATTACTGGCGGAGGAGGAGAGATTCGAACTCTCGTCCTACCCTTCTGTGACCCTTTGTGGCACTTTCTTGCACTTATTTAAGTTATTGATCTGTCTGCCAAAAGTGTAAATCAGTGCCACCTAGTGCTATAGGGGTGTAAGGGCTGTGTGGGGACAATTGACCACAAAATTGACCATTTTTACCGGACAGAACTTTCAACTTTTGTCCGCTAACTAGAGCCGATTTGTCAGAAGGTCGTTTACCCTCTCCTCGTTAGCTCGATCCACTACAGCCTGTTCCTGGGCAAGCATTTCACGACTAGCAAGCTGAGAGACTTCGCTTATCGTTGTACCTCTCAACGCTCCCTTGATGCTCTGCGGCAACTGTTCTTTGCCCCAGATCGACAAAGCTATCGGAGCAACTAACTGCCTCACATTACCACTCGTCAGAGCTTCTCTGACAGCCTGTGGAGACAGATTGCTGTTCAAGAGCACATCGTTAGCCAGGATGAGTCCTTGCTTGTAAGCGTCTTCGCTTTGATTTCTGGCAAGCTTTTCGATGATCCCAGCAAAAGCTTGATATTGTCCTAGCGGATTGGTTGCTGAGAACATCAGAGCAGCAACATTCTGGTGCATATTCTGACTCGCCATGTATTTATCAAAACTCTGCGAACCACCCATAATTTGGTTCCTGGTACGCAAGAATTCACCTTCTCTCTCAATGCCGTTCAGGAAGTTATCAAGCTCATCTTGGTCAAAGACTGTCTTCAGCCTTTCAATTATCTCTGGATTTCGAGTCAGTTGCCTGGCTGGATTTTGGCTCATTGCAATCGTGTCCAGCAAAGCGTCCCTTGCTCCGATCCGGAAAGCGTTTCTCTCGCTTGTTCCGTATGTTGTTGCAGCCTCATCCAATAAACCAATATCCCAGTTCCTGTTAAATATGTTTTTGCCTCTCTCCACCAAGTCTTTTAACTCAGCAACTCCTGCAAAAGCATTTCGAGCATCAGCAAATCCTGGATAAGCCTCATCAGCTTGCCGAACTAAATTGTTTCTAAGAGTTATTAGACCAGAGATAGCATTTCTCTCTGAGGCATTCGGATTCAATGCACTGGTCTTTCGAGCAATTTGATCATCCAGGGCTTGCTTGATCGCGTTGATGTAATCAAAGTTGTGTTCAAACAGATCAGCACCTTCTTTGCCTTCTGTCAGTGCTACAGAACCCAGACGGTTTCGCTGATTGCGTTCTGCTGCAGAAATTGCAGTTTGCATATCTCCAGGCAGATTTAGGACATCCATCACCGCATCCGGTATAGCCCCTGTATTGCTCAACCTTGCATCTTCATACAGCTTGTTAATTCTTCCGCTTTGCTCTTGTTGGATCGTCCTGATGTATGTATCCCCATCCATTGTTCCCAATGTGCGACCAATGTCTGCATTTAGCCTGCCAGTTCTGCCAGTGTTAGCCAGATCAGCCTTATCACCCTCAATGCGAGAGCTGAGAGCACGAGTATCAGAACCAGTCATCACCCCCTGCGACCTCGCTTCTCTGGTTATGTTTCTGAATTGATCATCCACATCCGTCAGCAAGCCTTCTGCGCCAAGCCTAGTGTATCGTTCGACAGCTTCGTCAATCGTCAGTCCGCTTTGCGCCAAAGCATTGTTGAGTAGAGTGAAAGCCATCTCCTCACTTAAGTCAGATGATCGATATTTAGGGAACAACCGAGCAAGCACTTGCTTGTATACGCCACTAGCTCCGACACTTATTCCTAAAGGGGTTAGAATCTCTGCTGCTAAGTTGGGAGTTTCCCCGTCTGCCGAGAAATACCCTGCACCAAACCCAGAAGCTGACCCATAAAAGATTTCGTCCACCAAGTCGAAATGCCTGAACGGATCAGTGAGTCGTTTAGTCCCAGGGAGCTTTGCAAGTGTCGCTGCACTCATATTGATGCTTTTGCCAACAGGAAATGCCAGAACTGCATTGTCCATTGATAAGTCGATGCCAAGCGCAATATTTGCATTCTGCTCACCGAGTAAATCAATACTGGTGGGCAGACCAAACTCTCCGACCTTCTCCTCAAGACCAAAATCAAATCTTCGTTGAGGTGGCAGAGGTCTGTTTGTTATAGGGTCACGCAAAGCATAGCCCTGTGCATCGACCTGCTCCTTCGGCCCAACAACGAAATTTGCCAAGTCACCGACAGCATCTGCAGCTCTGGCAAAGCTGGTTGGCAACCTATTCAGAGCAGCACGACCTAGATTGTTGATAGACAAACCAGGGTCTTCTGTCTTTGGGATTTCCGCTTCTATCGATTGAAGAGCAGTTTCCAATGTTGCAAATTCAAGCTCCCAGTTTTCTGGTTTATCTCGAAATAGAACTTGCTGTTTTTCAATGATGTTCTGTCTTGCAGTGGCTCTGTCAATCCCGCTCATTAGTCTTGCCTCGGTAAACTAGCCTTGTACTCGTCAAATGCCGCTTGTTCCTCTGGGCTTCTCAATATGCCAGTGTTAGCAGGGTTTGATGCTGTATTGAGATATTCTTCAGGAATTTCGATTCTTTGATCAGGGTTTGCGCTTGATGTGAAATCAGCCTGTCTTTCTGTCATTGTTCTAAATGCGCCAAGACTTGTTGGTCTTCCCTCGCCCTGTAAATAATTTTGATAGTTGATCAACTCATTCAGCAGCTTCTGTTCAACTTCTCTCTTGCGCATGAAGTAGTCTTCGTAAGCATCTCTACCATCCAGCACAGGAACTGCTGTCTGCAATGCAAACCGCAATTCACTCTCACTCAAAGCACCGAAGGTTGTGCCAGAAATGACATTAAGTCCTAACGCATTAGTAAGCGCATAGAACTGATTGGTCGCATTGCTCCTCAAGAATGATGGGAACAAGCTCTGTAATGCGCTCGGATTTGCATTTTCATCGTCTAACACTGCAAGTATCTGGTTATAAACCTGAAGACGGTCATCAACTTGGTTTTGCTTAGTTAGAGCTTCGGTTATCTGGCTATTGACCATCTCTTGCTCTGCTAATAACTGAGCAGCATCAACTGTCTGTTGAGCTTGCGTTTGCGCTTCGCTTTGCTCGATAGCTTGCCTACGAACAGCAATCTCGCTCGGGTCTGTAAATGTTCCCTCTGGGGTTATCAAAACCTGTTGACCAGTTGCTGTTTGATTGAAAATACTGCCATCACTGTAGGTTTTATTCTGCACAGCAAACCGATTTCCTATTGCCTGCTGAGAAGCAACGTCCTGTGCTTGGAAGGCTTGAGCAAGCTGCATAGCTCTTGCAGGGTTTATCCTTCGAGCAGCAGCTACAGCAGCAGCACGACCTGCAGGATCGTTTAGATTAAGACCCTGCACTTGCTGTTGGAACAACTCAGCCTCATTTGCAAAGCGTCCAGGGTTCTGTTCAGCCAAACCTCTTCTCAAGTTTTCAAATCCTTGAGCAGTAAGCCTTGCAGCCATCTGTCCAGTCGGTGCTCCTGGGCTTTCTGGTGCAATACCAGTCAGCATTGCTGAGGTTCTTCTTGCGATCTCATTTTGGGTTTTTAGTCCAGGATCGAGAAATTCAGTCAACTGCTGATCAATAAGATCACCACCAATGAGTAAATCTGATATTTTTCCAGCCATGAATTTTCTCCTAGTCGATTCCCATCATTTCAAGATAGTCGTTGATCGACATTCCGCTCGACTGTGAATTGTTTTGCTGACCTAGCAACAGATTGATCAAAGCTTCTGCCTGAGCAAGTCTAAGATTGCCAGCACTCTGCTCTGTGCCTAAGTCATAATTCAGTGCAGCAATCCCAGCATCTCGCTCAAAACCAGCAAGCTGACGATTCGCAGTTGTAGCTATATCACTCGCCTGCAACCCTGGAGTTGTGAGATCCGCTAATGTAGTCGCTGGCAAGAACGCATCCTGAAGCATCCTGGAGGTTGCTGCAGTGCCAATATTCGTCTCATCAAATTGAGCACCGTACCCACCAAGAACTTGATCAGAGAGCAGTTGAGCACCTGCTCTGGCTTCCTGTAGACCTGCCAGACGCTGATTAGACAAGTCCATAGCCTCTTGCCTTCCCTGAGTAATTGCAGTCACTGCATCAGCACTACGTTGCTCCTGGATCGCTCTCTGCAAAGCAAGCTCTTCTGGTGATCCACCATATTGTGCAGTTCTAAGACCACCCCTGCCTTGAGCAAACAATTGTTGATCAAGGTTTACCCTTGCTTCTTCATTGCCAGGCTCTCTGAGGGCTTGCAGACGGTTGAAAATATCTTGCTCTCTTGAAGCTACACCAGCAGAAGTAAATGGATCAGTGAGGCTGACATTGTTTCCAACAAAGTCACTGACCAACTGCTCACGCTCACTCAATCCACCAGTGTTGAGCAAGTTGCCTTTGATGTCAGTGGTTCCAGTTATTGCGTTGACGAATCCTTGACGATTTGCTCCTTGATCAATAGTAATTTCACCAGTGACCGGATCGACTTTCGGCTTAAATATGGCGTTATAAGCAGCCTGGGCGTTATTAGTCAGATTAGTCTGAAAGTTAGCCAATGAAGGATCGGTGCTATATGTAGCTCCTCCGAATTGATCAAAGCTCACTGAACCAGGGCCAGCAGTAACCGTGAAAGGATTGAACTTGCCTGTTTCCTTGACGTTGCTAATCAAGTTGTTGCTTCGAGTCAGAGCATCATCACCCAGGTTCTCTAGCCTATTGATCGCAACATTACCCAAACCGACTTGAGCCAAGCCAGCCAGGTTAGTGGGATTACTTATGAAAGTGTGGAACGGATTGTGAGCCATTAGTAAGTCCCTCCGTCAATCGTTGTCACGGTTGTTGTGCCAGTCACAGTTAGATTCGCAACTGTCACAGTGCCAGTGAATGTCGGAGATGCTGTGTTGCTCTTGCTGTTCACTGCAGTCTCGATTGCATCAAATTCCGCGTCGATCTCAGCTCCTTTAACGACCTTGAGAGCCGATCCTGAGACCAGACTGTCCTTTGAAGTGAACCCAGTCAGCTTCGTGTAATTAGCCACTTTATTTCTCCTATATCATCCTTCCAACTAAGCTCTGCACATTGAGCTGTTGGATGGCAATTTCTTTCCCATTCACGGTTGTTTCCAAACCAATCTGCACGACAGTCCCAGAACCACTGGCATTAATTCTCTGTGTATTAATCAATACCGAACTGGAGCTATATTCTGCTGTCGTGTTGTACTCGCTGATATTGTATTGAGCAGCGTTGATAGCAGGCAGAGAGAAGGCTCTCTTTGTGTAGTCTGCCGAATAATCATATCCATACTGCAAAGACACCCTGGCATCAGAGCCGTTGAATGTCGTTAAATTGATCTTCTTCAAAAACTTCAGCCTAGAGCTGTCACCGAAATCAAGCGGATGACTGAAATAGCTCATCGTGTAAGAATTTCCCTTGTCTTGTTGAGTGTCATACTTAGCCAGACCATCCTCGACTCCCAGGTACAACTCCTCGTCATCGAAGAGGTACATCGAAAGAGGCTCGATCCCGCTCCAGGTTGTGGCTCTAAAACTGCCATCTTCAAGCGGGAATCTGGTGTCAAAAACAAATAAACCGCTTACACCAGTGAAGACACACAGAATGAAAGCATTGTTTGGATCGAAGACCATCTTCAGATTGCCACCATCGCTTGCAATAAATGCCTTGATGTCGAAGTTGACGTTTCTGCTGATGTCTCCAATCGGAGCAGACTTCTCTTGGATAGTTCGACCTAAGCTTCGAACACCGGAAAAATCAGTGAAGATCACATCCTTACCAGTGTTAACCACTGCATCTCTGTTAATCGCACCAATGTTGCTGATGACATCAGCAAGAGTCATGTTTGCAGGATCGTCAGCACCTTGATAAATCAGAATATTCTGCTGCCCGAATATGATGAGCAGATTGTTGTGAGCCATCAGAGCAGTGATTACGTCATAGCCAGAGGGCCATACATTGGTGAGATCAAGACTGCCCGAAGAACCACCAGACCAATCCACACCATTAAGCAGGTTGCTCCAATAGATGGTTTTTTTGTTACTGGAAGTATCAGCAGCCCACAACCTACCGTAAGCACCCAGAACAATGTGAGCACTTGGCGGTGTCCCAGCAGCACTAGCATGAGCAGTGATCTTAGTCAGAGCACTGGTTCCAGCATCATAGACCAAAGGCTCATGACCTCTTTGGAACAGAAAATGATCATCGTTCAAAGTGGCAGATGACCAGTTATTTGCCGTGATGGTATATGAGCCAGGTGTTGCATCTGTCAGCGTTGATGTGCCTTTGAAAATCTTGTTATTTCCTCCGGTAAAAACGACCTTTGTGCCGTTCTGCTGGACAAATTCTGAAACGTGCTCGATACCAGCACTCGACCCTAGAACAGACGATCCGTTCGAAGAGGTCATGCTGTATCCCTTCCTAGCAGCAATCCTGCCCTGTTTATCGATCACAGCATTGTCAGCAATTGCTGCAAAAGCCTGAGACTGCATCAAAGGGCTGTCTTGGGTGTTAATCCCACCAAAGCCAGGAGCTGCAATTGTTATGTTCTGTAGTTGTTGAGCCATAGTTACAACCTAAAGAAATCAAGTTCCCCTGGCTGTCTGGACGCATCCATCGCAATCGCATCAGCCAAAGATCCTTGGGCAACAACAAACTGCTCTGCAGCAGATTGCCCCCCAGTCTCTCCACGCTCTCTCAGAGCCATCGCATAAGCCAACTGCACCACTGGGTTGTCTGGAACTAGCAACTGCGTTGCATCAGCCTCCAAATCGGCTTGAGGTATGACACAGACAAACTTTAACGTCTCGATAGCGTTAGGAGTCGGATATACAGAAACCTGGAGCAAGCCATTCGCATCCACACCGTCGATGATGAAGTCACTCGGCGATCCAGTGCTTGCTGTTGCCAAAATGGTCTTCTCTTCGTACCAGATAGCGTTCCTCTGGGTAAGGTACTTGTTGGTCGTGTCGTTCATGCCCCTTTTGACTAGCGAGTTGATCTTGGCCCCTGTCAGGGTGTATTTAGCCTGATCTACAACAGTTGGAAAACTGACTGTCGATCTCTGTGAAGTCCACTCATGACTGTTCTCAACAGTCTTCTTGGCATCGTTCACCAATTCACCGACCAGAGCACTGTAATCAGTCTCTGCAGCAGTTGTGACAACTGTTTCTCGCAGTCTTCTCAAGACAGCATTTATCAAATCTAAATAAGTCATATATTCAGCACCCGTGAAAGTAGAGGTGTCAGCTCGTAATCAAGATTGCGATTTTCCAGGACAGAAAGTGCTGCTGGTGTCCTGGCTGTTTGCGTAAATAAGTTATAGACATCACCA
>MDTG01388942.1_pt1 | contig 10658 bp, 11 predicted proteins | sample 811421 | NCBI WGS metagenome assembly MDTG01 (sample SAMN05326645, study PRJNA326480) | marine metagenome | isolation source: seawater | place: Pacific Ocean: South East | collected 2011
AAGAATTATGCAGGATTTAGTGAATAAAAATCCTTGGAAAAATAAACCACCTAGCAAAGATTTCGCTAAATTAATCGGTAGTGAAACATGGACTGATGATGAATTAGCAAAACAAGAATATAGCGGAAAAAGAACTATTCCTAGTAAAGAAATTACCTCGACTAACAAAGATGAACGTATAGGAGAGGATTTGGAAATTGGAATTAAAGCATTAATTGAAACTGAAGAAGATGTAAAAGTAAAAATTAAGCAGAGAGAGGTATGGAAAAATTTGATTGATGAGGTTGATAACATCCTAGACGATATTTGAATTTGGTTCTCTTTTTGTGTAGTTATCGCTAAGTTGATATTTTATCCTTTGAGTTCCTTTACCTTTTGATTTTTTACTAATAATTGTAATTCCGCCAATTTCTGAAAGATTAGAAACGTGCGTACCAGCGCAAGGACACAAATCAATTCCGTTACCAATAGTAATGACTCTTAGATCTCTAACTGACTTGGGGAGTAAGTCCATATTTGTTCGATCTTCTGGCATAATAGAATTGATTTCTTGTCTTGTCATTATTGAATCTAGTACTGGAAGTGAATCATTAACATAGTAGTTTACTGATTCTGAAAGCTCTTGTAACATTGTTTCATTAAATGATATAGGATTTAAATCAATTCTAGAACTATCTATATTAATTTGATTTCCAACCGTTCTAGCTCCATTAAATAATTCGTATGCTAAGCCAGACATTAGATGTTGTGCAGTATGCATCCTCATGTGTGAATATCTTCTATACCAATCAATTTCACCGGTTATTTCATCCCCGATTGATAATTGGTGATCATCTTCTACGTAATGTTCAATTAAATCTCTCCCTCTAACTTCAGAAACTTGAAGTTCGCCGTTAGGGGAAATTATTCTACCAGTATCCCAATTTTGTCCCCCCCCAATTGGATAGAATAATGTCCTATCTAGGCCTATTTTATTCCCGTCTATAGATATAACACGAGCATTAAATTTAGTGTTGTAAGCCGAATCTATGCTCTCTAAATATAATTTAATTGAGTTCATTATATCACCATTTTTTCCACTAATTCATTTGACTTTGAATAATAATCTTCTAACAACATTAACTTAGATTCATAATAAGCATGGACAATTTTTGATTCTATCCATCCTTGTCGTGGCAACTCCTGTTGCCCTGATACGAACCATACCTCAACTAAATCATCGTTTCTTTGTAATTTCATTTCAAAATTCTGTAAATCATATGAATCAGTTAGCAAACAAATACCAACAAAGTACTGCCTAGTACTCAATTCTGGTTTAATTATTTTTGATGATTCATAATCATAGGTGTGCTGGCTGTTACCAATTATCGAAAAACTTGAGTCTGAAAAATCGATTACATAATCACACAATATTTGATTATTGTTCATTTCACTACCTTGGATTGATACTTCTAACTGTTCACCAATTTCGGTAATTGAGGACACTCTACATCGATTCATAATATAGACGTTGTTTTTTGCTAATTTATGAGTTAGCAGTTTACTAAACCATTCCGATCTGAAATTAGTAAAGGCTTCAGTTTCCAATAAGAAAAGGTTGCTTTTATCTTCATGAGATAAAATCTCATTAATTGTTTGATAACTTTCTGCTCTCCCAGGATAATTGGCCGGGAAACCCAATTCTAAATCTGGTTCAACTATGATTACAAAATTGTTTTTTGATAATATATCTGCAGTTAGTAAGCCGACAAGATTGCTTCCTATAATCACTATTGAATTCATAATGAATTCTCCATGACTATATCAAGAGCAAATACTGGACATGATGGTATGCATAGTTCACAGTGAGTACAATTTTTTTCATCGATTATAGCTAACCTATTTTTAAGATCTAGGACATTAATTGGACATAACGCTATGCACGCACCACAACCGTAACACTTGTCATCATCTATAACGAACAAGTGATTTGGCACTCTTGCCATATTTTGTGGTAGAGATGGTTATTTTTGAGTTTATGTGTCTCCATAAGAAAGTTAACTCGATAAATTTAGTAAATATTTTTCCACAGGAACAAAGAATTACTCAATTCTACAAAATATAATATTATGTATCTACACCCCATTATTTCCTATCGAATTTTATAAAATTGAAAAAAAGAGAAAAAGTAAGAAAAAACAAAGAAAAGAGAAAACGTCATGGGAATTATCTTGAATCTAGTCTATAATATATCTTACGTATTCCTATGATATATCTCCTTCATAATAAGAATTTAATTCCAATGGAAATAGAGGGGTGGGGTGGCTTATTTTCCATCAACTAAATGTTAGATGACTATTTCGGACAATTGATACACTATGGTATTTTACAATCCAGGAAGGACAACTGACTATCCAAACGAACCTATTAGTTCAGGATATCGTTATCATTACTTGGGTGGTGGCAATGAGGTAGGGAATGTTGGTATAATTCTCGAAGATGAAACCTCGAACAGACTGTTATTAGATTACGGAATTGCTCCAACATCTCCGCCAAAATATCCAAAAGAGTCTCCACCAGTGAAAAACGCAATTATTACTCATTCACATGTTGATCATTTAGGAATGGTACCCTGGCTTCCAGCAAATTACAACACTAATTTACACGGCACCAAATTAACTTCAGAGATATCACGCATGATGTGGGATGATTGTTACAAAATTAGTAGTATTGAAAAATATCCTTTACCTTGGGATAAAAGAGATATTGACTTAGCTATGGATTCGTGGATAACTCATGAATTTAATGATCATTGGGTACAAGAGGATTGGCGACTTTCTCTGTTAAATGCCGGTCACATACCAGGTGCTGGGATGTTGAAAGTAGAAACTGAAAATAAGAATATATTATTTACTGGAGATTTCGATACTAGAGATTCACCACTTACCAATGGAGCAAAACCTGATGATGTTGACATGTTATTTATTGAAGGAACTTATGGTGGTAGAAACCATGCAAACCAGAAAGATGAATTAGATAGATTCATTGAAAACGTTATCAGAGTAACTGATAAAGGCGGCACTGTATTGATACCAGCATTCGCTAATGGTAGAACTCAGGATATGTTAATCAGACTCTACCAGAACTGTCCAGAACTAGACGTTCATGTTGATGGGATGGGAAAAAGAATAACTAAGTTACAATTAGAAAATAGCCAATTTTTACGGGACCCAAAGTTGCTTAATGATGCCTGGAATTGGTCAAAAAGAGTATCGAGCAAATCAGATCGAAAAAAGGCATTGGATTCCGATGTTATTGTTTCGACATCTGGAATGCTTCAAGGAGGCCCATCAATTTGGTACCTAAATCGATTAAGGCATAATATTGAAAATGAGATATTCTTTACTGGATATCAAGCTAGGGATACGGGTGGGCGAAAATTACAAACACAGTCCAAATTAGATATTTTTGGAAAAGAAGTCAACATCCCATTAAATTGGGAAAAATTCTCATTTTCTACTCATGCGGGACACAAAGAAATTACTGAATTTATTTATTCATGCGACCCTCAAGATGTAATTATTTATCACACAGACCCAAATAATTCAAGGCCACATATTGTCGAAGAACTTGAGAAAAACGGAATAACAACCCATTCTCCAGAAAACGGAAAATCATACATTGTAGAATAAATTCAAATCTTAGATATATTATCAATTCTTGTTCTGAAATATACTAAAATAATTAGAAATAGTCCTAATATTAGTATGACATTTTGATTAACAGTAGAATTATTCTCATCTACAACCTCTTGAGAATTTGTTTCTAAATCATCTTCTACAGTCATGTTACTTTCTTGCACATCAACTACTGTAATTTCTCCTAGCATGCCAAGATCTCTATGGGGTTCACAATAAAATTCATACACACCAGACTGATTATAGTTGAATGTGTACGTATAGTCTACATTCCGCATAGCATCTCCAGAATTAAACACCTCATTTTGCTCTATTGCGTTATGGGGAAATAACTGACCACTCCACAAAAACCGCACAGAATCGCCTTCATCTATTGTTAAAGTGTCGGGAACAAATCTTAAATTTGATCCAAAACCATCGACAGTGACTGTATGTATTTCCCCATCATCCTGGAGAAAACCAATATCACCAGACATAGTTATTGCGAACACCAACAAAACTACGAAATGCTTTATCATGTAGAGTGATTAATTACTTTACTTTATCAATTAATGTCACATGTCGTAAGCCCAATTGGCGAAGCGATTGAATAGTTATACCCTAACCGGTAAACGATTGGCATGGCAACTAAAAGACCAACCCGGGGCGGAAGACCTCAGAAGCCACGGAAGAAGAAGAGAAAGATGCGCCTATCTTTAAGACAGAATAAAATCAAGAAGACCGATAGTTACACAGATTCATTGGGTTGGTCACAATCATCGGCTGGACGTGTCTTAGAAGATGTTCCAAAAGCAGCCGAGCCAGAAACTCTTGTTATTCAGTGTGAAATGTGCGGTTGTAGATTAAAGATCCCCAAACCAAAGAAACAAAGATACACTGTTAGTTGTTCATATCCAGAATGTGGACATATTATGAAATTCGATTGAGGATTTATAATGCTTAAATCGCTTTACTGGCGTGTCAATTTTTTCCTAAAAAATAGGAAATCAAATCGTATAAAAAAATCGCTTGGCAAGGACGTCAAAGGTATTATTGTCGAGACGGGAAATGGTATATTTGCGGTCGACCCTGCTGATTTAGAAGTGGGAGAGAAATTGAGACTAACAGGTTCTTACGGTTCTGAGGAAATCGATACCATAAGTAAATTCATTGATGAAGAATCATCACTTTTGGTACTAGGCGGACACATAGGTTCACTAGCTATTCCACTGTCTAAGAAATGTAAAAAATTAATCGTTATTGAAGCCAACCCTAACAATTTCAATTTATTAGAAACAAATATTCAACTAAATAAAATAAATAATATTGTAGCACATAATATCGCTGCGAGTGATAAGGAAGAGATAATTAAATTTCAATTAAACATTGTCAATTCAGGGGGTAGTAAAAGACTTCCAGTTCATAATAAATACATTTACACATATGACAACCCCGAGATAATAGAGGTGAAATCATATTCAATCGACCAATATCTTAACGATCAGAACTTCGATCTTGTCTTGATTGATATAGAAGGCTCAGAATATTTTGCAATGAAAGGTATGAGTCGAATTTTGTCACATAGTAAAACATTAATTGTTGAATTTTTACCACATCATATCACTAACGTTGCTGGAATAAATTATACAGATTTCATATCAAAAATCCCAAATCACTTCAAAAAACTTACAATTCCTTCAAAAAAACAGACATATGCAATAGATATAGGGCTTATCACTCTACAAGAAATGTTCAACTCCGGAGAAGGAGATGATGGAATAATATTTCACAATTAACCAGACATTTTTGAGTTGTTGAAATATACTTGACACCCCCACCTTTACTCGTGGCTGATGAAAAACCATCACTACTCATTGCGAAAGGTATTATTTCCAGAATGGGCGGTGCTGAGAGAGACTTGTTACGAAGATTACCCCATTTGACAAAATGGTATAATGTCTCAGTAGCAACATTATCGTCATGCCTTGAACTAGAAGAGCTCTGTAAATCGAATAATATTCATTTATTCAAACCAGAAGAAAAATGGATACCTGAATATACTATATCTTCACAAATATTTGATAAAATTCACACATCTTCAAAATCAGCTTGGTTGGATTGTCATGATTTAATGTCTAGAATATCTATGTTTGACTATTTTCACATAGTTAGTGGTGATGGTTATCTAGGCATAATGGAGTTGTTACCCAAGGCGAAAAAATCCCATTTGTATCTATTAGAGCCTCATAGGGGGTTTCACGAAGATTCCCTACATAGAAATTTATTTGGAAAATTACAACGACCAAAATTTATTACCAACTTATTACTTTCAAAAGGTAGAAACAACGACCTTAGGATAGTTAAGCAATTTTCACAAAAAAATAATACAATAGTTACTGGTAACTCATCTTATACTTCACGTAGAATAGAAGAGGTCTATGGTATAAAATGTGATTTCATACATCCATGTGTAGATAGAAAAGAATACACAGACGATATAAAACAATCACCAAACCCATATCCCGAATCAAAAACATCAGAATATGTTGTCACTATAGGGACAGCAAATTGGGCCAAAGGAACAATTGAAACAATATCTATGCTTTCTGGTACCGATATATCTCTAGTACACGTTGGTGGTGGAAGTAATTCAGAAATCAAAATTTTGCATAGTCATGCATCATTCAAAAAAGTTGATCTCTGGGTTGCTCCACAACTATCTTCTCAACAATTGTCTGTTCTAATGAAAGAATCATTAGCGATAGTTAGTATGGCTCATAAAGAACCGTTTGGTTTAACGCCAATTGAAGCATTTTCAATTGGTACACCAGCAATTTTTGTTGATGATGGTGGTTTTAGAGATTCAATAATAGATGGTGATTGTGGTAGATTATTACCAAGACATGATTACACAAAATGGCATGCGGCACTGAATGAATCTCGTAATAAGGATACACGTGAACGATGGGCTGCTGCAGGAAGAAAAAGAATAATTGAACTAAAATTATCCCCGGAAGAACAAGCAGAAAAAATACACCAAATACTTCAGAATTAATCAAATTACATAGTAAATAATTCTAAGAAACGTTTTCCTGCTGCAACGAACAAAACCACCGCCAACAATTTTCTAACGCTATTGTTATTAGCGTATTTAGCGCCATATAAAGAACCTAAAAACCCACCAAGTATTATCGCAATAACAAATACTGCAAGTAAAGAGAAGTCTATGTTTAACTGGTTTGATGCCCCCATACCAATCAGCCCAGAAAGCGAGTTAACAAATATGAATACTGCCGCAGTGGCAGCAGTTGATTTTACCGTAGCCCACCGCTTAAGCAAAATTATTGGCGATAGAAAAATACCCCCACCGACACCAATTATTCCACTGAGGAATCCAATACCACCTCCCCAAAAATATGGCTCATATTTTGTCGGTACCATTATTTGAGAGTGTATACCTTGATTAAAATTCACGATTTTATACGCCGCCCAAACTAATGTTATTGATAACAATACATCATACAATTCCGCATCAATGTTCAATATACCTCCAATAAAAGCCATCGGTATACTTGCTACAATGAATGGAATGGTAAGTTTCGGTATATGATGTCCTGCCCTATTATAATGATAAAAGGCAATTGATGCTACTACTAGATTCATAATCCAAACATGTTGCTTTAACCAAATATGACTCATAGCTGAATAAGAGGAGAGTGATAGAATAGCAAGATATCCTGAGGCACCGCCGTGCCCTACACTCGAGTATAATGCTGAAATAACTATCAATCCAGCAAATAATAAAAACAATTCATACTGCAGTATTATCCCTATTACAGTCCATAATATCAAAGTAAATTTTGTTTTGGGGAGTATATGGCCAAACCATACCCATACTTTGTTTCGCTAGATGAAGCAATTAACTTGTGCCAAAAAACCGAGATTAAACTAGAATCAGAATCAATTCCAATTTCAGAATCACTTAATCGCGTAGTTTCTAATGAAATTTATTCAAAGATAAATGATCCTGGGTTTGACAATTCAGCCATGGACGGCTTTGCCGTTATGCATTCAGACACATTATCTCCACCAACTCAATTGTCAATAATTGGTTCATCAATGGCAGGAACTACAACAATTCAAAAAATAGTTTCAGGGCAGGCCGTGCGCATTATGACAGGAGCGCCAATTCCTGCGGGAGCTGATTCGATAATACCAATTGAAGATTGTACAGTTCTTGGCAACGAAGTGACTTTGAATAAACCATCTAGACCTAATTTTATTCGTAAACAAGGTGAAAACTTCTCAATAAATCAAATAATTTTCACTCCAGGCGAAATAATGTCACCAGAAAAAATCTCTTTATGTGCTGCTGCCGGAATATCGACAATTTCTGTATTCAAGAAACTCAAAATCGCCGTGATTTCAACTGGTGATGAACTTAAATCGCTTGATGAAAATCTAAAATTTGGGCAAATATACGAATCAAACTCTTACGGATTATCTGCTTTAGTTGATATTTATGGTCACGAAGCAACTCGATTTACCAACGTAGTCGACAACCTAGTTATTCTCCGTGAGACTTTGAATGAAGCGTCAAAAAACCACGATTGTATAATTACTTCAGGCGGCGTATCAATGGGCGATAAAGATTATGTTAGGATCTTGATGGAACAGGAAGGCGATATAAAATTCTGGAGGGTAAAAATGCGACCAGGATCACCACCGATATTCGGCCTTTGGAACGATAAACCAATATTCGGACTGCCAGGAAATCCAGTTAGTAGTCACGTTGTATTTCGGGCAATAGTTGGAAAATGGCTAACTTCGTTAACCAATTCAAAAGATATTAACACCAAATACACCTATGCAATCTTAGACGAAGATATCAAAACCCAAGAAGGCTTTACGACTTTTAGAAGAGTTGAATTATTCAGCAAAGATAATTCTACATTCGCTCGTCTAAAAAGCCATCAAGGTTCAGGGAACATAGCTGGAATTGCGATGAGTGATGGATTAACAGTAATCGAACCAGATCAATTGGGCCGAAAAGGCGATGTTTGTAAAATAATTTTATTGTAAGTGATATTATGAAAAAAACCATTATAGAAAAAATTGAATTACTCGATTTTCTTAAACAGGTTTTTCCAAAATCATCAACTAACAAACTAAGAAAAATGCTTTCACAGGGGCGAGTTGGAGTAAACAAAAACATTACCCACAAAGCAAAACATCAATTATTATTTGGCGACATAGTTGAAATATTTGACAAACCACGAGCAGAGATAAATGGACAAACTGAGATTAAATTCAAGAACTATTCTATTGACTTAATTTACGAGGACGATCACATTCTTATTGTCGAGAAACCGACAAAATTACTGTCAGTGGCAACTAATAAATTAGAACTAGATACATTACACTCAAAATGTGTAGATTATCTGAAACAGAAAGACCCTAAAGCGTGGGCATACATTGTACACAGACTGGATAAAGAAACGTCAGGAGTTATGATGTTGGCAAAAACCAAACCATCTAAGGAATATTTACAGGAACAATTCTCGAGAAGAGAAGTTTATCGCATTTATCACACTTTAGTAGAGGGCTTAGTAAGTGGAGAATCTGGAACAATAACACAATATCTTACAGAAGATAAACATCTAAACATTAAGACAACATCGAAAACAAATAAATTCGGTAAACAGGCAATAACTCATTGGGAAATCATTACTAAATATGAATCAACAACACTTGTTAGAGTTATGATTGAAACAGGCAGACGTCACCAAATCCGTATGGCAATGCAATCAATAGGCCATCCAATAGTTGGTGATTCTTTGCACGGGGCGCAAACTAATCCATTTTCTAGAATCTGCTTACATGCAACATCATTAGAATTTCTTCACCCTGAGACTGATGAACCAATGAGAGTCGAAGCCAAACATCCATTCGACAAATTACGATGAAAACCATTAATTCAAATAGAGGACTTATTGAACTCTTGACATCCAATCGTGATTAGGTGATGTTATGAGCGATAATCAAGACTGGATAACGGTAAGAGGTGCAAGAACTCACAATCTGAAAAATATCGATGTAAAATTACCCCGAGGAAAATTTGTTGTAATTTCAGGTGTCTCAGGTTCCGGAAAGTCTAGTCTTGCTTTTGACACATTATATGCTGAGGGACAGAGAAGATATGTTGAGAGTCTCTCCTCTTATGCTAGACAATTTATCGGTCAAATGAAAAAAGCCGATTGCGATGGTATCGAAGGCCTATCTCCTGCTATATCAATCGACCAAAAACAAGGTAGTCACAATCCTCGTTCTACTGTAGCAACAGTCACTGAAATTCAAGATTATCTCAGATTACTCTGGGCAAGGATAGGTAAACCACATTGTCCTACTTGCGGCATAGAGGTTGCAAGAAGAACAGTTCAAGAGATTGTTGACGATATTTTATGGAATTTAGAAGAGCATACCATAGCCGTTTGGTCTCCTGTAATTAGGGCAAGAAAAGGCACACACCAAGATTTGTTTAGACAATTAGTTGAACAAGGCTTTCTCAATGGTAAGGTAAATGGCCATGATGCAGAATTCGAAAATCCCCCAACATTAGACAAAAATTTTCGCCATGATATTGACGTTAGAATAGATCGTTTTGTATGTCGCCGCAAAGCTAGGCAAAGGCTCACAGAAGCAGTTGAATCGTCTCTAAGGTTAGGTGGGGGGGCACTTGCTATTGAGAGTTTGAAAGCCCCCTCAGAAAATTTACCATTACCAAATGGCAGTAAGTCAAGAGAACATAACGCTGGTGAAATTATCTCATGGTCTGAAGATTTTGCTTGTCCAGAACACGGCGCATTCATGCCAGAACTTTCTCCAAGAGTATTTTCCTTCAATTCTCCTTTAGGTGCCTGTAGCAGTTGTCAAGGACTTGGTGTTCAAAGACAATTCAATACAGAGTTGGTAGTAGACTATGAAATGTCAATTAGTAATGGC
>MDTG01418382.1_pt1 | contig 10658 bp, 4 predicted proteins | sample 811421 | NCBI WGS metagenome assembly MDTG01 (sample SAMN05326645, study PRJNA326480) | marine metagenome | isolation source: seawater | place: Pacific Ocean: South East | collected 2011
AAGAAAGGTTTTTTTGATATTGTATCAAATGAAAGCCTCAATGTCTTCGGTGAGTCAAGAAACATTGAAAAAATAAAAATCAAAGATGATTTATATTATGTCTTTTCAATAAATAATGAAACACCTATTTTTGTAAAGTCAAACAAATGAAGATGCAATCCGTATTAAAAAGAACTATTTTGCTGTTATTAGCTGTTGTTTATTCTTGTCAATTAGGAGATAAAAGCCCTACTGATTCTGAGAGTCAAAAGAAGTTATTTTCATTACTTAACTCAAAAGAAATAGGGATTGATTTTGTAAATAAAGTAAAAAATCAGAAGAACTTTAATATTTTCAAATATAGAAACTTCTACAATGGTGGTGGAGTTGCCATAGGAGACATTAATAATGATGGTTTAGCAGACATTTACTTTACGGGTAATGTGGTTGAGAATAAGTTGTATTTGAATAAGGGTAATCTAAGATTTGAGGATATATCTGTAAGCGCAGGAATTGAGGGGAATAAACCTTGGTCTACAGGGGTCGTGATGGTTGATATAAATCAAGACGGTTTATTAGATATCTATGTAAGCAATGCAGGAAATTTAAAAGGAAATAATCATGACAATGATCTGTATATTAATAATGGAGATTTAACATTTACAGAAATGGCAGCAGAATACAATCTTGCCAAAACAGGATTTTCTACACACGCTTCTTTTTTTGATTATGACAAAGATGGAGATCTAGATGCTTATATATTAAATAATAGTAATATTCCAGTAAGTAGTCTTGGATATGCAGAACAAAGAGAAAAAAGAGCACAAGACTGGGAAAATGTTCCAGAAATATTTAGAGGGGTCGGAGATATGCTCCTAAGAAATGACAATGGAAAATTTGTTGACGTTAGTGAAGAGGCAGGAATTTACGGAAGTTTAATAGGATTTGGTTTAGGTGTTATGGTCACTGATATTAACCGAGATTTATATCCAGATATTTATATATCAAATGATTTTTATGAACGTGACTACCTCTATCTTAATAATCAAGATGGAACCTTTAAAGAAGATATTAAAAATTGGACATCACATTTAAGTTTATCTGCTATGGGAGTCGATATTGCAGATATCAACAATGATGGGAATGCAGATATTTTTATCACAGACATGTTACCAGAGGCAGACCAACGAGTAAAGTCAGTGATGGAATTTGAGGGGTATAATGTGTTTAAATTAAAACAAAGTAAGGACTTTTCTCAACAATATATTCAGAATACATTGCAGTTAAATAATGGAAACAATAGCTTTTCAGAAATCGCTTATTTTAGTGGCATAGCCAAAACCGATTGGAGCTGGGCAGGTCTTCTTTTTGATATGGATAATGATGGAAATAGAGATATTTTTGTCACCAATGGGATTAATCATGATTTAACTGATTTGGATTTTGTTGATTTCTTTGCGAATGAAATCATTCAAAAGATGGCACTAACAGGAAGAAAACAAGCCATTGATTCTATTATCAATAAAATGCCAATAAAACCCCAGCCGAACTATGCATTTAAAAACAATGGAGATCTTACTTTTAAAAATGCCAATAAACAATGGGGTTTTGAAATACCTAGTTTATCAAATGGGGTGGCCTATGGTGACTTGGATAATGATGGAGACCTAGATTTGGTTGTGAATAATGTGAATATGCCTCCTTTTATTTATAAAAATAATGTTGACACATTGACCAATAATAATCATATAAAAATTAAATTAGAAGGCAACAAAGTAAACCAGTTTGCTATAGGAAGCACCATAAAAATGTATTATGAAAATAAGGTCTATGTTCAAGAACAAATTCCATCAAGAGGGTTTCAATCTTCCATGGATTATGTAATGACCATAGGACTGGGAACAGCTACAGCGATTGATTCTCTTCGAGTGATTTGGCCAGATGATAGGACTCAAATATTATCCAACCTATCTGTAAATAAAACACTTGTATTAAAGCAAAATGAGGCTAATGAAATTCAAAAACCTCTACAAGATGTTAAGAAAAAATCTTTTCTGACAGAAATCAAAAAAAACTCATTCGTCAAGCACCAAGAGAACAACTACTCGGACTTTGATTATGAAGGGTTGATCTCCAAATTACTATCTCAGGAAGGACCAGCACTAGCCATTGGTGATGTTAATCATGACGGGAATGATGATTTTTATTTGGGAGGAGCCAAGAATCAGCCAGGATCTTTGCACATACATTTGGGGAATGGAAAAATCAAAACTCAACAAAAATTCTTTGAAAAAGAAGCGTTTTTTGAGGATACCGCTGCTTCCTTTTTTGATGCAAATGGCGATGGTAATATAGATTTAATGGTGGGTTCTGGAGGAAATGAACTAGGCCAACAAAATAATTACAGGGTAAGATTGTATTTAAATGACGGAAAAGGAAATTTTAAATTGTCAACAACAAATTTACCACCCTTAAGAAAAAATATAGCTGTGTTATCACCCTATGATTTTGATAATGATGGCGATATCGATGTTTTTGTGGGAGGAAGGAGTGTTGTTTCAACCTATGGAATCAATCCAACCCATCAATTTTTAGAGAATAATGGAGATGGAACTTTTGAAGATGTTACGGAAAAAGTAGCTTATGATGTTAAAAACGCCGGAATGATAACTCATGCAATTTGGAAAGACATTGATGTAGATGGTAAAGATGATTTGATCACTGTTTCCGAGTGGGATACTCCAAAAATCTATAGGAATGACGGACGGAGACTCATTAAACAAAAAACATCTTTAGACACCTTACACGGAATGTGGAATACTGTTGAAGCTGCTGATTTTGATAATGACGGAGATCTAGACCTAGTTCTTGGAAATCAAGGGAGTAATATCATGCATAAACCCTCCTTTAAAAATCCTGTAAAAATGTGGATGAATGATTTTGATAATAATGGTACTATCGAACAAATTGTAACGAAGTATGAAAGAGGAAAAGATTATCCTATTCACATGAAAAAAGAATTAACTGCACAATTAGTTTCTTTAAAAAAACAAAATTTAAAAGCTTCTGAATATGCTAAAAAATCTATAGATCAATTGTTTCCAAAAACAATTTTTGAAAGGTCAATAATGAAGAAAAGCACTATTTCTGAAACCATTATTGCTGTGAATGAAGGGAACGGAAAATTTAGTGTAAAAGTGTTGCCAAATAGAGTTCAATTTTCTTGTGTTTGCGGAATTGTATGTAAGGATATTAATAAAGATGGAAATATGGATATAATCATGGCGGGTAATAATTTTGAGTTCAAACCACAATATTCTAGATTAGACGCAAATTATGGATCAGTATTGTTAGGTGACGGGAATTTAGGTTTTTCTTGGCAAGATTATGATACCTCAGGTTTTGAAGTAAAAAATGAGGTAAAACATTTGAAAACCCTTAAAGATAACAAAGGTAAAACCTACATAATTGCTGCGGTTAACAATGATACACCAAAACTCTTTGAAATCAATGAATAAGAAAGGACTTCTTTTGTCTTTTTTAATCTTGTTATTAGGATGTAATCAAGAGAAACGTTTATTTAAAAATCCATCTTCAGAAGAAACAGGATTGGTTTTTGAAAATACGATTACAACTTCTGACGAGTTAAATATTCTTGATTATTTATACTATTATAATGGAGGTGGTGTGGCTTTAGGTGATATTAATAATGATGGACTTGTCGATGTTTTTCTCTCTGGAAATCAAGTGAAAAACAAACTTTTTTTAAATCAAGGAAATTTACAATTCAAAGACATTAGTAAAAAAGCAACTATTGAAGGAAATAGTTCTTGGAATACAGGCGCTGTTATGGGAGATGTAAATGGAGATGGCTTATTGGATATTTATGTTTGTGCGGTTGTTGGAGTCAACGGATTTTATGGGCACAATGAATTATTTATTAATAATGGAGATGAAACCTTTACAGAAAGTGCTCAAAAATATAATTTAGATTTTGATTCTTACAGTTCCTCAGCGGCGTTTTTAGATTTTGACTTAGATGGAGATTTAGATATCTATCTATTAAATCATGCTATACATACACAAGAATCCTTCGGAAAAGCAAACCTCCGATATAAAAGAAACTATCAAACAGGAGATAAATTACTCAGAAATGATGGTCATACATTTACTGATGTTAGTGAAAAAGCTGGAATTTTTGGAGGAATTAACGGGTATGGTTTAGGAATTTCTATAGCCGATTTTAATCAAGATGGCTTTCCAGATATTTATGTTGGAAACGATTTTCATGAAGATGACTATTATTATATCAATAATGGAGACAATACTTTTTCAGATGAATTAAGGAAATATTTTGGTCATACATCTAGATTCTCCATGGGTAATGATGTGGCAGATATCAATCATGACGGTCTTCCAGATATAATTTCATTAGACATGCTTCCAGAGGATGAAGTTCCTTTAAAGACTTCTGAAGGAGATGATAATGTTCAAGTTCAAAAATTGAGAATTGAAAAATATGGATATCATTATCAGTTTACTAGAAATATGTTGTATGTAAATCAAGATAAAGAAGCTTATTTGGAAACGGCTTTATTAAGTGGTGTGGCAGCTACTGATTGGAGTTGGAGTAGTTTGTTTGCAGATTATAATCAAGATGGAGAACAAGATTTATTTATCTCTAATGGAATTCCAAAAAGACCGAATGATTTAGATTTTATCAAATTTATCTCTAATGATCAAATCCAAAAAAAAATTGACAATACAAAGCTTGTAGACCAGCAGGCATTAGAAATGATGCCTTCAGGAAAAGCTCATAATTATATTTTTGAAGGAACAAAAAATTTAGAATTTAAAAATAAATCCAAAAGTTGGCTCACTACAAAAAAAAGTGTTTCTGGTGCAACAGCGATGGCTGATTTAGATAACGATGGTGATTTGGATTTAGTAGTTAGTAATATCAATGAAGAAGTAAGTTTATATGATAATCAAACAAATACAAACGCTAATTATCTTCAACTACGATTTAAATATCCCTCTCCCAATACTTTTGGAATAGGAACAAAAGTGTATGCCTATCATCAGGGGATATTACAATACAAAGAACTGTATACAGTTAGAGGATTTCAATCTTCCTCAGAGCCTATGGTACATTTTGGGTACGGAAATGTTGAAAAAATTGACTCTTTAACCATTGTGTGGCCTAATAAGACCTATCAAACCATACAAGATGTTGCTGTAAACCAGAAGCTGATAATCAGTCCAAAAAATACAAAACCCTTTGAGCCAAATAGATTAGCTCAAAAAATAAAACCCTTATTTAAAAAAGTGGACAATAATTTAGGAATAAATTTTAGGCATGTAGAGGATAATTATACCGACTTTAATCGCCAAAAACTTATCCCCTATCAACTTTCAGATCGTGGGCCAGCAACTGCTATTGGAGATTTAAATAATGATGGAAAAGAAGATGTTTATTTTGGAGGCTCCAAATTTAAACCCGCCAGAGTATTTTTACAGACAGATACTGCATATGTTGAAAAAATAAGTACCCCTTTTGCAAATGATTCTATTAATGAGGATGTTGTAGCCCTTATTAAAGACTTCAACAACGATGAAAAAAATGATCTATTTGTTGGAACTGGTGGCGCAGATTTTTACAATAAAATGACACCTTTATTAGATACTTATTACAAGCAAAATGAGTTGGGTTTTGAAAAACAACAATTACCTCCATATTTTGAAAATGCCTCTGTTATAAAAGCTCAGGATTACGATAATGATGGAGATATAGACGTTTTTATTGGGAATAATGCTGTTTCTAATAATTTTGGTGCTATGCCTAATTCCTATATTTTACAAAATGATAATGGAAATTTTACACTTTTAAAAGACCAACCCTTTCAAAATATTGGAATGATAACCGATGCGATTTGGGATGATTATAATAATGATGGTTTTATGGATCTTATTGTTGTAGGTGAATGGATGTCTCCAAAGTTCTTTAAAAATAACAAAGGAAATTTTATAGAAGAAAAAATTATTCCCTCACCTCTAAAAGGATTATGGCAGCAAATTATCGCCTTTGACATAGATAAAGACGGCGACACAGATTATCTATTAGGGAATTGGGGAACCAATTCTAAATTTAAAGCGTCCCAAAAATATCCATTACGAATGTATTATGCAGATTTTGATTCTAATGGAAGTACTGAAACCATCGTATGCACCTATAAAAATGGAAAATATTATCCATTGTTAGGACTTGATGAATTGTCGAGTCAAATGGTAAGTCTACGAAAGAAATTTACTACATATAAAAGTTTTGCAGGGAAATCAATAGATGCTATTTTTGAGAACTCAGTATTAAATAAGGCAACTATTTTAGAGGTGCACAATCTAGCCTCTGGATACTTAAAAAATGATCAGAATACATTTCGCTTTATTCCTTTTAAAAATGAATTACAAGTATCACCTATTTCGTCTTTCTTAGCCTATGATTTTAATGCTGATGGAGAAAAAGAAATCTTAACAGCCGGAAATTATTTTGGTGTCAGTCCGTTTCATGGTCGATTTGATTCTTTTCCAGGAGCATTAATTTTTGATGAAAATCAGTTCATTTTAGGAAATAAAATAGGACTTGATTTTAATCAAAAAGCAATCAAAAAATTAAATATATTTACCTTAAAAGAAAAACAATATATATTATCAACGATTAATAATGATAGTACACAGGTATATCAAATAATACATAAAAAAAATGATTAGAAGAAAAGTAAAAATATCTCTTCTGTTCTTAATAATGGGTTTTACATTATTTTCTTGTAAAGACAAATCAGAGCCTATAGAAATTACTACGGACAATTTTCATGATGCTATAGATCAAGTAGTCAACGTGATGATTCATGATATATTTTCTCCTCCTGTAGCCAGTCGAGTTTTTGTATATCCAAATATTGCTGCCTATGAAATTTTAGCGCAGAATGACACAACCTATCACTCTTTAAAAAATCAAATTAAAGATCTTAAGGCAATTCCAACACCCTCTCCTGAAAAAAATATTAATTATCCTCTTGCGGCAATTATTGCCCATATAGACTTAAGTAAAAAATTGATTTTTTCTGAAAAAGAAATCGCAATGTATAGAGATAGTTTGTATGCGATATGGAAAGCTAAAAACCCAAAAGAATTTAAGCATTCAAAGGCATACGGATTAGAAGTTTCCACCTCTATTGCCTCCTGGATGAATGATGACAACTATGCGCAAACACGAACTATGCCCAAGTTTAGAGTAGATCCAGAAGAAGAGAGTCGATGGCAACCCACTCCACCGTCTTATATGGATGGCTTAGAACCTCATTGGAATAAAATTCGCTCATTTGTGTTAGACTCAGCAGCGCAATTTAAACCTGCACCACCTCCAAAGTTTTCCATGGATAAAAATTCAGATTTCTATAAAGAACTTGTAGAAGTGTATGAAATCAGTAAGGAAATTACGGCCAAAGGAGATGATTCTGAAGAAATAAAAATAGCTCAGTTTTGGGATTGCAATCCCTATGTTTCTGTAACACGAGGACATTTAATGTTTGCTGTAAAAAAAATCACACCAGGTGCTCATTGGATTGGAATCACAAAGATTGCGGCAAAAACAGAAGGTGCAGATTTTAACAGAACTGTTTTTGCCTATACAAAAACATCCATTGCGATTGCAGATGCCTTTATCAGTTGTTGGGATGAAAAATACAGGAGTAATTTGGTAAGGCCAGAAACACTCATTAACAGCTATTTTGATGATGAATGGAAACCCATTTTACAAACCCCGCCATTTCCAGAATATACAAGTGGACATTCTGTGGTTTCTGGAGCTGCCTCTACCGTACTGACTTCTATTTTTGGAGATAATTTTAGTTTTACAGATGACACAGAAGTTCCTTTTGGACTTCCAATTCGGTCTTATACTTCCTTTAAAGAGGCGGCAGATGAAGCAGCGATTAGTAGAATGTATGGAGGAATTCATTATAGAACTGCTGTAGAGTTAGGGGTAAGTCAAGGAAGAAAAGTAGGAGAGTTGGTTTTAGATAAATTGACAATGTTACATAAGGAATGAGAAAAAAAATCTCTATTGTAGGAATTCTGCTTGTAGGAGTAGTAGGATGGTATATCTTCATAAAACCCTATGATTATTTAGTCACTTTCAAGGTAAAAACAACTGCTGGTACCATTAATCAATCTTTAAAACTTTGGAATGGTAGTTTAGAGAATTCGAGTCCTATCAAACAAGACGACCTGTCCAATTTAACACAACAAATCAGAATAAAAGATTCTACTTTTGTATATCAATGGGTTTTGAGTTCATTAAATGATTCTATTTCTAAAGTAAAAGTATATATCAAAGATGCAGACCACAGCTTTGCCAATAAAATTTCAATACCTTTTAGTTCTACAGATTTTGAAAAGCGAGCCCTGAAGACTGTTTCAGATTTTACTAAAAAATTGTTAGAGCATCTTAAAAAAATTAAAGTAACTATAGAGGGAGAAAGCACTACAAGATCAGCATATTGTGCCTATATTCCAATGAAAGGCTTGCAAATTGAAAAAGCAAGAGGAATGATGAAAAATTATTCATTGTTAACAAGTGTTCTTTCAGCGGATCATCTGAAAATGAATGGAACTCCTTTTGTTGAAGTCACACATTGGAATATACAAAATGATAGTATTCACTATAATTTTTGTTTTCCAATTATAAAAAGTGATTCGCTTCCTAAACACCCATTAATTCAATACAAACAATACCAAGGAGTTAAAGCCCTCAAAGCGAGGTATAATGGGAATTATATCACTTCAGATAGAGCTTGGTATGCATTATTAGACTATGCTAAAAAAACGAATACAACTATAGAGAAAACCCCAATGGAAGTGTTTTATAATAATCCTAACTTTGGAGGTGATGAACTCCGATGGAAAGCAGAAATCTTTATGCCGATAAAAAATTAATATGTGTATAAATGAATTTTGATTTTCATCGAAATTTCATACTTTCAACTTCTTAACGGAACCTAATTAAAACGATCTAAACAAGAAAGTAATGTCTAACAACTCACTCCAACATAGAGCCTGGTGGAAAGAAGGAATTATTTATCAAATTTATCCAAGAAGTTTTAAGGATACTTCTGGGAATGGTATTGGAGACCTTCGAGGAATTATAGAGAAATTAGATTATATCGCTAGTCTAGGGGTAACAATGGTTTGGATCAATCCAATATATGAATCACCCAATGATGATAATGGTTATGACATCAGTGATTATCGTGCCATTATGAAAGAGTTCGGTACCATGTCAGACTTTGATGAATTACTTAAAGGTTTGCATCAACGTAATATAAAATTTGTCATGGATGTCGTTGTCAACCATAGTAGTGATGAGCATGAGTGGTTTCAACAATCTCGAAGTTCTCGAGACAATCCTTATAGAGATTATTATCATTGGTGGCCGGCTGAAAAAGGAAAACCTAACCATCGTTGGAGTTTTTTTGATGAAAACAGTGATGCTTGGAAATACGACGAGCAAACAGATGCCTATTATCTCCATTATTTTTCTCAGAAACAACCTGATTTAAATTGGGAGAACCCTAAAGTAAGACAAGAAGTCTATGAGATTATGAAATTTTGGGCAGAGAAAGGAGTCGATGGTTTTCGTTTAGATGCATTTCAATTTGTTAGTAAGGATATTACATTTCCACCTTTACCTAAAGGATATGATGATACAGTACCTAATGTTATAAAATACCATGGGATGGGACCACATATTCACACGTATCTAAAAGAAATGAATAGGGAAGTCTTGAGTAAATATGATGTTTTTGCTGTTTCAGAGGGTGCAGGGAGTACCCTAGAAGATGCTCATAAAATAGTAGATGAAGACCGAAATGAATTGCAGATGGCCTATCATTTTGAAGCAACCGATTTAGTAAGTTCTTTAGAAAAATGTACCCTAGCGGAATTTAAAGCTTCCTTTACAAAATGGGATAAGTCATTTTCTGAAAAAGGATGGATATCTATTTATTTATCTAATCATGATCAATCTAGATTTGTGAATCGATTTGGTAGTGACAAACCTGAATTTAAGGATTATTCTGCGAAAATGTTAAACACGTTTATTCTCTCTATGCGAGGAACACCCTATACCTATTATGGAGATGAGTTAGGGATGACAAATATTGGTTTTACAAGTATAGATCAATACAAAGATATTGCCGCGATTAATGGTTATAAAAAAGCAGTATCAGACGGAGAAGATTTAGACTTGTATCTAGAGAAATTACATTTGTTATCAAGAGATAATGGGCGTACACCTATGCAATGGGATGCTTCTAAGCATGCTGGTTTTTCTTCTCAAACACCATGGTTGCCTGTTCATAAAAATCATACAATAGTAAATGTTGCCAATCAAGAAGTTGATCCAAATTCTGTATTACATCACTTTAAAAAAATGGTTGCGTTACGAAAAAAAAATTTAGTTCTGGTGTATGGTCAATACGAAATTATTCAAGAAGAGCATCCAACAATCTACGCATACACACGAACTTTAGAAGATCAACAAATGAAAATTCTATTAAATTTCTCACTAAAAAAATCAATTATTATATTACCTGATGTAAAATCTTACAAAGAAGTTGTTA
>MDTG01155849.1_pt1 | contig 10657 bp, 11 predicted proteins | sample 811421 | NCBI WGS metagenome assembly MDTG01 (sample SAMN05326645, study PRJNA326480) | marine metagenome | isolation source: seawater | place: Pacific Ocean: South East | collected 2011
GTCATGTCTGCAACGTGCTTCATTGCCGCTACAGCGACTTCATACGCTCTTGGGTGCCCTGACTCCTGAGCGACCTCTAAAGCGCCTCTGACCGCCTCCTGACCCTGATCTATGAGCGAGTACAATTCACCACGAGTATATTCATAGTCTTTTGTCTTGTCATCTTTATCAACCTTAACAGGTGTGGGTTTACTAGGTTTACTTACAACCTCAGCATCAATATTCAAAATGTTCTCCATGTTTTCTTCCAAACTCATAAGAACTCCATTCCTTCATTAAATCCAAAGTCATCATCTGCTGTGACGAATGCATCATCAGCAGTATCAATTTGACCATCTTGGTTATAGTCAACTGTTGCTTTCGGTGTGTAAGACAACTCAACATGTCTCTTATTGACATTGAGATCACCAATGGTTTCAATGACACGTGCCTTACGAATAACATCTGCCTTGGTGTAAGGACCGTAGATGTAAGACTTAGCAGTAAACTGGAGTGTATAAGTAATTGACCTTCTGGTTGTGAAGTCATCTTCCCAATCATCATCCATACTTACATTGTTGAGAACAAAAGCAACATCTCTAACTTCATCCAAATCTGGGATAAACTTAATACTTACGTTGAGAGATGGTTGGAAGAAAGGTAAAATTTGCTCAAGAATTTGAAGACCATCATCTTGAGACTTGGCAATAATACCAACCTCAAAACCTAGGTTGTATGGAACAGGAACGTATTGAGTTCTTACTTCGTTCCCATTGTCATCAATAACAGTTTTATATTTCTGTAAGGCAGAAGTTTTTCTTGCACCATCATAATCAATGCTAGTCATTTCAAAATAAATTCTTGGTAATGTAATTGCTACCTTTCTGCCGTCAGAAGGGTTACCTTGAAGTCTATAAAGAAATTTTTGTTTAGGTCCGTATGCAAGTGGAACCTTTTCAGTTTCAATCGTTTGACCGTCAACAATCTTTTTTAGTTCAATGTTATTGAACAAAGTACCAAATGTAATGACAGTTTTTCTTACTGCCTCGTTATAAAATTGTGTTCCTAACATCAGAAGCTACCTGTATAATTACCAAATTCACCAAAGGGATTTCTTTCACCCCAGTCAACAATGTCGTCAGCACCATCTTCTATTGTTTGATTCTGGTCAAACTCAGTGCTCGTGTTATTAATTGTGGAGAACGTTCCTAGTGTATATATCGCATTAGATTCAACGCCACGAATCATATCGCCATCAATAAAGTTACCTGTACGGTTCATAACCTCTAGGGTATAATCAACTCCATTCCAATCAGCAACCTCAGCGATAGTAGCACTATCAAGATCATACATTGCTGCTCTCTGACCACTAGTGCTAGTATCAGTGTACGCATTAATTACATACTGTAAGTTTGTTGTGTCGTAATAAAAGAAACCAGGAACTGTAGTTGCGTCAGTACCATTGTATGTGTACACGTAAGAGATACGTGTATCTTCAAACTTCCAATAGAAATATTTTGTTTGAGTTGTTGTTGCAAAGTTTGGATCAAATCCTCCAAGTGCGGTTACATTAATCACACTATTAGATGATGTCCAGTTTCTATTAGAACCTTGCTCAACAAATCCACCAATAACAACGTGTTCATCTTTAATAAAGTTAGCTGCCTCGGGTGGCGCATCAATAGAAACTATTGGCGGACTCGCTGGATTATATCCAACCCCTCCACTGACAACCGACAGTGATACAACTCCACCATCTTGAATTGTGGATTCAACAATGCCACCAGTACCTCCACCTCCAGAAAGAGTAACTGTTGGTGCTGTGCTATATCCTGTACCAGCAAGAGTTACGGTTGCTCCAGTGATTGTACCACCAGCATCAACGCTAACTGTTCCAGTAGCTTGTTGTCTGGTAGTAAGACCAAGATTAAGCGTGGTGATGTTGCTGAACTGTCTTTCAAAATCGTCAACCTCGTCAAGTCCTGTGTCAAACTTGTCCGCGCCTTGCTCGTAGAGCTCTGCAGTAAGTATATAAAAATACTGTTTTCCCAGTTGGAAGAATGGTTGCTCCCTTTCAACATATTTGATTTCGTAAATATCTTCTGTTAGTGGGTAGTAAATGAGGTCTCCCTCATTAGGTCTACCCTCTACTGATAGATTTAGAGCAGGATTAGCAGACTGCTCCCACCTTCTACGTGATACTACAAAAGTAATCTCATCTGTAATTCTAAGTCCAAACTTACTTACAAACTCAGAACCAGCACCAAAACCTTCAACATTTACCAACATCATTTCAATCATATAACTCTGATTGAATTCAGATTGGATGACTTCTCCTAGGGTTTTATCTTTTAGACTTACTCTAGGTAGATAAAATACATCTGCACCAAACAGTTTGATCTGCTCATCCACAAGATCCTGTACGAGATTCTGTTCTGTTTTATTACCGCCATGCTGTGGAAAATAAACCTTTTTCATCCGATCATGTCCATTGGGGGCAATTCATACGTTCTAGATGAGTTCTCCATCATCAACGCAATCTCATTTACTGCATCTGTATATAACTCTCTACCATTCATACTAACACCGCCAGGTAGTTGGATGCCATTGAACTTAATTAGGTTCTGTCCCCACTGCCTTTTAATCAATGCGGTAGTGTATTTTTTAACAAACGTGTCATTATATACTTGAGTAAATGTTTCTGGATCAAGTGCTCTATAACAATCAATAATTACGTAAATCTCTTCATCCAGCATGTCTTTTCCAACATCCAGATACAATCTATCTTGACGATGGTTGAATCTAAATTGAACAAAAGATCCATTATTTAGAACCATATCAATGGTTTCCATCCATTGCTTAACCATAAAATAATTAAGCATGTCCAATGATCCAACAGCATATAGATCATTCAAGAAAATTTGATATTCAATACCAAATAGGTTATTTCTAATCGCATTACTTGCCAACCCATATACCTTTGATATTCCCATTACGTGTGGTGGAATATCAATATACCTATTTCTTTCTTCCCAATCAGTTCCGTTAATTGTTGTTGTAGTGTTGGATGTTTCAAACTTAGTTTCATCTGCGGCAGTAAACAGATGTTTAAGGTACATTTTTTCAACACCATCATAATGACGCTCTCTGTAATACTGCAGAGCATCATCAATAGCATCTTCAATTTGATCGTCGTCTACGTTGATCTCCAGAACTGGGAACCCTAACTGTCTAAGACAATAGTCCCTTAGCTCGGTCCTACTGGCAGGCTGAGCCATACGATATACCTATAGTTTTCCTAATGGTATTTATCAATTGACGTGACCAGTCATTCCATTTAAGATCACATCAAAATCATACTGTCCGAAAAACTTAAAAGATTTTACAGAGTCTGGGAGAAATTCGTTTGCTCTTCTTTGTATGTCTGTCCAAAAGGGGGTTTTGTGTTTTGAACCATGTTTGTAGTGAAAAGCAATAACGTTTAAGTAATCTTTTATACACTCTTTATATGACTGATTAACTTCAGAACGTTTTGATTCTGTGCCAATATGTGGAATATATTCCGAAATAAAATCGGAAAAGACACAATAATAATGAGTAGAGAATGCTTGCAATGGCTCAAAGAAGAACAAAGCATTTCCAATTAATGCTTGCCTATTTGATACAATAATATTTTCGGAATACCTAGGATTCCATTTTAGATAAGATTCAATCTCATAACCAAAGTTGTTAAGTATCTCTTCTGCATTTGAAATATTTCTGTTAAAAAGATATCCACATCTAGACTTATTATTCTCTGGATACGGAAGTTCAAATTGCCAACCGTTTTCTGTTGCTCTATGAACAGTTGTTGTAAATGCTGTGTGTGGATTTTTTGTAAACGTAATTCCTGTATTTACAGTTTCAAATGGGGAGGAGATGTATGTTGTTAGGTCTTCGGACCATCCAGAAGCATGAACAACAAAATCAAATTGTTTCCCATTTACAGTCACGCCACTTTCTGTTTCAACAACTTTATCAACTTTTTCATCTACAAATTTACACACTTTAGTTTTTTCATAAACACCACTGACGTGTTTATTAAAATCTTTTGTGTAAAAATGAAATGCCAAATCATTAGAATTGAATGGATGATCAAACGTATCAGATTTACCCCAATCAAAAAACCTTACTCCAGTTTTATATGAGGCAATGTTTTTTCTCACCAAGGATTCAATGAAGATTCCTACTGGTGCCAATTGTTTTTGAACTGTTGGAACTGTTGATTCTCCAACGCCTAACTCTGGTTTATTGGAATCAAAGTATATTGTTACATCACAACCATTCCGTATTAGAGAAGGAACTAAAAGCAACGAAGCAGTCCCTTTTCCAATTACAGCAATTTTTGCTTCAAATGATGGAGTTACAACTGGTACAGTATCAAGTAATTTTTTTAAACTCTCAAAATCTTCATAATCAAACATACTATATTATCTCAATTCTGCTTTGAAAAGAATATTCAAACAAGACCTATGAGTATTCTTATTTGGTGTAGTACCGCTATGTCTCCAATGAGATGGGAAAATGCAAGCATTCCCCGCAACATGGGGAACTAAAATCTCTTCTACGGTTCCATCTTCATTTGGTTTCCAAACAATGGTTCCTTTACCAGGATTGTCATTTAAGTAATAGATGATACTCCAATGATTTGGTTCATTAATATCTGTATGAGGAACTCCTACAGAACTATCATGGTAGTAATTCCAAAAATATCTTACAGTTGTTTGATTAAAGAATGCCTCGTAACTAGTATATCCATTTTTTACAATGCACCTATTGAATACCAATTTCTTAATCAGATCTCCATAAAAATTTAAATCATTCATGGTAGGATCACCTTGATCTGAGTCTGTCCGTATCCTTTCGCTCTCTATTCTGATAGAAGCACTCTCAAGATTTCTAAATGAACAAATAATCATACCTGCATCACATCCGCCATGTGTCAATTGAAATATATCAATCGGTAGATTATCTGTAACAACAGTCCATCTTGGATGACTCATTAGCACAGAGTGCATCTCATCATTAATATCTTTAGGTAAGATATTTTCAAATATATTAATATCGTTAGGGTCAAACATAATTAATTTAAGTATCGTATGTCCAGCAGTATGAAAACGTTATCCTAGATCCAAAAATTTTTGGTTTATGGTAAGTCTTTCTAGGTATGTAAATAGCGTCTCCAGGATTTATAGTATATTTTTTACCATCATCAAATTCATATTCTACTTTTCCTAATCCTGCAACAATTAAAACACTCATGAGATCATCATGTCTGTTTAACAAAGTTGATCTAGTTGATAATGAGCAATAAGTGTGACAATGATTGATTTTAAATTTGTCTTTTGCTTCCAGAAATAATTTTTTTAATTCATCTGGATATGATTTTACTGAATGTAAAACAAATCCATACATCCATTGTTGAGTTTCTGGTGGAATTTCCCACCGCATTTCTTCATCTATTTGAATGTATTGTGGGTTGTGTGTTGCAAAGGTATTTGCTTTTGGATCTAAGATCCTCACCTGCCCTCTATCCAAATCTTTATCTATTATTGGAATAATAGAATCCCATGAAACATCTTTATGAGATTCTAATACTTTTCTAAAAACTTTAACTTCATTTCCATACAACTCTACAGGATCTATGGAGCCAAACATTGTTTGACTCCATTTTAAGTTATTTGGAGAAGATTCTGATTCGTTTTTGTTTAGTTCTACAGTGGAATTATAAAAGTCATCAATATCAATCATATTAAAATTCACATAATATTATTGCCCTTGTCCAAACCAAGCAATATGTCCACAACTATAATTACCACCATTGGCAGATCTACCACCATCGCTATCATAATTGAAAGTATAAGTGCTGTTTCCACCAGAGGTACAGGAACAACTGTTTAAATATGCTCCATTGCCATTGTGATAATAACCGTCCAATCTAAAAGCAACAGTAAAATTAGTTGTAATTGAAGAAAAATCAAAACCCCATGATTGACATTGAGTATCAATTCTACCCGCGTTTGGATAAGACATTGTGGTATCAGTTTGTGAATATCCACTTTGTCCCATACTTACCCAACTGCCACCATTAATTCTATAGTACATTGTAATGTGGTGTCCACCCCAACTTCCCGAATCATTTCTTTGAGGTAGATAAATCCAAACTTGACCCACTGCCTTTGGTGGAGTCTTCCAGTCTGGAGTAGTCATCAATTCAACATTACTACTACCGATATTAGTTCCCGAAGTATCGGTATGATTGTACATGAATGGGGCGGTTGACTGAGTATGTGTACCGTCAGTAAAACCGTCTGCTGTTAGAGTAAATGCCACTTGTTATTATCTCCTGTAGGTCAACCCTTTGGATAGGTATCTTTTACTTCTTTAATCAAACGGAAAAATTCTCCTGACGAATTTGCGGTTCCATTTTCCATATCATGAAAGAGAGCGTCTAGTTGCTCTCCAGTATCAGGATATTCATGTCTTCTTTTTAGTCTAGTTACTTCAGTTGCTTCATATGCCGCAAATTGCTCTTGGAACTTTGCAAGAAGTTCTTCTTTAGTAAAAGGCATATCATATGCTAATGGAGTATTTGGGTCATCTCCATAAGCAGGATTATAATCAAAGTCATCCACCGATGTAATTCCTGGTTCGCCAGGAAAATTATCAAGAGCACCTCTTTCTGTAAAAGATCCAATGAAATTGGGATCTAACATTTCAGCGCACTCAAGTAAACTAGGTGGCATAAAAGATACCTTTACTGATCTATTCAGGTTCTCATCAGTTCCTCTAAGTGCCATCGTTAAATATCCTACTGTATAACGTTTCTTTGTTTATTTATAATCAAGCGGCAGTCGTGCCAAATCCCCAAACAATAATCTGTTTGTACATACTATTGTTCTGGTTTAATGCAGTGTAAGAAGTATTATTATCACCACCACTTAGACCGCATGAACTGTTAACTGATCCACCTGAATTATACTCGGTTGATGCAGTTCTCAATTGTAAATTAAAGTCTGAAGTAATTGAAGTGAAATCAAACACACAGAAATCCGCGTGGTTGGAAATTGGATATCCATTAGTCATCATTCTACAAACAAATCCAGAACGTCCTACGCTGGTAAAACTTCCGCCATTTACTGAATAGAGAAGATCTTCATACATTCCACCCCAAGCATTAGTGTCTCCTCTAGTTGGAGTATTTGTGTAAACAAACACTTTTGCCCTTGCAGGCAAATTCATGGTTCCAGTATCTTGGGTATTAGTCCAACCACCACCATAACCAACCCCACTTGTTTGGGTAAACCTATAATGAAACCATCCACTATTTTGTAGGTTATCGCCAGCAGAGGATCCATATCCTCCACCAAACTGAATACCATCGGGTCTTAAAATGCTCATTATTCGTACTGCCAACCTTGAATATTTAGGTAATACATCCATGGAGTATTTGCTCCATGGTATGTGGTGCTTGCAGCACCTGATAATCCATGATCAGCACCTGTATAAGCAGTGCCATCATGAACGCGGTGATCATATCTAAATCTCAATGTGAAATCTCTACTCATTCCTTTGAAATCAAATGCCTGAACCCAGTCAGTTCCACTAATCATGTAACGTCCATGTCCCATAGCACCACGACAATAACCATATTGTCCGCCATAGATCCAACCATTTCCATTTACTTCATAGTACATGCGACTATATCCACCACCCCAACTGGTTGAGTTATTTCTAATTGGCCAGTGTACATGAGTGTCAAGTTCACATTTTTTAGGAATTGTGAACGTGGTTGTAGTCCAACCAGTAACCCAACTACCACCATGGGTAGTTGAATTTGGATTATGGTCTCTTAAGAAAAAGGTTCTCTTAATGTTTCTTCTATTACCAGGGGAGGGGAATTGAAGCCCCTGCCCCGTCATTGTCAACGACATATGTTCAGACTCCTCTTAGTTCGTCAATCTCGTTCTTAAGATCCTTGACTGCCTCAATGAGAACAGCGACAAGGTTTTGATATGCAACGGACTTAATGCCGTTTGTTTCATCAATAACACATGGAACAACTTGCTCAACTTCCTCAGCAACAACACCGATTTGATGTCTACCATTTGATTTATAATCAAACTCAACACCACGTAGATTCATCACCTTAGCAAGAGCGTCAGTAATGGTTTCTACGTTATCCTTAAGAGCGATAGAGGATTGTGCAGTAACCGTTCCAGTAACAATCAAGTTATTAGAGGTATTGAATGTTGCACAGAGTGAACCACCAGTCGTAACTGTAATATCTGAGTTTGAAGCAGCAGTAATGTTAGAGTTACCGTTGCTGATTGCAGAAGCATCAACACTAAGTTGAGACCACTGAACACCAGAACCAGTTGACTCTAGGTAGTAACCAGCAGAACCAGTGCTATTACCTGCAGTTAGAGTACCCGTTAAAGTACCACCAGATATAGTTTTGTTTGTAAGTGTTTGTGATGCATCCTCAGTTACAATGCCACCAGCTCCAGAACCACCAACTGCTAGTCCAAGAACTGAAGTAGCACTTAGAACTTCTACGCCATTGATTTTAAGAACCTTACCACTAGCAAGGTTGAGGTCTTCTGAAGAATTCCAAGAAGAGTTGCTTGCTTGCCATGCGAATGACTTATCAACATCAGATCCAGCGAGTAGTGTTAAACCACCGCCGTCAGCAGTTTCATTTCTTGGACCGCCAGCAGAGAATGTAGCAGCAGTAGCAGAACCAGTTCCTTGGAATGCTTGGTTGAGCGATACTGTAGTTCCTGTAATACCAGTAACGATAGCACCTGCAGGAAGTGTTAGTGATCCTGCACCGCTAGTGATGTTAACAAGTACGCCAGGAGCAAGATTTTCGGTATCACTTACATTTTGAATTGTGTTTTGTCCCGAGGACATATCACCAGTAAATGTACCAGTTGCAACCTTACCTAGAGTAATGTTACGATCTTTAGATTCAACTGTTACTGAAGCAACAGTTGTAGTTGCTCCTTGGACCGTTAGATCTCCACCAATGGAGAAGTTACCATCAACACTTGAGAGGTTGTCAACATAAGTCTTAACCGCTTTCTGAGTTGGAACTTTTTCATCACTTGCTTGTGATAGAGTTCCATCAGTAGAGAATTCGTTAATTGATGCACCAAGTTGAGCACCAATTGAACCTAGTCTCAAGGATGATAGACCAGACAAGTCAAACGCAGAAGCGTCTAGAGTTGCTTTACCAGTTGCCTGTTCAACTTTAAAGAATCTACCAACAGAGAAGTTACCATCTTGGTCAGTAGAGACATAGTAAACACGACCTGGACGGTCTTCAATGGTCTCGTTAGCAGGTGTATTTGGTGAGAGAGGTAAGAATGGCCAATTAGTATTTGCCTTGCTTCCAGTACCAACGTCTAGGAAATCGTGAGCAGTTAGACGACACTGTGAATAACGATAGCGGATCTTCATGTCCTGAGGATTAGAAGCAGCAATTGTCTTCTCATCCGCCATCTGCAGAATTGTAATACCAGTTGTATCTGGTGTTACTGCAGTAATTTTGAAGAATTCACTATCAATCTTGATATAGTCAGTGTTGCTGAAACCGATGTTTGCAGCACCAACACGAATATCAGAAGCAGAGTTTCCAAAGTCTTCAATAACTTCATCCTGAGCAGTAACTTTTTGTGCTAGGATTTCAATTGTATCTCCAGCAGCGTGTGCTTGAGCAGTGGTTCCTTCTACAGCACGAGTTGCCTCAACTGATGTTGATGATGGGAAGGAAGCGACTTGGAACATCTCATCGTTGATGACGAGATAACCACCGATAACCATTCCAGTAACACTGTTAACTGCAATAGTATAAGGAGAACCTGCAGATTGAAGGATTGTTCCTTGTAGTGCAGCAGTCTGACCTTGGTTTGCATATAGGTCAACTTCTGCTGTACCTAAGTGAGTAACTGGAGAAGATCCTAGTTTTGCTCTAGAAGTTGTTAGAGTACCTCTTCCATCTGGAGCAGTGTAACTAGAGTTAGAGATAACGAATGAACCTGGATCGTTGTTAACTCCATCGTCAACCATCTCAACAGAACCACCTTGGTCAGGTGCTGATCCAAGACCAGTAAGTGTGAGTAGGAATCCTTTCTGACCAGTTACAGCATCTGTATTATTAAGTAGAGTTACAAATGCATTTGATGTTGCACCAGTAACAACTTCATTTTGAACAAATGTACCCTTAACTGGGAAGTAGTAGATATAATTGGATGCAGTCTGATCGCTGATTAGTTCACCAACTGCTCCAGATGTACCACCACTAATTCTCTCACCTGTTTGGAACGAACCGTTCTTTGCTTGCTGTGGATCAAGTTCTAGTCTTAGACCTTTAACTTGACCGTTAATAGTTGCTTCAGTGTCGTCAAATCCTCTGGAAATAACACCGTATTTACCATACGAAGAGTTACCAGAAACAGCACGAATCTTACCACCTCTGGTTGTGCTGTATGAGATGTGAGCGTAGTATGTGAAGCAAGAAACGATCTCAGAAGAAGCACCTCTTGTTACATAGAAACCAACACCACCATCTAGAATCTGGGTGTAAGCATCAAACACCATTGACTTATTGGATGGTGTTGCGGAATTATTGAAA
>MDTG01217668.1_pt1 | contig 10657 bp, 8 predicted proteins | sample 811421 | NCBI WGS metagenome assembly MDTG01 (sample SAMN05326645, study PRJNA326480) | marine metagenome | isolation source: seawater | place: Pacific Ocean: South East | collected 2011
GACCTCATTGCCCACACCTTTGACCAGTATCTCAGGGGAGGTGATGATGAATGGCCGCTGCTCCTGCCCATGGTAAAGAGCGCAACCTCTGCAATGGATGCTCTGCAGTCCATGGCGAGGGAGGGGAAAATCAGGACGCCGGCGGGGCAGGCCTGCCAGTTGGATGAGTTTGTGGTGGGCGGTGCATCGAAGCGTGGCTGGACGACGTGGCTTACCGCTGCGGTAGACAAGCGGGTCTGCGCACTCGCTCCCTCGGTTATCGACGTCCTGAACATGGCGGACCAGATGCGGCACCAGAAGAGATCCTACGGTTCCTTCAGCAAAAAAATCAGACCCTATACGAGCCGAAAGATCATGGAACGGCTGGAGACGCCGCGAGGAAAGCTCCTGCGAAAGACAATCGATCCCTTTGAGTATATCGAGAAGCTGCATCAACCGAAACTCATGCTGCTGGGAACGAACGACCCCTACTGGACGGTAGACTCCGCCCAGCTTTACTTTCCGGAGCTGAAAGGCCCCAAGGCGATCTACTATCTGCCGAATGCCGGACACGGGCTGGGGCTGGGGATTCTGCCTACACTGAATGCCTTCCTGCTCTCGACGCTCAACAGCAGGCCATTCCCGCAACTGGAAACCGAGGTGATTGAGGGAAGGATGGAGGTTAGTTGGAAGGGGAAAGGAAAGGCCGAGCTCTGGACGGCCAACTCGCCGACCCGGGACTTTCGGGAGGCGAAGTGGTCTGCCACTCCTCTGGAGGGAGTCGAGAGAGTCAGGCTCACGCCGAAGTCCCCAAAGAGCGGGTGGAGTGCCTCCCATGTGACGGTGACCTTTCCTCCGTTGCGCACGGTGGATGCGCCCTACAAGGTGAGCACGCCGATCACGGTGACGCCCGCAGAATTTTCCCACGAGTAGGCAAGCTTGAAGAGGCTGGCATGAGGCTCTCTTCCGGGGGCAAGGCAGGAGCGGATTCCAGAAAAGAAAAAAAGGAATGGGCGGGGCTCTTTCGTGCCCCGCAGGGAGTAACCAGGGCTTGGAGGAGGACCCGTTTGGAAATGCGGTTGCGGGGCGGGCTACAGATTACTGCCATGAAGCTGGAGGAGGCGCTTTCCTTCTTTCACCACGAATTCGCAATCCATGAAGGGATCGGCTCCTGTGTCCTGCCACAAAACCTTGCCGGCCGGAGAAACGACAAAGGTTCCGTGGATGGGCGCTTTTTCGAAATCGTCGTAAGTGTCCCATTGGCGGAAGGCTTCCATGGCGGGGTCGGCCAGCAGGGGAAAAGGAAAGCTTTCCTCCTTTTCTTCCCACTTCTCCCGCGACTTCCGGAGATCGGCTTCACTGTCGGTGCTGATAGCAAGGACCTCGAAGCCGGCCTTCTCAAAGAGTTCCGCGTTCTCGGCAAACTTGTCCAGCTGTTCCGCGCAGTGCAGACAGCCGTAGCCCAGGTAGAAGATCAGCACGAGGGGACGGCCTTTGAAGTCCTGCAGGGTAACTGACTCGCCCTCGCCGTCAGGCAGGGCGAAATCGCGGGCGGGAGGCGGAGTCCAGGCCACCGGGCCCAGGGTATTGAGATCGGGGCGTTCACCCACGTCCTCACGTGTGGTCGGCTTAGCCTGCCATGCCCCGAGGCCGAGCTCTTCCGCAATTCCCATCACGCGTGCAACCGGAGGCGAACTCGTGTCGAGAAAGGCCGAAATCGGCTTCAGCTGATCGAAGGTCTTCCTCGCTTCTTCAACCTTGCCCAGGGTATGCAGGATTTCAATGCGCACCAGTAGCGGCAGGACCTGTTTTTCGCCATTCTTGACAGCTTCTTCGCTGAGAGTGAGGGCCTTCTCATCGTCACCGGCCTGCAGGTGAAGGCGGGCGAGGGTGAACTTGTCACCGTGAACCGATCCGATGTGCTTCCGGGCGGTTTCCTTGTCGTCTTCGAGGAGCGCAATGAAACACCTCATGGAGTTCCGGGCCTTTTCTACGTTTTTGACCCATTCACCTGGCTTCTTGCCAGCTTCCTCCACCATTTTCTTGGTCTCCTTTTCGTTCTTCTTTTCCTTCCCGGCCTTTTCGCGGGCTTCGTTCTCCGCTTTTTTCCTGGCCTCCTCCGCAGTGGAAAGCAGTCCGGCGATTTCCTTTTCGATTGCCTGCACGCGGTCGAGCGATTCCTTACCGAAGTGGGCGTGTCCGAGAAGTCGGAGACGGTTCAGCTGTTCCTCTTTCTTGGTGGTAGGATCGAGATAGGGCGTGTCGGCAAGCTTGAGTGTCTCGTCCCAGAGTTCGAAGCGTCTGAGTACCTCAATAATCCGGGAGCGGCCGTAGCGGGCGCTGCGTCCGCCTCTTGCCAGGGTATTCAGCCTCGGGTGACGCGGATTCGCGATCAGGGACTGGGCCATCCCCAGAGCGTCGTGGGCGCGCCCCACGTAAATCCAGTTCCGGCAAAGCCATTCGTTGTTGTGGGCGTAGTTGTGGATCTGGTCCGGCAGCACGCGCCGGGTGATCATGTAGTTGTGATCGATGCGGGCAGAGGCCTCCTGGGCGAAGGCTGAGTCCTCCCAGCGCTTGAGCTTGGAGTAGATGTGCCCGGGCATGTGCCACATGTGAGCTATCCCGGGCGCGGTCTGGCCCAGCTTGGCAGCAGAGTCGAGGGCTACCTGAGCCTTTTTGCTGTCCCAGAGGTGGATGCGGTAGTGGTGCGCAGGGTGCATCGGGTTCGCTGCGAAGATCTGCTGCAGCATCGCATCCACTGCCAGGTGGCTGTGGATCGGGAGTCCGCTGCGACTGAACTGCCAGAGGCGGACGCACAGGAATGCACGGGCCTCGATGTCTGCGGGACGGTCCTGAATGATGCTCTCAAGATCGTTGATGAGCTCCTGTTTACGCTTCTTTGCGTCCTTTGGTTCTCCGTCCAGATAGTTCGCCTGCGCATCGATATACCGCCGGCTGGGCTCAGAGGCGTGCTCCCGGAGTTCCGTAGCTTTCTTGATGAAAGCCTTGGCCCGCTTCTCGTTTTCCCAGTTGGCCATGGCCATGCCCCAGTAAGCCATGGCGCACTTGGGGTCCCGGGCGGCAATCTGCCGGAAGGTGCGTTCGGCCTCGTAATACCAGAAGCCGTGAAGCTGTCCGATACCCTGGTTGAAAAACTGCTGCCCGTCGGACCAGGAACATTGGATCGGGAATGAGATTTTTCCCGTTCCCGGGATGGGAAGAGCGGAATGCCGGGGGCCCTGGTTGAAGGCCTCGCCCTGGTGGGAGTGACCGGCCTTGGGCTTGGTTTCTTCCTTCTCCCCGGGATTCTCTTCGGCGAAGGAGGGAGAAAAGGTTCCAAGCAGGGCGTTAAGCAGGAAGAAACGATGCAGGCTCACGCGGGCAATACGAACACGGACGGGGGGGTCTACCAAGTTATTTGCGCTGAAGTATCCTGCCCGGGCGGGCCGCGGTGGGCACCCGCGGCGAAGGAGGGAGAATCTAGTGCTGGTCGAAGAAGCGGCTGGCTTCCTCGCTCGTGGTGATCCCCCTGAGGGCAAGGGCCCTCACGAAAATATCCTCTGCTGCATCCGCAGGTGTCTGGGGTTTATTGGGAACCTTCTGGATCAAGGAGGGCAGGTTCCTGGCGCTCTTTGTCCCTATCGTGAGAGAACGCTCAAGCTGCCGGATACAGGCCCCATCCTTGAAATAAAAACGTGTCTCAAACAGGCTATCAGTGGTGGTTGAACCGTCCTCCTGTATCCTCGGGGCGAACTGCCAGTGGCTGGAGGACTCGTAGACAAAAAAGAGTCCGCGCGGGCCGAAGTAAAAAGTCTGGGAGATCTGATCATGATCACCGGGAACGTATGTCGTGTGCACCTTGGTCAGCCCGCCCTGGTAGACGGTCGTTGTCATACTTCCTGAAATCGATCCGTCGTCATCGCCAAACTTGAGGTGCCTGGTTGTGGCTGGAGTGGCGTTTTCAAACCTGGCGTAGAGAGCCCGGATGTCGGCGATGTGCTCTTCGTTCGCGGGCAGCAAAGACGGAATCAGGGCGATGAGTAGAACGGCGAGGGTGCGAACGGGAATCTTCATGGCGGGAAGAGAGTCTTGTATTCAGGAAGGTGAGGCGAGTCCAGCGGGGTATGCTACTTGGAGGAGTCCTTCTTCTGGAACGTTTCGAGTGGAAGGCTTATTCAAACTGGTTCGTCCTGCGGGATACATGAGGTGCTCCACAGGATGACATGCTGGATCGGGCCATGGCAGATGGGTCCTTTCGAGGATGCCCCTGTCGGGGTATGCCGGCAGCGCCCGCATCATCCAGGGACGGCATGGCTTGTCCGGTCTGGGCCACATCCGCGCTTGTGATTCAACTTCGTTCCCGGGTGAGCATGATCTCATTTCCCTCGGTGTCGACGCACATCGCAAGATGAGGCTCTTCCCCTGGCGCATCGCTGGTCGGCTCGCGACTCAGTTGGCCGCCTGCGGCGACGACTTCCCCGGCGCCCTCTACGACATCGGCGACCTGGAAACTCATCCCCGTCCAGGTCCTCCTGCCCGTCCCTCCACCATGAATCCCGATCGTGGCTCCCGCCACCTCGATTTCGCTGATGAGGTCAGATCGGCGGGTTACGGTTGCATCCAGCGCATCACGGTAAAAGGCAAGCGCCCTGCTGATGTCAGCAGCCCAGATAACATACTTGGTTCGTTCGACCTTCACTGCGGAATGCTCACGGCGGAAAGGAGAAAGGACAATTGCAAAGAATGGGCGGTGGCAGCCCCTTGACTGGCGGCATCCGGGATACTAAGGAGGCCTCATGGCTTTTTATCGCATCCCGGTCCTCAGCTTGATCGTGGCCGCTACCCCGGGGGTTGCGGAAACCGAGGCAGATGACTGGCGTGCAGGTGGCAACGTAGGAATGACCCTGGCTGCGGGGAACTCGGATTCTCTCCGGGCGACCGCCGGCTTGGAGGTCACCAGAACCTTGGGAAAATGGGAGATGCAGGCTTCCGTGGCGGCGAATTACGGAATGGACGACGGGCGGAGCTCCAGCGAGCGGGTAGAGGCCGACTTCCAGATCAACCGTGATTTGGGCGGGCGTTTTTACACCGGCTTCAGTCCCGAGTTCCTGCATGACCCTCCTGCCGGAATAGACTGGCGCCTTGTGGTGACGCCGCTCCTCGGATGGCGGGCTATTGAGGGAGAGAAATTCAAGCTCCGGCTGGAGGCCGGTCCGGGATTTACCTGGCAGGATGGCAGCAGGCGGGGAGGGGGTTTCAGCTCCCTTCGGCTGCATGGGAACTCAAGTTACCAGTTTGCAGGTAACATTCGTCTGTTCCAGTCCTTGACGACCTTGTTTTCCGTGGAGGAACCGGACCAGTTCACCATCAATGCGGAAGCGGGAGTAGAATCACGACTCTCGGGGCTCTGGTCGCTGCGGGTCACGGCCAAGGCGGTATACTATGGTGAGGCTCAGGCCTCCCAGGATCAAGATCTGCTGCTTACCGCAGGCTTTGGTTACAATCACCTGCCCACGGAACTCGAACGGGATTCCCTCGAATCGGCACTCGGCAAGGTGAAATTCAAGGCTGGCCAATGGAGGATTTCCGGGCTGCTCGGAGGCAGTCTCTCCCGGGGCAACAGTGAAGCCGTGGCGGTGCAGGCGGGGTTGGAACTTAAACGGAAAACCCCTGACAATGAACTTGCGGCGGGATTCTTTGGAAGTTTTGGAGAGACTGGTGGAAAGACCAGCAGCGGGTCGCTTTCGGTGGATACCCATTTCCAGCGGGAGCAGGGGAATGGATGGTTTGTCGGAATCCGTGGCGATATAGACCACGATGCACTTGCTGATCTTCCCTGGAGGTTCGCTCTGACTCCCTTCGGGGGCTGGCATCTGTTAAAAAACAAGCGCACCCAAGTCTCGCTCGAAGCTGGTCCTTCAGCAGTAATGGAGGAGCAGGGTGAGAGCGAGGATAGCTACCTGGCCGGGTATCTTGCCGCTAAGGTAGAGCACCGGATAGGTGAGAAGAGTCGCCTTTTCGGGGATCTCTCCTGGCTGTCCGAGGCCTCGGACTGGGCGAGCTTCCTACTGAGCTCCGAGGTTGGAATCGATCACGCCCTGTCGGACAAGGTCAGCCTCAAGCTGATCGCACGCAATGCCTTCGATAGCAGCCCGGCACCTGGTCGCGAGCGGCATGATTTCCAGCTGATCAGTGCGCTAGGCGTGAGTTTTTGAGGGGAACAACCCGTAAAACCGGCCTCTGCCTGGGAGGGGCGGTGGGGAATCACCCGACGAAGGAGTTTTTTTTTGGCGGGATAAAAACACCGCGAAAACTGAATTTTTAAATATTCCAGAGGGATCGGAGGAGCAGCGCTGTGGTTGGGGAGCCGGTCCAGCCCGGGCGGCGAGGGGCGAGTTGGGGAGGTCCGTTCTGACGGGTGCGGAATACTCCTGGGTCCTGGGGAATGACCGGAAGGTCGAAGGACAGCCGGTATTTCCGGGGGTAGGAGGGACCGGAAAGTCCCGTGCTTGCTACGTTTTGCGGCTTTGGAGGCTGTCAGGGATTCGGTGGGGAAGCCCGGTGGGGGCGGGGTTGGCGGAAGGAGTGCCTGACGAAGAAAGTCTAGGGCGGACGGCCCATCGCAGTTCGAATATTCTCCAGCCAAATGGTGCTCTACCTTTGAAAACGGATCTCCCGGGCCGGTTGATCGGAAGCCGCGAGGAAGCAGGCATAAAAAATTATTCACGGTCCTCGCGGCGAAATGCTTGACGGAAACCCCTGAAATTCATGGGTTCGGGCTGGAAGTTTCATTCAAACTTAACTCATAGAAACAACATTCATGGCCCAAAAAGCAGCAACTAAGACGGAGATTCTCAATAACATCGCAGAAGGCACCGGCCTCGCCCGCAAGGACGTCGCCTCCGTGCTAGAGGCGTTGAATGGTGAGATCAGCAAGGGAGTGAGCCAAGGCGGCCCGGGACAGTTCACGATCCCGGGACTGTGCAAGATCGTCGTTCAGGACAAGCCGGCTACCCCGGCCACGACCCGACCCAACCCGTTTAAGCCGGGTGAGATGATGGAGGTCAGCGCCAAGCCTGCTCGTCGGGTGGTTAAAGTCCGCCCGCTTAAGAACCTCAAGGACATGGTCGCCTAGACGGCGCCCGTCTGACGAACTTTCGTGAACCGCGCTCCCCGTCCGGGGGGCGCGGTTTTTTGTGGGGCAGGCTGTTCACGGGCGACGGTTTCTCCCTTGCCTCCCCGGTATGATCCTCCGAGCCTCTCGCCATGGCCGATCACAGCAAAGTCGTCAGTATACATCCCTACTTTCGAATCCACGAAGGCAAGGAGGAAGAGGTGAAGGAGCTCCTTCCCGATTTCGTCTCCAAGGTGCAAAAGGAAGAGAAGGCCCTATACTACGATTTCACGCTGTGTGGGGATGAGCTTTTCTGCCGGGAGGCCTATCTGGGGGCGGCAGGTGCACTGGCCCACCTCGAAAATGTGGGACCAGAACTAGAGAAACTCCTCACGCTGGTGGAGATCAGCCGGATCGAGGTGCACGGGCCGGCTGATGAATTGGAGAAGCTGAAAGAGCCCCTGGCTGAGCTCAATCCGAGTTGGTGGAATTTTCGGTGCGGCCTCGCACGTTAGCACCCGACTACCACTGCGCTCATGGAAGTATCGTTGTTGCTGGACCCGTTCATTCACGGCATGTGGCACTCCCGTCGTGGGGTTACGACCTTGGCGAGGCAGCTTAGTGGCGGATCGAAACCAGGAATCCGAATCAGAGCCGGGGATCAGTCAGAATGAGCGTCATCGCATTGCAATACGATATCGCGTGGGAAGACCGGGAGAGGAACTTTGATACCGTTCGACGCCTCCTGACGAAATCGACCGTTAAGCCTGGGTCCCTGATTGTTCTCCCGGAGATGTTCTCGACAGGCCTCAGCATGGATGTCGAGAAGGTCGCCGAGAAAAAGGACAGTAGCGTGGAGAAGTTCCTGTCCTCCTTGGCATGGCAGTATGAAAGTCACGTGATCGGAGGGTTGGTGAGCAGGGATGGATCCTCAGGAATGGGCCGCAACGAGGTGGCGGTTTATGACCCGTCCGGGCGTCCGGTGGCCCTGTATCAGAAAAACCACACGTTTTCCTATAATGACGAATCGAGCCATTATCAGGCTGGTGAGGGGCTCGCCATGTTCCGATGGCGCGACTTCACGGTGTGTCCGGTAATTTGCTACGACCTCCGCTTTCCTGAGCTGTTCCGGCAAGGGGTGCGCAGGGGCGCTGATCTTTTTACTGTGAGCGCCAACTGGCCTGATCCGCGTCTGCGTCACTGGAAGACTCTGCTCGAGGCCCGGGCGATTGAGAATCTCGCCCATGTAGTCGGCGTGAACCGGGTGGGGTGCGACCCGCGATTCAACTATCCAGGGGGATCGCGTATTCTTAATCATTGTGGGGTGGTCCTCGCCGAGGCCGGTGATTCAGAAGCAGTGCTTGCCTGCGAACTCGATCACGCTGAGATGCTTTCATGGAGGAAGGAGTTTCCGGCCCTCGAGGACATGAAGCCCTGAGGTCCCGGCATGGAGATGCCGGGGTAGCAGGATCGTCCCGTCAGTAGGTGACAGCGTGGGGTGAAAGAGTGCCTGCTCAGGAACCCAGGCTGCTGCCATGGAGCGAAATGGGTATGCCCTGGAAACATAATATAACCTGGCAGGGATTGTGGGATTGCTCTCGCGGATACCGTGCTATCTAGTCTGGCCTGCCATTGTGGCTTTTCCAGATGCCCCCCGATGATCGCTTTTCCACGATCGTTCCTCCTGTGTCACTGGGTCCTTCTAGGCTCCCTGGCAGGCTCGCCTGTTGCGACCCTTGATCTTGCTGATCAACCTGCCGGCGTCATGCGGGTTCTGGGGCATGGGCCTGAGAATGGGGGGCGGATGGGTGTGCCGGTTTGCGGGGGATTCGACTGCGATGGCGATGGCCACCGCGAGGCGGCCTTCGCCCAGTTCCTCGCCAGTCCGTTCGGCCGCCCCGGGGCCGGAGAGGTCACTGTGATCCTTGGCGACGGGACGATCGGTGGGACCCTGGACGCAGCGGTCGACCAGGAGATCCTGCTCCGGGTCTCTGGTTTCCAGCCCTACGAGGCTACCGGGTCAGAAATCTGGATGGACGAGGTCACCGGGGACGGCCATGGCGATCTGCTGATCGGCCGGCAGAACCATTCCCTGGAGCTCAATCCCCCCCTGCGTCCCCGAGCGGGATGCGGGGCCCTTACCATTGTCGTGGGTTCTCCTGGCTGGCGCGCACAGGCCCGGAGGGGTGAGAGGCTCGACCTTGGCGCTCCTCCTCCCGGGATTAAGCTTATCACCTTTGTCGGTCCGGCAGACTACGATCGAATGGGAATCTGGTTCCGCACGGGCGATATCACCGGCGACGGTATTGCGGACGTAGTGGTGGGCGCTGATGAAGTTGACGCCGAGGGAAGCCAGATCACACAAAACCAGGGCGCGGCCTTTGTCATTCGCGGGGGTCCTCATCTCCTGGACTGTCCGGATGTGGTCGACCTAGCCCAGCTGGGAAGTGAGAACTTCCCCGTGGGGTTACGCGGGCACCTGGCGCGCATTGACGCGCCGGTGGGTGCGAACCGATATCATCTCGGAGCCACCGTGCAGGTGGGAGATCTTGATGGGAATGGCCGTGCGGAGGTCCTTCTGGCTGCCACCCTGAACCGAGTGGGTGCCCGTCTTCGCCTCCCTGGGGCACCGGACGGAACAGGAGAATCCGCGGGTGGAGCCCGGGATGGGAAGGTTTATATCGTATGGGACGAAAACTTCCCACCCGGGCTCTGGCCTGAAAATTACAGATTCGCAGTGAACGCTCCCATGCTCGGTGAATTCACAAGTATCAGCGGGGGAACGCAGGCTACCTCTTTCGGTGAAGAGATCCTCGCTGGCGAGGACTACTCCGGGGATGGCTTTGCGGACTTGATGATTGGTGACCTCGCGGGTGACCCTTTCGACCGGACTAACGCCGGGCGGGCTTACGTGATCTACAATGTAGGGCCCCTGCGTGGATTGGTGATTAATCTCGATTCGCCCCCTGACGGGCTCTCTCATACGGTTGTGAGCGGGGCAGTTCCTCGTGCAATCGCGGGTGATACTGCGGTCCACGGTGACTTTGATGGAGATGGTTTCAGCGACCTGGCGATCGGCAGCCCCCATGACGAACCCCAAGGCCGGGTGGATGCAGGATCGATTCACGTATTGTATGGGCAGGGGGGAGGATGGCCGAAGGTGATCGACCTCCTCCCGGTCAATCTCCCGGATCCGGCGGAGATGCGTATCGCCCTCGTTCAAGGTGCCCACGGGAAGCAGGGCGGGGACATGGGCGATATCCTGTGCTACAGCGCAGCATCGGGTGATTTCAACCGGGACGGGCGTCCAGATCTGATCGTCAACGAAATGGCGGGCAATGGTTCTGGTGCCGCTCGCGAGGACGTGGGCAACCTGCTGGTAATCGATGCAGCTTCCCTGCTCGATACGCCGGCAACTTCCCTCGGGTTTTTCCCCCGGAACCGCGTTGATTTTGGATCGGTCGAGTTGGGAGGGGGGAGCGTCACTCGCCCGCTTGAGTTGACTAACCTTGGCAATGCACCGCTGACGATTGTCTCGCTGTCAGTGGGGGGTCCGGCGGCGGC
>MDTG01264275.1_pt1 | contig 10657 bp, 10 predicted proteins | sample 811421 | NCBI WGS metagenome assembly MDTG01 (sample SAMN05326645, study PRJNA326480) | marine metagenome | isolation source: seawater | place: Pacific Ocean: South East | collected 2011
AATTAATTTTATTTTTTTTATAATTCTTTTTAAAACTGATACTGATGGTTGATTTTTTTTAGTTGGATCTAAATTATATGAAAAAGTTTTGTAATTAAATAATTTCGAAAAAAAAGTATACATAAAATAGTTACTTGAACTATTTAAAATATTTTTTTTTTTAAATTTTAAAGAATGCCAAATAAAAATATCTTTAATTAAGGACTCTCCACCTAATCCGACAATTAAATTATTTTCACTAATTTTATGAAATTTTGATAAATATTTTATTAATTCACTTGAATCTGGATAATAATTATCTTCATCATAAATTTTAGAACCAATACTTGATCCATATTCTGCTCTGTGTAACCTTAATGAAAATTTAGGATTTGGTGCTGGTCTTCTTATTCTTTTAAAATTATCAAATTTCATTAAGTAATTTTAATCTTTCTTTTAATTCTTTTTTTTCAAATTTTTTTCGTATAATCGAATTTTTTTTATTAACTCTACTTATATACTCAAAATCATAATCTTTTTCTGTTGAAATTTGATACAAAATTATTCTTCTATCTATTGGCGAAATATTATGAGCTGATCCATGAATTAATTTACAGTCAAAAAAAATACATGAACCTGCATTTTGATCAAGAGCTATTGGTTTATTTTTTTTTGACAAATTATCTAAAATCTTTTTTGGGATTAAATTTTTTTGGAGTGAATTAATATTAATAAATTTTTCGTGTTTATATAATTTTTTATGACTTCCTGGGAAAACCCACATACCTCCATTATAATGCTTATGATCGTCAACAAAGAACATGCAGCTTATCATATTTGATGATTTAAAACCATAGCCACTCCAGTATGCAAAATCTTGATGATAGTATTCTGCTGATCCATGCCACCTGCTCTTTATGTTGGATTTAGCATTCCAAACTTTAAATCTGTCTGAACCTAGAATGCTTCTAGTGATTTGATGAAACCATTTCTTATTTTCGATTAATTTTTTTAAAACTTTATCTTTATGCAAATTATACAAAAGAGACTTATCTACTCCTGGCTCATTTAAACCTCTACCTTTTGTCTTTTGAATTTTTGTTAAATAGTTAAGACGATATGAAATTTTTTTTATATCTTTGGTGCTCAAAACATTATTAATAATTAAAAAACCATTTTTTTTATAAAATTTGATTTTGCTTTTCAAAGATACCATAAGTATTTATCTGCTATTAAACAAAGAGCTAGCAAGCTTTAGATCACTTTCTGTATCAACAGCTGGTCCATTTATTGATGTTATAAATCCTTTAATATTTACTCTATTTTCAATTAATCTTAGCATTTCAACAGATTCACATTTTTCTAATGGGCCTGGATTTTGTTCTCTAAATGTTTTCAAAGCATTCAACCTAAATCCATAAAGACCCATTTGTCTGTAAAAAACTTTACTTTTAACTTTTACATGTGGATACGGAATGGCTTGTCTTGAAAAATAAATAATCTCATTTAATGAATTTAAAACTGTTTTTACTACACCAGCATTAATTGCATCTTCAATTTTATTTATTCTAGCTAAACCATTGACTGCTTGAAATCTTTTATTTCTCCTTATAAATCTATCACATTTCTCTATTTCTTTATTTGTAATAAATGGTTCGTCCCCTTGAACATTAATGACGATATCATATTTCTTTTTAATTTTAGTAATAGCTTCTGCAACTCTATCTGAGCCCGTAAAATGGTTTTTTTTAGTCATCACATAATTCATTTTAAGTTTTTTGCAGACATTAATTATTTTAACATCATCTGTAGCAATAAATACCTCACTAATATTTTTTGCTTTTGTTGCAGCCTCATAGGGGTATTGCATTAAAAATTTATTATTTAAAATAGAAAGTGGTTTTCCATTAAATCTTGATGATCCAAATCTGCAAGGAATTATAACACATGATTTTTCCATAAATAGTAAATATAGCAATAATTTTTAAAAGTATATTAAATTTTCAATTTAAATTTATCTGATATAAAAAACAAAAAATGAGAATATTCCATTTAATAACTAGTATTGAAAAAGGTGGAGCTGAAAATCATTTGGTTTCACTTATAGAAGATCAAAAAAAAAATGGTTATGAAATATGTGTTTTTTATTCAAAAAATAAGAATTATTGGTATAAAAAATTATCCTCAATAGGTGTCAAAGTATACTCGTCTGCAAATAAAAAAAATCATAGGATCATTAATTTTTTTTATGAATTATTTATGCTCAATAAGTTGGTAAAAAAATTTAAACCTAACATAATTCATGCTCACCTTCCTTATATGGAAATTCTATCTTTTTTTTTAATTTTATTGAATAGAAAAATAAAACTTGTAATTACTAAACATCTAGATAGTGGATTATTTGAAGGATCAAATTACAAAAATAATGGTTTATTGAGTTCTATAATTCAAAAAATTATTAATAAAAAAGCCTCAAAAATAATATCAATCTCAAAATCAGTTAAAAAATTTTTTATAAGAGGTTCTAATAATTTAGAAAGATCAAAATTTAAAGTTGTGTATTATGGAATAAATATCTTAAAGAAAAAAAAAATAACTAAAATTAATGAAATCAAGTCATTTAAAAAAAAATATAAAATTGATAACAAAACTCTTGTATATGGTACTATTGCAAGATTAGTTAAACAAAAATCACTGAAAACTTTATTAGACTCCTTCAAAAAATTAAGAGAAAATAATAGTAAAAAAATTATACTTATAATAGTGGGATCTGGTCCATTAAAATTTCAATTAAAAAATTATTCTAAAAATATTGGAATTGAAAGTTCTGTTATTTGGATTGATTACATTGAAGATGTTAGTTTATTTTATCAATCAATTGATGTATTTTGTTTAAGCTCCTTATATGAGGGTCTTGGTTTAGTTTTGCTTGAAGCGATGACTCATAAAAAGCCAATAATAAGCTCAAATGTTAGTGCTATTCCAGAAATTGTAACCAATAAACAGAATGGTCTTTTATTTAAAGTAAAAGACTCACAATTAATGTTTGAAGCTATGGAAAAACTATTCAACAAAAAAATAAGAAATAAATACGGACTGAATGGTTTTGAAAAAATTAAAACTCAATTTACAACACAAAAAACATTTGAAGAAACAGATAAGATATATAAAAGTTTATTTAGTAAAATTTAAACCAATTTTATGAAAGTTATTGCTGATAAACATATTGAAAAATATATAATAATTTTAATACCTTGTTTTGCAATATTTAGTAAATTTATTCTTGAATTTTCTTTAGTCTATCTCTCGTTTTCTTTTTTAATTAGAAATTATATAGAGAAAGATTATTCATATTTTAAAAATAAGTTTACATATTTTTTTTTTATTTTTTATTTATATCTATTAGCAAGATATTTTTTAAAAGATTATGTATATAATGAAAATATTTCTATTTTTTTTTATTTTAGATACGGATTATATGTTTTAGCTATATTTTATTTTTTAAGTAAAATTAAAGATCTAGATAAAAAATTTTTGAATTTTCTCATTTTAATATTCATAATTTTAAGTCTAGACACTTTTTTTCAATACTTTTTTGGCTTTAACTTTGTGGGAATTGAACCAGCTAGCAAAGATCGAATGTCAAGCTTTTTTGGAGATGAGTCGATACTTGGTAGTTATTTAGTAAAGTTTATGCCCTTCATATATATTTTTTTAATTACCAAAAAAATTAATAATAAGAATTTCTTAAAAATTTTCACGGTTATTTTGATTTCTAGTTTAGCTATTTTTTTAAGTGGTGAAAGAGCAGCTATCTTTTCTTTGATTTTATTATCTTTTTATTTTTTAATTTTTTTAAAAGGATATCAAATTAAACAATTAATAATCTTACTAACTTTTTTAATACTTTCGTCGACTTTAATTACCTATGACAAAAATATATTCAATAGGTTAATTAAAAAAACCTATAGTGAATTAACAGATGAAAAGAATGAAGGTGGACACATTACATTGGAAAAATCAAAAACTAAATTCAATTTATATATTTTTTCATCAACACATAATAACTATTATCTGACAGCTATAAATATGTTTAAAGAAAATAAGTTATTCGGAACTGGTCCTAGAAGTTTTAGATACATTTGTGATAATAAAAAATTTCAAATCAATAAAAATAGTTGTTCTACACATCCACACAATTATTATTTGGAAGTTTTGAGTGAACTAGGATTGGTAGGCTTTATATTTTTAATATTCGCATATGTTTACATAATATTTAAAATCAATGTTTTATATTTTATAAAAGAATTTAGTAGAGAAAATAATTATAAGATATGTTTAATGGGGTTATATTTAATAAATTTATGGCCAATTATGCCAACTGGAAGTTTTTTCAATAATTGGACTTCAATTATCTTATATATTCCAATAAGTTTTTATTTGTTTATAAACAATAAACATAAATCAACTTAATGGATAACATTTATATTACATCGTTAATTTTTATTATTTTAAATTTAGTAATAATTCTAAATTATAAAATTTTTTTTAAAAAAATTAATATTTATGATTATCCAACAGAAAAAAGGAAAATTCATAAAAAGCCAGTTCCATTAACTGGTGGTTTGATAATTTATATAAATTTAATTTTTTTATATTTTTTAGTTTTTTTATATAACGACGATAATTTAATAAACAGTTTTTATATTTTTTCAGGGAAAAATTTTATTATATTTATTTTAATTCAATCAATAATTTTTTTTGTTGGTCTATATGATGATAAATATAAAGTTAATCCATCAACAAGATTAATTTTATTTGCTATATCAATAACTTTACTTGTTATTACTGACAAATCCTTAGTTATTGAAAAGATATTTTTGTCATTTTCATATTATGAATTAAGTTTCTTTACACTTTCAATTCCCTTTACCGTTTTTTGTATAATTGCTTTAATTGTTTCAATTAACATGTTTGATGGGATAAACTTGCAAGTTTCAATTTTTTATTTTATTTTTTTGATTTTTGTAATTTTTCAAAATCAGAATTTATATTTTATATATTTAATTTTACCATTAATACCTGTAATGATTTTAAATTATAAAAATAAACTATTTTTAGGTGACTCAGGCTCTTATTTAATTGCGTTTTTAATTGCCTTTTTTTCTATTAAAATTCAAATTTATGAAGAGAAGATTTATTCAGACTATATTTTTTTAATTTTACTAATTCCAATCTTGGATGCTGCAAGAGTTATGATTGAAAGAATATTAAAAGGCTACTCAATATTTAAAGGTGACAAAAATCACCTTCAACACATTTTAATTAATAACTATAAATATACTAAAAGTTTAATTATTATTATTTGCTTATATTTAATTCCTTATATTGGTATTTTTTTTAAAATAGATAGCTTAATAATATTTTTTTTAATAATTACAGCTTATTCATACTTTATTTATAATAGATAAAATTTACAATGGAAAATTATTATATAAGCACCGTATTTAACAAAGATTTTCTGCATCAAAGGATATTGGCTTTAAAAAAAAATAAAAAAGATAATTTTTCAAATATTATACAAGGAAAAAAAAAGAGAGAAATTGGTAAAATTTTTTTTTTTACATTAGATAATGAGAGTATTAAAAAAATTAGCAAAATTAAAAATCAAAGCAAATTAAAAAAAATTGTATTAATAGAAGTCATTCACACTGCATCAATTTTATCAAATAAAATTTACACCAATAAATTTTATTTTTCTGCGTATTATTTTTATCAGATATTAAAATTTAAGGTTAAATTATTTAAATTTGCAAAATTATTTAATGTTAATGTTGATTTAAGATATATTTATGTAGTCAGCAACTATTCATCAATAAAGCAAAAAAATATAATAAAAATTCCAAGTAATAAGCTTATATTTTCTGAACCTTATTTTGACAAAAGAAAGTTGCTACAAAAGAAAAATTCAAAGTTAAAATTTTCTAAACGTATTTTTCTATTTGACTCTCATTTTCCTCTTCACCCAGATAGCTATCCAAGAAATAAGCTTAATAATAAAAAAATTATTTTACAGATGATAGATTTGTATTTTACTTATTTAAAAGAAAATATTTTTGATAATTATTCTAAAGAAAAAATTAATATATTTTTGCATCCAAGAACTTACGAAAATCTATTTAAAGACGAAATAATTAAAAAATATGTTTATAAAATTTTTCCTAAAAATATTTTTTTTTATTCAGGAATTTTAAATTTTCTAAAAAATTTTAAAAAATTTAATAATAATGATAAAATATATGTGCAGTATGGTTCCCAATTAAGCTTATTAAAAAATTTATTCTTAAAAAGAAAAATATCTAACGTTCATATTTTAGAATTAAATTCAAATTTTTTGATTTCTTTTAAAAAAATTAGAAACAAATTTAAAGATATGAGTAATCTTTATTATCTAAAAAATTATTATGAAGTTGAAATAAAACCTTTTATAAACGTTAAAAAAAATTTATTTAAAAAGTTTTCATAGTTAAAAATAAAAATTAATATTAATAGATTTTCTAATATAATCAGGACTAACATTAATAGGCTCTACAGAATGCCAGGAAAAATCGTTTTTTATAAACCCATATAATTTTTTTGGCAAAAAACTTGTCTTATATAATTTTTTAGCTTTTTCTTTAAAAGTTTTTTCTAAGCTTTCTTCTTGATGAATATTATCAAAATTTGAAAAGTTTGACTCCCAGAACTGAGTACCATAATTTTTTTCAGTTTCTTTTTGTTTTGTATCTAGATTGTCATCAGGAAAATAAATCATTAAAGAAATTAACTTTTCACCACTATCAGTATGGGGAACTATTTTACCACCATTTAGAATGTAAGAATATTGTATTTCTGGCCTTATTTTTGAAAAAAAACTAAACATATAATTAAATTCTTTTTTAGAAAAATTATCAACATATTTTGGGTATCTAAGTAATTTAAGCATATGTTTTAATCTTTTTTTTCTACTAAAAAAAATTTTAGTAAACAATTTACTATAAAAAAAATTAAAAAAATTCTTAGAATAAACTAATTCATGAAGTTTTTTTACATATTGATTGTTAGTTAAAATTGTATCATGATAAATTGAACTATTAGAAGAAAAGGCAAATTTATTATTTTTAAAGTTATTAAAATTATTTCTATTTTTTAAATCTAATAAAGGAAAATTTTTTTTTAAACCATCATATAAATCGGTTGGTAAGAAATCATCGATTTCAAAAATGTAAAATGGTTTAGATTGAATAAATTTTATTTCAATATCTTTTAAAATCATAACCAACCCCTTAGATAATTATAAAATATCGCAGTATATTCATAGATTATTACTAAAACTTTTTTAAGACTTGTGTTCCATTTTGTTTCTTTGGGATTTAGATAGTAGTTATTATTGAAATTTACTTTTAGTTTAGGAAAATATTTTTTCCATATTAGTTTTGATCTTAAAGAATGGTAAGGCGATGTAACAAAAGTAAGAGAATTAATATTTTGTTTTTCTAACAAACTACCAATATACAAAATATTATCCTTTGTGTTAGACTTATATGTATCTACTGTTTCTATAAATTTCATTGAGTATCCATCGTTAATCAATAAAGCAGAAATTATTTTATTTTCTGGTAAAATTTGATTTCTACCAATCAGAAAAACTTTTTCAGAAATTTTATTTTCCAACAATTTTTTTGTCTCTATATAGCGTTCTTGATAAGACTTATTTTTGTAATCTACATCTCCATGGCCACTAAAAACTACTATTACATCTGTGGGTTCAGGTTTTGTTGAATAAATTAAATTGTTTCCCAAATACCAAAATGCTGGTGATTTAAAAAAGAAAAAATATAAAAAAATAACGCTTAAAATTAATATTTTAAAAAAACTTTTAATTTTTTTATGATATGTTTTGAAAAAAAGTTGAATTATTCTAAAGAAAATTCCACTAATAAAATATCGTAGATTTTTATATCTTTTAATTCTAATCATAAAAACTGAAATTAAGTATATATTCTTAATTACATTACTTTTATAATTTTTACTTAAATTACCACTATGTCTTCTAATAACGGTTAAATACTCCTTGATATAAGATATCTTTTTTTTTATTTTTTTATCTCCAAAAAATAAATTTAACCATAGATCAAGATCCTCGGCTGCATTTGCTTCTTTATCTTCGGAAAATTTTACTTTATCAAAAAAACTTTTTTTAATCATCACTGATGATAATCTGAGTGGATTATACAACAGAATCCCTTCTGGTAGATTATTTAGAGAGAAATTGATAAATTTTTCTTTTATAAATCTTTCTTTATTTACTCTGCCCCTAAACCAATATTTACATTTAGTGAATGATATAATTGTTGAGGGTTTGAATTCTGAAATTTGTTTTTGCAACTTGTTTCTGTCCCATAAATCATCAGAGTCTAGAAATGCAATTATTTCTCCTTTAGCTTTATTTATTCCTTCGTTTCTTGCTTTTGAGCCAGATCCTGTAGGTTTACTGTCAATATTATTTAATGAAAAAAGCTTTATCCTTTTATCCTTTTTTTGTATTTCTTTTACTATTTTAATAGTTTGGTCATCAGAAGAGTCATCTACGATAATTAATTCAAAAAGTTTATATGTTTGATTTAAAGCAGAATATATTGTCTCTTTTAGATATTTTTGCGAATTATGAGTTGGTATAATAATTGAAACTAACATGTCTATTATTAAGTAATGTATATTAACTAGAATTATTATAAATGAAAATATAATCAATGAAATTATTACAAATTTTATATTCAGGTATTGGTGGAACAAGCTCAGTAGCTTTTTCTTTAGCAGAGGGAGATATTAAAAAAAAATATAAATCAACTTTTATATTTTTAGGTGCAGAAAAGTTATTTCCTGGTTTTAAAAAAAAATGTAAAAATTTATCAATAAAATATTATAATTATGGAGGTGTTAAAAATTATATTTTAAGAGAAATATATTTATTTAAAGTTTTAATAAAAGAAAAACCAGAAGTAATAATATCTCATAGTTTTAATATTTTAGCATTAATCTTTATTAAAATTTTTTTAAATGTAAAAATATTATATGTTGAGCATACTCCTTATCATTATAGAAAAACAAAAAATATTTTTTTTGATTTTTTTATTAATATTTTTTTTAATAAAATTATATATTTAACTAGTGCATATAAAGATAGAATTTTAAGAAAAAATTATTTTTATTTAAACAAAAAAAAAAACTGTCATATAAGCAATGGTATCAGTCCTCCCTTGAAACCATTAATTAAAAAATTTAATAAAAAATTAGTTACAATAGGAATGATAGGAAGATTTTCAGATGGAAAATTACAAGATCTTCTTATTAAATCAATCTATTATTTAAAAGTAAAAAAACCAAATTTATTAATTAAATTAAAGTTAGTTGGTGATGGTGAAAATTTTAATAAATTTAAAAAATTGACTAAAAAACTTAATTTAGAAAAAGACATAATTTTCACAAAAAAAATTAAGTTTCAAGACATCTATAAATGGTTAAATAAAATTGATATCTATACTCATATCTCAAAAGATGAGGGTTTAAGTACAATAATTTTAATGGCAATGGCAAATAAAAAACCAATAATAGCATCAGATAATTTCGGTAATAATTTTTTAAAAAAAGGTAAACTAAATGCAATTTTAACAAAAAATAATATCAAATTATTTTCAAATTCATTACTTAATCTTATTGGCAATAAATCAAAAAGAGATGCTATAAAAAAAAATTCTTTTAACCTAATTAAAAAAAAATTTTCTAGCGAAATAATGTTTCAAAATTACCAAAATGAGATAAATAATATTTTAAATGAAAAAAACTAAAGGTATAATTTTAGCTGGTGGCACTGGTAGCAGATTATTTCCTATAACAAAGGTCATTTCTAAACAATTAATACCAATATATGATAAACCAATGATTTATTATCCTATAGATATTCTGAAAAAATGCGAAATATCAGAGACATTAATTATATCTGATAAACATAATATCAAATTAATAAAAAAACTTTTGGGTAATGGAAAACAATTTAAAATGAATTTTACATATAAAGTTCAAAATAAACCGAATGGAATTCCTGAAGCATTTAGTCTAGGAAAAAAATTTATTAAAAAAGACAACATGATATTAATTTTAGGTGACAATATTTTACTTAACACAAGTAATAATTTTGCAAACTCAGCATTAAAAAACTTAAAAAAAGGATTTTCAACAATTTTTGGCTATAGAGTAAAAGATCCAGAAAGATATGGTGTTGCAAGTATTAATAATAAAAATCAAATCAAAACAATTATTGAAAAACCTAAAAAACCTCTTTCAAATATTGCAATAATTGGTCTTTATTTTTTCACAAATGATGTAATAGAAAAAGTAAAAAATTTAAACCCCTCTAAAAGAGGTGAATTAGAAATAGTAGATTTAATAAAAAAATATCTGATTGTAAAAAAATTAAAATTAAAAATTTTGGAAAAAAAAAATAAATGGTTTGACACTGGAACATTTAATAGCATATTAGATGCAAGCAAATTTGTTGCCTCAAAAAAAAAATAATTTAATTTATGAAATATGTAATTATTACAGGATGCTTGGGATTTATTGGAAGTAGTTTTACTAA
>MDTG01310716.1_pt1 | contig 10657 bp, 9 predicted proteins | sample 811421 | NCBI WGS metagenome assembly MDTG01 (sample SAMN05326645, study PRJNA326480) | marine metagenome | isolation source: seawater | place: Pacific Ocean: South East | collected 2011
GATAAAACATCAAAATTTACGTAATAAAAGATCTGGACTGGAAATAATTTGGAGAAATCGATTTGAGTGATCTTTCGCAGCTGCTGACAAAAAACATTCAAGAGCTTGCGCCTTTGATAAAGAGCAAGGAAATTTCACCTACTGAGCTCACAAAGGGGATGCTATCCCGGGTTGAGAAGTACGATGAGGAAATTCACAGCTACTCTCTTGTTACTCCAGATAAAGCCATTTCAGATGCTGAGATTGCAGAGAAGCAAATCTTGCAAGGAGAATATCTTGGCCCACTTCACGGCATACCTATTGCTTACAAAGATTTGATATACACCGCCGATATTCCCACAAGATGCGCATCCACTATTATGGAGAGTTTTGTACCTAGCTACGATGCAACCGTTGTTGAAAAGCTGCAGGCCGCTGGTAGCGTGATGCTCGGCAAGCTTAACTTAACGGAATTTGCACTATATGGCTACCATCCCAAACTAAGCTATCCGAGGAACCCTTGGAACAAAGAACATTGGGCAGGAGTCTCCTCATCCGGCTCTGGCGCAGCAACTGCCGCCTCTCTTTGCTTCGCTAGTCTCGGGACGGACACTGGGGGTTCCATTCGTTTTCCCGCCGCCGCTTGTGGAGTCGTAGGAATTAAACCAACCTTTGGTAAAGTAAGTCGCTATGGAGTTTTCCCTCTTGCTGATACTTTAGATCACATTGGACCAATGACTAGGAATGTTTGGGACGCAGCTGCAATGCTACAAATCCTAGTAGGGCGTGACCCAAGAGATGCCTCGACTAGATTAGACAAGGATACCAACTATCTTCAAGAAATTGGAAAGGACATCACTGGCTTAAAGATAGGCATAGATAGGGTTTATTGTACAACTGACACCGATCAAGAGATGTCAGCCGCACTTTTCAAATCCACAGAATTATTAGAAGAAAATGGAGCGACCATTCTAGAATTGACTGCGCCCGAACTTTACGATGCGGCTGAACACTGGATGACCATATGTTCTGTCGAAGCCCTAATAAGTCACCAACAATTTTTTCCAAAAAATAGAGAAGACTATGGGCCCATATTCCGCTCGCTACTGGAACATGGTGAAAAAGTAGATTCTGTAACCTACGCGAGAGCCACAAGACAACGCCAATCAACCAACGCTCTTATAAACGAATTACTGAGCGGCGTTGACGTGATAGTATGCCCCGGCATGCCAAACCCTGCACCTTTAATCTCGGCAGTGCCCCCACAAGCGGTATCCCCTATCGAAGACATCCCGCCTTTAGTAAGGTTCTCTGCTCCCACTAACTTTTCTGGACACCCTTCTATCACTCTGCCGAATGGATTTACTGAGAATGGCCTACCAACTTCTATGCAATTTATCGGCAAGAAAGGCGAGGAAAATACTCTCATCAAAGTCGCTTCCGCCTATGAACAAATGACCAATTGGCACAAAATAAGACCTTTTCTAGACTGAAGTCGGAATAAACAAGCTAACCAGCGTCTGTTAAATAGTCATTTCTTAATGAAACCTTATTTAGCCTCCACAGGTACCAACAAGCCGCAGTTCTATAAGGCCTCCACCTTCTCGCATATGTTTGAAGTTCATCACGACTAGACTCATGATTTTTCTTACCTAACAAAATGCCGTGACCTTTTCTCAACGCTAAATCATCAACCGCCAGCACATCTGCTCGGCCAAGCTGAAAAATCAAAATCATCTCAGCAGTCCATTTCCCGACGCCTTTAATTTTTGTAAGGGAATGTACTACCTCTGAGTCAGACAGACATTTTAGCTGTTCACCAGAAGGCAGATGCTTATCGCGAGCATATTTTGCAAGTTCTTTGAGATAATGAACTTTGTTTTCAGATAATCCACAAGCTTTTAATTTTTCATTTCGAGCTTTAAAAATTTGTTCAAAATCTAAATTCCCGTTCTTCTTACCGCATTCTAAAATTAACTTCCTGCTAATACTTTGGGCGGCTTTTACGCTCAATTGCTGGCTAATAATTGCTTTTGAAAGAGAATCGAAAATTTGCACTTTTTGAGGTGGAGAAATACTTGGAGGCCCAATAAGCTTAATTATTTTAGCTAGCCTAGAATCTGACTTAGCAAGAAAAATAGACGATTCAATCGGGTCATAATCTAAAAAAAAGGTTTGATCCCTACATCCCTCTAGGCGGAGCAAGATTTGCTTTGTTATTACACCGTTAGAGGCAGAAAATCCCCGAAGGCTGCCGTTTGCCCCCAAAACTCGATGACAGGGAATTATTATTGGCACAGGGTTCTTACCTAGAGCAGTGCCTACAGCTCTGAAAGCATTGGGGTGACCTATAGACTTTGCTAGCAAACCATAGGTAGTCGTCGAACCGATAGGGATAGACTTAGCGCACTCAAAAACCTTTTTATTAAAAGGAGACCAATTTGATTTGTTAATCAACACGTCATCGAAATCAACCTTGGCACCGGAAATCGCAAATTTCAATTTCGACACCACTTTTTTCATCTCTTTATTTAGGCTCGTTTCCATTGCTTCTGGGAATTCCTTAAAAACTTCATTTTTCGTTTCAGAGGGACTTTCGAAGGGCAGGAAGTTACGTATAACACCCTCGGCACTCCAGACTAAAGCGCATCTTCCCAGCACACTTTCAAAAAAACAAAATCTTACTTTGGAACTCATAAGAAGATAATGTTACGACTAAAATTTATCTCTATCTAGCTATTCTTTGATGGTCATGGAGATAACAAATATTTGAGCTATTTAGTATAGTGTTTCGAAAAGGGATTTAGGAGAAACATATTGAAATACGATCTAGGCTCAGAAAAACTAAAAACCAATGGGGATTTTTTTATAGCTGACAATGCCAGTGTGATAGGCAAGGTACTTCTTGAAGAAAACGCGAGTGTCTGGTTTGGCGCGGTACTAAGGGGAGACAATGAATTGATCACTGTAGGGAAAGGTTCTAACGTACAAGACTTAGCAATTCTACACACAGATCCAGGATATCCACTCACGATCGGGGAAAATTGTACGATAGGCCATAAGGCAGTTCTACATGGATGCAAAATAGGAGACAACAGTTTAATCGGTATTGATGCGATAATATTAAATGGTGCCAAGATAGGGAATAATTGCCTTATAGGAGCAGGCGCACTCATTAGCGAGCGCAAAGAGATACCAAACGGATCCTTAGTGATGGGCTCTCCAGGTAAAATAGTCCGCGAGTTATCAAAGGATCAAATTACATCCTTAACCGAATCGGCGAATCGCTATGTTCAAAATTTTAAACGTTTTAAATCAGAACTTAAGCCCACTAACTAGAAGAGCCGTCTACTCACTGTAACGTTTTATGATCTCTTTACCCAAGGCCATCATATGCACTTGGTCAGGGCCGTCTGCTTGCCTACACCAACGGGCATAATTGAATGCTTCCGCCATAAAATAGTCTTGAGTCAAGCCACCGGCACCATGAACTTGCATACAACGATCGATTACCTTCTGCGCCATAAGAGGGACTGTTATTTTTGACGCGGCGATCAAATCCTTAGCGTTTTTTGCACCCTCATTATCCATTTTTCTGGCAGTAAGCAAAGTCAGTTGACGGGCTTGCTCTATTTCCGCAAAACTTTTGGCGATTTCCTCGCGGACTGACTGATGCTCAGCTAATTTTTTTCCAAAAGTACTTCTAACATTCACTCGTTTACACGCGAACTCCAGTGAACGCTGAGCAGCGCCTATCAAGCGCATGCAATGGTGAATCCTTCCAGGCCCTAAGCGACCTTGAGCAATCTCAAACCCCCTACCCTCGCCTAGTAACATATTTTCGACAGGCACTCGAACATCTTCAAATAATACTTCCGCATGACCTATAGGCGCCTCATCGTAGCCTAAAGTAGTTAGAGCACGTTTAATTTTAATTCCTTTGGTTTCTTTAGGCACTAAAATTTGACTTTGTTGAAGATGCCTATTTGGATTGTCTGGCGAAGACTTACCCATAACAATAAAAATCTTTGTTCTCTCGTACAATGCGTTAGTGATAAACCATTTTCTTCCGTTGATTACGTAATCATCACCATCTCTTAAAATAGTAGTTCTAATATTAGTTGCATCACTTGATGCCACATCTGGTTCTGTCATCACAAAGGCCGATCGAATTTCGCCCTCTAGCAAAGGCTTAAGCCATTGTTGGCGTTGATCCTCATTTCCATATTTCATGAAGACTTCCATATTACCTGTATCGGGAGCATTACAATTAAACACTTCTGGACTCCAAAAAACCCTGCCCATTATCTCTGCAAGAGGAGCATAGTCAAAGTTCGATAAGCCTCCGAATGATTTAGGCACAAACAAATTCCACAACCCTTCGGCTCTGGCTTTTACTTTTAAATCTTCTATTAATGCCATTGAACCAAAGCGATTCTCCGCATTTGCTAGCTCCAGCTTATGCGCTTCCTCATTGGGGTAGATATGCTGGTCCATAAATTTTTCCAAACGATCTTTTATCTCCGCAATCGGCTCTTTGATATCTGCGTACATGTTTACCTCGATATTTCATGGTTTTAGCGATTAATAACGAATACTTTCTAATATGAAAGTTGCGGTTTACTTTCCAAGCCTGACATTCTAACACTTCCAGATTGGTTCACACCCTAAAAGCAAGTAAAAAAATGTTTACCATTTAACCTGTCCAAGTAATAATGATAAGACATTCCTTTCTGGCCACTATAAATTTCAGACTACAGGAGCGTCGGTAATGAAAAAGAAAGTTAGGGCAGGAAACAAGACCACTGCACTGCGGGATAATTATTCTTTCCGAGCTGTAGACGATTATAACGTGCGTACCTATCTCTTAAAGCACCTAAATGACAAAGAGAGTCGAGATGCCTTAATTGCTGAGCACAGGGCTTTTCCTCGAGGCGGCCCCACATTACCTGGCGCCCCACCTCCACTTCAGAGCAGCACTCTAGCTCAACTCGTAGATATGTTAAGAATGGTACCCCAAACCGGAAAACACACGATTGTAGAAACAGTACCCTGGAAAGAATATTCGATTGGCGTTCTTCCAGGTAGACGTGGGGGAAAAGTTCGAATCACGAAAGAAAAATACGCCACTAGGGAAGATGCAGAACACGCAATTTTTTTGAAGAGGTTTAAGGCGCTTTGCGAGAAATATGACATAAAAATGTAACAGGGGCTAATAGAAAATGAAACAGAATTATATGCTGCGTATAACGGGATACACCGATAAGTGTTCCGTGACGCCTGGTGAGGAGGTCAATTTTTACGTCCACTCTGAATTCAATGAAGAATACAAGGTAGATATTGTTCGACTTATAAATGGGGATACTAATCCTGAAGGCCCTGGCTTCAAGGAAAAAGTGATTCGCACCAGCGTAAATGGGAGGTATAAGGGCCTAAACCAACCATTGATGGCAGGAAGCTACATTCTTGTACCTAATAACGAAAAACTAAATTCCGAAAGTTTCACGATATCTGCCTTTATCTTTCCCACAACGCCTAAGGTTGACACGGAGGGGGTCCCAGTTGGGGAGCAAGCCATCCTTTCGAAATGGGACGCAAGGAAAAAGTCCGGTTATGGGCTTTTTATCAACGAAGCTGGAGAATTGGAATTTAAACTGGGAGGCGGTAGAGGCAAAGTATCAAGCTTCAGTAGCAGAAAGCCTCTCTTGAGGAAAGTCTGGTACAAAGTTTTTGCAAGCTACGACGCTGAAAAAGGGCAAGTCATAATAGGACAGATCCCTTATCTCACGGCCACAAACGGAGGCCACGGGATGAGTATGTTACATCCCCGAGAAGAAACAGAAGTAATAAAAAAATACAGCGCTTCCACTATCTCTGTGAGTCAAAACGAATGTCCCCTTCTAATGGCTGCCAGCACACTCGAAACGCATACTGATAGGACATTATCCGGAGGACACTACAACCACCTTAAGGAACCGATTGAAATTCCGGAACATACTACTAAATTTAACGGCAAAATTGAGCGACCTAGACTCTCAAATACGGCTCTTGGACGAGATAAGATAGAGATTCTGCTTAATAACCAGAGATTTGAGTCCATCCCTACTGAACTCAGGTCCTCCATAATAGGATTCTGGGATTTTTGCGAGAACATCTCTATTGACGCCTCATCTACGAAAATTATTGACTGCTCGCCCAATAGCCTGCATGGGATAGGAGTCAATTTACCCGTCCGGGGAGTCATTGGCCACAATTGGTCCTCTCATTTCATGAGCTTCAAGCACGGCCCGCAAGAATATGGGGCTATTCATTTTCACGATGAGTCTGTTGACGATGCCAGGTGGAAAAACAGCTTCACACTAAAAGTTACGGAAAAAATGACAAGTGGAGTGTACGCAGCCCGACTTCGAGTTAACGGAAAGTCGACGCCTGACCATGAAGATTACATTCCTTTCTTTGTGAAGCCCCCCAGTGGAACAACCACAGCCTCCATTGCGCTTGTTATGTCGACACACAGCTACATGGCCTACGCCAACGATAATCTAAGTGTTAATTCTGTAATCGCTGAATTATTAACGGGGCAAGTACCTCTCCTTCAACCAGAAGATTTATTGCTTAATCAAGAGCGAGGCTATGGTCTTGGAACATACACAAGCTATCGAGATGGTTGGGGGGTAAACATATCTTCTCGGCTTCGTCCCATACTAAACATGAGACCAAAATATCTACATATACTTTCGCCTTCCATTTGGCAGTTTAATGCAGATCTACATTTGGTTGACTGGCTCTATGAATTGGGGTACGACGTGGACATCTATACCGACGAGGATATACACAGAGAAGGCGTCTCTCTCCTAAAAAAATATCCAATAGCGTTGACTGGACACCATCCTGAATATATTTCAGAAGAACAAATGGATGCATATCACGACTACCAACTGCAGGGCGGCCGTTGGATGTATTTGGCTGCAAACGGTTTTTATTGGATCACTGTACCACACCCTGATAACCCGAATATTATTGAGGTACGAAAGGGTGATAACGGAACTCGGGCATGGACCGTCACGCCGGGAGAATATTGTAATGCTTTTGATGGTAAGCACGGTGGCCTTTGGCGGGTCCGCGGGAGAGTTATGAGCAAACTACTAGGCGTGACTTTCACTTCCTTTGGCCTAACCTATTCCTCTTACTACAGAAGGGCGCCTGACAGCGAGCTACCCGAATGCAAATGGATCTTCAAAGGCGTTGGTAAAAACGAACCCATTGGTAATTTCGGTTTAGTGGGAGGGGGAGCTGCAGGGCTAGAGCTTGATCGATACGACCTAGAGTTAGGGACACCTCATAACGCTTACCTTCTCGCACACTCCGAAGGACACAATGATATCTTCGTGTCCGTTACTGAAGAATCGACATTTAATGCCAGAGGTTATATCCCAGGAGGAACTGGTGAAACAAATCCATGGACACGTGCGGATATCGTGTACTACAAAACCCCAGAAAATGGCGCAGTTTTCTCAGTTGGATCGATGTCTTGGTGTGGTTCTTTGCAACATAATAACTACGATAATAACGTGTCTAAAATTATGCAGAACGTTATCAATGGGTTTCTTAAAGAAGGACCACTACCTTGAGCTCGAAAGAGGAGGTCCCACTAGAAAGAGATCACTATTGGTGGTTGCATCCTGCAATTAGAGGAACGCAGTCTCTTAACGAGAGCGGAGCCACTACTCTACCCTGGCGTTGGTCTTCAAGCAGTCCCATCAAAGATGAGAAAATATATCCTACTCTAGAACTTAAAGGACCTTATGCTGATTTTGCAAAGTTACTATATAAACTCAACGGATACAGGCCTGGCCCAGTTAAAGGTTGGTTTGTGGTGGTCTCACCCGAGCCAGAAAAATTTGCTGTAGGTCAATTATGTGTAGATCCAAATATCCCTGTAGTACTTTATGAAGACCTGGTTTTTCCTACTGAAAAACAAGCCCGAGAAAAAGCTAATGCGCTTAAAAAAGAGTCTCCTGGTCTAAAGCATACGTCTTAGTATTAAATCATTTTCTTGAATAACTACCGCAACAAATGGTTAACCTTATTAACCCTTGTTTTAGCTGGCGAAATTATTTTCAGTCTACCCTTCCACTTAAACAGGTACTACCGTCCCTCTTTCCTAGCAAATAGTAACCTTTCAAACACGGAACTGGGTGATATTTTTGCAGTCTATGGGATAACAGCAATGATGGCTTATTTTTTTGGCGGACCTATCGCTGACCGCTTCCGTTCCCGTACCTTAATGACGCTATCGTTAATCACCACAAGCTTAGGAGGCTTAATTCTCCTTTCCGATCCAACCGTTCTCCAGCTTAAAATATTGTATGGATATTGGGGACTGACTACCATTTTATTATTTTGGGCTCCGTTGATTCGATCCACCCGCGAGTGGGGGGGAGAATTGTTCCAGGGCCGAGCATTTGGGCTTCTGGACGGAGGAAGAGGATTAGCCGCTGCGATACTAGCCTCTGGAGGAGTAACTATTCTTAGCAATTCCATTGGATCCGGAAAAGGGATTGATGCTCTTATAGTTTATTATACAGTCGCAACATTTTTAGCAGGCATACTTATACTATTAGCAATTCCTAAAGGAAGTATAACGAAAGTATCCTTCGACAGAAGCTCTCAACCGAACCTCATCCAAAATAAATTTTTATGGCTTCAGGCCGGAGTTTTATTGGTATGCTATTGTTGTTACAAGGGAATTGATAATTATTCTTTGTACTTCAACCAAGTGCTAGGAATGAGTGAAACGGAATCTGCCAGACTCGCGGCCGGCATAGCTTATGCGCGCCCTTTCAGTGCAATAGCTGCAGGCTTGATAGCAGATAAATTTAGCCCCTCGAAAAGTATTATAGTATTTTTTAGTATATTAATTCTCGCTTACATTTTTCCTGCAACTGCCGCACCCAACCAAAATCACTGGCTGTTTATCTCAACAGTCGCTGTCAGTGGCGCGGGAGTATTTGCGTTACGGGGAATTTATTTCGCTATCCTTGAAGAAAGTAAAATACCAAAACACCAAACTGGCCTAGCTGTAGGATTAATCTCGTTCGTCGGCTACACACCAGATATCTTTTTTGCGCCAATAGCCGGTCGGTTGCTTGACTCTGCACCAGGGGTAATTGGTCATCAGCTTTATTTTCAAATGTTAGTATTTATTGCTATTTTAGGGCTAATAGTTTCCACTATACTAGTTTATTTGTTAACAAAAAGGAAAAACAGTGTCACATAAAACTTGTGTAATTATTGGTGCTGGAGAGGGACTTGGACATGCACTTTCTCGAAGGTTTGCCGAAGAGAACTTTAATCTCGCTTTAATCTCTCGAAGCAAAGAAGGGAGTCGAGCAGCTCTAGACGAGGCTAAAAAGTCCTATAAAAAAGGTAACCATTTACATTTTTTTGGGGATGCACTGCAACCTGAATCCATTACCGAAGCAACACAAAAAGTGATCGAAACATATAAGGATATTGAAGTTCTTATATACAACGTTCGAGGTGGTTATGAACTGAAAGAACCGTTAAATATGACCTTTTCCGACCTAGAGAGTATCTACAAAATTGAGGTAGTTGGAGCTTTTGCCGCCGTCAAAGTTTTACTGCCGGGGATGATAGAGAAAAAGCAGGGTAAAATTATTTTCTCTAGTGCAACCGCAGCCTTGAGAGGTTCGGGAACAAATCCTATCTATGCCATCGGAAAATTTGGGTTAAGGGCTTTGTCTCAGAGCTTGGCTAAGGCTTACTCAAAAAAAGGAGTCCACATATCACATGTAAGACTCGACTGCGCACTTGATGTCCCGTTGATTCGCGAGTGGTACGGAAAGAATTTTAAGGAAGAGGAAACGGCTAATGTTCATGACGTCGCTCAAAATTATTGGTGGATTTATTTGCAACCTAAATCGGCCTGGAGCAATGAGGTCGAACTTCGACCTTTCACTGAGGATTGGACTTTTTAGTCAACTGAGAAGTATAAAATGAATGATGAATTTAAAGAAAAAATTGTTCTAATAACGGGAGCCAGTAGAGGAATCGGAAGAACCATCGCCACCAACTTCGGAAGACTTGGTAGCAAAGTAATGTGCTTGGCCACGACAAAGGAAAATTGCTCTTCGGTAGTCGACGAAATTACCTCATCAGGCGGAACAGCCTTTGGCTTTGGTTGTCGCGTAGATGATAGTCTTGCTGTTAAACAAACATTTGAAGAAATCAGCAAAGACCATGGCCCCGTCGCAATACTTATAAATAATGCTGGTATCTCTCTTCCGATGTCAACTTTAACGATGACAGAAGAAAACTGGGATCAACATATGAACATCAATTGCAAATCGATCTTTCTATGTTCACAGGCGGCAGGGCTTATGATGAAAGAGCATGGTGGAGGTTGCATCGTCAATATTGGCTCTATCCTCGGTAGAAACGCTTTCCCAGCAGCGCTAGGATACTGCACAACCAAAGCTGCAATCGATCAGATGACAAAAGTCCTAGCTATTGAATGGGCGAAATACCAAATAAGGGTAAATTGCATTGCTCCAGGATATGTGCGCACCGATTTGATTGATCGCTTGGCAAAGGAAGAGAAAATAAAACTGCATGACTTAGAGAAGCGGACTCCTCAAAGAAGGCTTGGCTCAGA
>MDTG01346340.1_pt1 | contig 10657 bp, 9 predicted proteins | sample 811421 | NCBI WGS metagenome assembly MDTG01 (sample SAMN05326645, study PRJNA326480) | marine metagenome | isolation source: seawater | place: Pacific Ocean: South East | collected 2011
ACAATATGGGATAGGATTTAAAGAAATATGGGAGATCGAATCAAAAAATCATCATGAAGGATTAGTAATGCATTCAGTAGGATGGCCAATTGATAATAGTTCCTATGGAGGTAGTTTTTGTTATCATGCTGAAAATAACCAAGTCTTTATAGGTTATGTTTTAGGTCTAGATTATAAAAATCCATATACTTCTCCTTATGATGAGTTTCAAAAATTTAAAACACATCCTGAAATCAAAAAAATATTATTAAATGGTAAGAGAATTTCTTATGGCGCCAGAGCTTTAATAGAGGGAGGTATCCAAAGTTTACCAAAAATGTATATGCCTGGAGCTTTACTTGTTGGATGTGATGCAGGAACTCTTAATATGCCAAAAATAAAAGGATCTCACACTGCTATGAAAAGTGGAATAATTGCAGCTGAAACAATTAATAATTTTATTAAAGAAAAAGAAGATTTATCAACTTATGAAAAAAGATTTAATGAATCCTGGGCTTATAAAGAATTACATTTAGCAAGAAATGTTAAACCGAGCTTTAAATGGGGTTTAATTCCAGCAATTTTATTTAGTGGTATCGATCAAATACTATTTAGAGGAAAATTACCTTTTACTCTAAAACATAAACATTATGATCACGAAACTCTGGTGACTTGTGATAAAGCAAAAAAAATTGATTATCCAAAATATGACAATATAATTACTTTTGATAAAACTAGTTCAGTTTATTTAACTGGTACAAATCATGATGATAATCAGCCTGTTCATTTACAATTAAAAGATCCTAATTTGCCTGTAAATTATACAATTAGGAAATACGATGAACCTGCTCAAAGATATTGTCCTGCAGGTGTTTATGAAGTTCAAAAAGATGAAAATGAAATGAATCAAAAGTTTATTATCAATGCTCAAAATTGTATCCATTGTAAAACATGCGATATTAAAGAACCGTCTCAAAATATTAATTGGGTCACTCCAGAAGGCTCGGGTGGACCAAATTACGCCAATATGTAAATTTATTAAATTAGTCTTAGAATCAATCAAATTATTGTTTAGTATAATGATTGATGAGCAGTGTTTTTTTAGATAGAAATTTAGCGCTTGAAGCAGTAAGAGTTACAGAATATGCTGCTCTATCCAGTTCTTTGCATATGGGTAGAGGCAATGAAAAAGCAGCTGATCAAGCTGCTGTAAATGCTATGCGAAGTTTTCTTAATAGTTTGGCCATAGATGGTAAAATAGTAATTGGCGAAGGAGAAAGAGATAAAGCACCAATGCTTTATATAGGAGAAAAAGTTGGAAAGGGTGGTCCAAAAGTTGATATAGCACTTGATCCATTAGAAGGTACAACAATTACTGCTCACGGAGGAGAAAATGCTCTTTCAGTTTTAGCCATGGCTGAAGATGGAGGTTTTTTACATTCGCCTGATATTTATATGTATAAAATTGCATATGGAAAAAAATACCAAGATTTAGAAATTGATCCCGAAAAACCTTCAGCTGAAATTATTAATGAATTTTCTAAATTTTCTAATCTAAAAAAAGAAAATATTGTTGTATGTATTTTAGATAGGCCGCGTCATGAAGAATTAATTCAAGAAGTGAGATCAACAGGGGCAAGAATAAAATTAATCCCCGACGGTGATGTTAGTGCTGTCATTGCAACTTCATTTGAAAATAGTGGAGTTGATATTTACATGGGAACAGGAGGTTCCCCAGAGGGCGTATTAGCCGCTGCTGCTCTTAGATGTATAGGTGGCAAAATGTATGGAAAACTTATTTTTAATAATCAAGAAGAAAAAGATAGGGCAAGAAGCATGGGAATAAATGATTTAAAAAAAATATATACAACAAATGAATTAGCATCAGGTGATGTTATGTTTTCAGCTACAGGAGTTACAGATGGAACTCTTTTAAAAGGTGTTTTAGTGAAAGACGATATTGCTACCACACAATCAGTGGTGATGAGATCCAAAAGCAAAACTTTGCGTTACGTTGATGCGATTCATAATATTAAAGTAAAAAATATTATAACTTAAAAAGGAGTCTCAGCGAGACTCCTTTTATTTGATTTATTATTTAATTTGGGAGGAAAAATATTAAATCTCAGAAAACGTATCAATTTTTGTAATTTTATAAATTATTAAATTGTAATATAAACTATGCAAAAAATACATATTTATAAATATTGATTTAATGTTGAAATTTGAAAATTAAGATTTTAAATCATCAAAAAAATATAAAAAACAAGAATTCTGGGAATTATTTAAGTTTAAAACAGTCTTAAAATGAAATAAAACCTTCATATAAATAAATTTTATGGAACAAAATAATTTAGCATTTACATTTGCTTCTTCTGAAGTAAATAAATTTGGTCAAAATTTTATAAAGATAACTGAGCTTTGCACAGGTAAACTTAAGTTAAAAAGTTTATATGATCAGTATTTACGAGAAAATAATCCACCAGAAAATTTTTGGCATGATGCATTAAAAAAATTAGAATTTAATGTTGTTACAAAATATCATTCCCATCAACGTATTCCTAAAACTGGTAGATTAATTGTAATTGCTAATCATGCTTTTGGTGTTGCAGATGGCGTCACTATGTGCTCTTTAGTATCAAAAATAAGACAAGATTATAAAATAATAACTCACAAAGTTCTTAGACAAGCGGAAGCAGTTAAAGAAAAAATTATTCCTTTTGATTTTTCGACTACTAAAGAAGCAATCCTATCTAATATTAAGTCTAGAAAAGAAGTAGAAGATACGCTTAAAAAAGATGGTGTTATTATAATATTTCCTGCTGGCGCTATTTCTACTAAAGAAACTCTTAAAAGAAAAGAAAAGGCAATTGATAGTGAATGGAAACAATTTGTTTCTAAACTTTGTATTAAAACTCAATCTCCAGTATTGCCAATGTATTTTGAAGGGCAAAATAGCCATCTTTTTCATGTAGCAAATAAAATGGGCCAAACATTTAGATATTCATTAATGATGTATGAATTAAAAAGGAAAATTGGTGATACAATAAAAATACATATTGGCGAAATTATATCTTTTGATAAGCTTAAAGAAATCAATGATTTGAAAGAAATTACAAAATATCTTAGAGAAAAGACTTACTCTTTAGATCCTGATAATAGATTTTAAATATATATTATTTATTGTAAAAGACTGCTTTAATATAAAAATATGACTGGTTACATTGGAATACGTGCAAGAAGAAAAAGAAGAAATACTTATTTTTTCTTTTTTATAATTTTAATATTTATTTTATTTTTCCTTTTTTTTAATAGTATAGACAATAATTATGAATCTGAATATTTTGATAATAATAAAGATATAAATTTAAAAGTTGATGATACAAAAGATAATCAACTTAATTTACAAAAAGAAAAGATTAGAAATCTGGAAAATAAAGTTAGTTTTCTCAGTTTAGATAATAATTCATTAAAAAAAGAATTAGAAGGACTTAAGATTCAAATCGAAAAAAATGATTCGGATAATATTCAAAACAAAAGCATTGATCAAAATAAAATCAATACTTTGATGGATAAGATAAGTAAATTAGACAATCTAATAAAAAAATTAGATAAAGAAAAAATTGATTTGCTAAATTCTATTTCTAAGTCAGAGAATGATTACAATTTATTAGAAGTAAGGCTGAAAGAAATGAGCAAAGAAACACTAAATCTAAAAACACAAAATAATTTATTTAAGGAAGATTTAGCAGAACTAAAAAAAATTAATATAAGCCAACAAAAAATCATTGAAAAATTCGAAGACGCTTCTCATCATTGAATTTAGTATTTTAAAATTTTAATTATATTGATGTGTTTTCTTTATTATCAGAACTTTGTAATGAAATATTATTTTTATTTTTTGATTCATTTATATTTTTTACTTTTTCAGAAACTTTTAAATCACCGGACACCTTACCGCCTAATTTAATTTGCAAACTTTGATATTCTACTGTGCCAGAAACTGAACCTTGTTCTTGTATGGTTAAAGTTCCCGAAACTTTTATATCGCCATCAGCACTACCCCATACATCAGCATTGTCAGTTTTTATATTTCCTTTTAAATTACCAGTACTTCCAACTACTAAGTTATCAGTTTCTAAAATTAAATCAGCAGAACCATCAACTTGAACTTCATCAGCATCTGTAATTTCTCCTTTAAATTTAACTCCATCACCAATGATAACCTTTCTCGTTCCTTTTGCAGGACGAAATACACCTAAATCATCATTATTTAGATCTGTGGATTTGGATTTTTTTTCAAACATAACTACTTTAACCTAACGCAATAATTATATATCATTTTTATTATTTTAAAATTATTTTTTTTGTTTTTTTCTAAATAAATAAGGTTCTTCAAATTTACCTTGCCATATTCCCAATTTTTTTTGTTTTGCCTCTTCTTCCTGAACAATATAGTCATCACTGTAGTACCTATATGCAATAGCCCAACCATTTCTAACCATATAATCGTTTATATTTTGATTGTTTACAAAACAAATACCAATTGATCTTTTATATCTATCTTTATCAATTATATCACAATTGACATCTTTATTTGATATGAGCTTTTTAAGTGCTTTTTCAGACTCTATGCCACATAACCAGAGAACATTATTAATTGAGCAACTTTGTTTTATTTCAGGTGCATCAATACCGTGAAGTCTAATTTTAATGTAATTTACTTCAATAGTATCTCCATCTACAATTCTAGCTTTTCCTTTAATTATTTTTTCACTTTGTGCAGGTAAAGCAAAGATAAGTAAAAAAATAAATATTAGTACTTTTTTAAAAATCAAGATTCCTTGTTCCATCTACAATAAGATCATAAATGTATTCAGCATGAGATCTATTTATAAATAAATCAATTTCTGGAATTTCATTTACATTATTATTTCTCACAATAAGTGTTTGAATTTTTACAAATAAAGTTTGAGCACATTTTGATTCATTGCACAAATTTTTATCTAAGTCTAAAGTTAAAAATTTAGATAATAGCTTATATATTTTTTCACCTTTTATACGAATAATCGTTCTATTTTCTGAAACGTCAGTAATACCGATATCAAAATTATTAAATTTATTTTCTAATTCAGGAAATAAATAATTTTCATTTTCATTTACCACAAGCCATTCATCAGGACCTAACCATAAAGCTTTTATATCTCGATTTTTTGAATAGGTATTGGGCTGAGTAGGCAAAATGATATCTAAAATTTTTCCACATAAAGAAATATATTCTTTGTTATTAGGATCAAATCGTAAATTAATTTTTTCAACAAAAGGTAATTCTTGAATTAAGATACCATTAAATTCTTTAATATTTAGATCTTTTAAAGAATCGATTACACTTTCTTTTTTTAACATTATAATCTCAATTTACTATTATTAGGATCTATAAATACTGGATTTGTTATTTCTACTTCAATATTTTTTTCTGGCATTGGTGCAAATATAGTTTTGCCCTTTTTCTTTAAACCTTCTTTAACTAATGCTAATGCGAAAGAGCGACCAAGATTAGGCGAATAATAACTTGAAGTCACGTGACCTATCATATTCATTGGTAGAGATGATAATTTTTCTACAAGTTGAGAACCTTCTTCCAATACTTCGTTAGGATTCTTAGTTAAAATTCCAACGAGCTGCTTCCTATCATCTCTTATTGTATCACTTCTATATAATGCTCTTTTTCCAATAAAATCATATTTTTTTTTGCTTACTATCCAACTCATATCTAAATCTAATGGAGTTACTGATCCATCTGTTTCTTGACCAACTATAATAAAACCTTTTTCAGCACGCAGAACATGCATTGCCTCTGTTCCATAGGGAGTAATGTTGAATTCTTTTCCTAAATCAAAACATTTTTCCCACAAAGATCTAGAATAACTTGAAGGAACATTAATCTCGTAACACATTTCTCCTGTAAAGCTTATTCGCATAACACGACAAGTAACTTTATCTAATTTAATATTTTTAAAACTCATATGAGGAAAATTTTTATTAGAAAAATCATATTCTGGAGCAATTTTTTTCATAAGATGTGTTGAATACGGTCCGTTAATGCTAATTGTTGCAAATTGCTCAGTTACAGATGTTAAATAAACTTTTAAATCAGGCCACTCAGTTTGGAGCCAATCTTCTAATTTACCCATCACACTAGCAGCATTCCCTGTTGTGGTTGTCATAATATAATGATTTTCATTAATTCTACTTGTTACTCCATCATCAATCACCATTCCATCATCTCCTAGCATTAATCCATATCTACATTTTCCTATTTCAAGTTTTGACCATGAATTAGTATAAACTCGATTGAGAAACTCACTGGAATCTCTTCCTTTAATATCAATCTTACCTAGTGTAGATGCATCTAGTATTCCAATACTATCTCTTGTTGCTTTAACTTCTCGATTAACAGCTTTGTGCATGTCTTCATTTTCTTTTGGATAATACCAAGCTCTTTTCCATTGACCTACATCTTCAAATTTTGCTCCATTATTTACATGCCATTTGTGAATTGGAGTAGTTCTTTTTACATCAAAAAAATCTTTTACGTGCCTACCGGCAATAGCTCCAAAAGTTACAGGAGTGAAAGGTAATCTAAAAGTAGTAGTCCCGAGTTTATGTATTGGGATATCGGATAATTTAGAAATAATACCTAGTGCATTTATATTACTGGTTTTACCCTGATCAGTTGCCATTCCAGTAGTAGTATATCTTTTTACATGTTCAATTGACTTATATCCCTCTTTAAGAGCTAGTTTTATATCTTTTGCCGTAACATCATTTTGAAAATCTACAAACATCTTAGTTTTTCCAAAATTTTGTTCTGAAGGAATTATCCAAAGATGCTTCATTCTGTCATAGAAAATTTTCTTTATTTTATAAGAATCAATATATTTTTTTGGTCCAATTTCTCCTTCAAATTTAGACAAAAACTTTGAAATATTTTCGTATGTTTCGTTTAAAATATTTTGTAGGTCAAAAGTACCACTACATGATCCTATTGATATTTCTTCTTGAAATGACTCATGAGGAATAAAAGTAGCATCAGATTCTCTAAAAATTAATTTTCCTTTTGATTGAGTAAACAAATGCACTGTAGGAGTCCAACCTCCAGACATACAAAGCAAATCGCATGGTATTTTCCCATATTTTTTTGTTATTTCATTTGTTTCTTCGCTAATTTTACTCACAAAAACTGATTTTATTTTTTTTCTTCCTATAGTGTTAGTTATTACATGATTAAATAAAATCTTAATTCCTATTGATTTAGCTTCTTCTACAAGATCACCTTTTGACTCATTCCGTAAATCAATAATAGTAATATTGTTTGAAGAATTTAAGTTGAAAAAATCAATTGCTGTTTGATATGCATAATCATTATTAGTAAAAAGAACTATATTCCTTCCAAGATTTATTTTACGGTTAGCATAATATCTTGCGCTGTGTGATAATAAAATACCTGGCCTATCATTATTATGAAAAGTTAAAGGACGTTCAATTGATCCTGTTGCAAGTATTACTTTTTTTGATCTTATTTTCCAAATAATTTGTCTTACATCAGAATAATCTAAATTTTGACAAGCCAACAAATAATTATGGTGCATATAAGCAAAAACACATGTATTTTTAACAATTCTTACATTAGGATATTTTTTCAAATTTGAATAAATTTCATTAAACAAATTTTTTGAAGCATCTTCATTTTTATTAGAAAGAATTTCTCCACCAAGATGAGGTTTTTGTTCTAATAATAAAACTTTTAGATTTTTTTGTGCAGCTAGTTCTGCTGAATATAAGCCACTGATTCCTCCTCCAACAACTAACACATCACAATGGTAATGAAAATGTTCATACTTATCTGGATCATCTTCAGTAGGTGATTTTCCTAATCCCGCGGCTCTTCTTATGAAGTATTCATATTGCTTCCAAAACTTAGGAGGCCACATAAACGTTTTGTAATAAAAACCAGCTGGAAAAAAAGGAGATAGAAAATCATTTATTGAACCAAAGTCAAAGTTTACATTTGGCCAATTATTTTGGGATTTGGCCACTAACCCTTCATAGATAATAATTTCTGTTGCTCTTACATTTGGCTCTGTTTTATTACCAGACTCTAACTGTATAATTGCGTTTGGTTCTTCACTTCCAGCACTAATTATACCTCTAGGTCTATGATATTTGAAACTTCTTCCAACTAAAAAAATATCATTTTCAAATAATGCTTCAGCTAAAGTACTGCCCTGACTTCCAAAATATTTTTTTCCATCAAAAGTAAAAGAAATTTTATTTGGCATAATTATTTTTTTTCAAAAGAGGTAGAAAAATTACCTGAACCAATTTTAGGCTCTCCTGATGGAGTTTTAGGATTGTTACCTTCCATATTAGGAGCAGGCTCTCCCATATTATAAACTCTCAAAATTTCATCAGTAGCTGTATTCCTTACTACGTTAAACCATCTTCTACATCCATTTGAATGATTCCACCTTTCAAATTGAATACCTTTTATATTTTTACGCATAAAAAGATAATCTGCCCATTGGTCATCGGTTAAATCTGGTGGATTTTTTGGACGAACTATATGTGCTTCTCCGCCACAACTGAATTCAGATTGATCTCTTTCACCACAATATGGACATTTAATCACAAACATATGTATTAATGAGCTACTGCTGCAGCACCGTGTTCATCTACTAATTCTCCACTTGAAAATCTATTAATAGTAAAAGGTGCGTTAAGTTCATGAGGTTGATCATTAGCAATAGTGTGTGCAAAAACCCATCCAGAACCAGGTGTTGCTTTAAAACCTCCCGTACCCCATCCACAATTAAAATACAAACCGTCTATATGGGTTTTGCTAACAATAGGACTTGCATCAGGGCATATATCAACAATTCCACCCCAGTGTCTTAACATTTTCATTCTTGAAAAAATTGGAAATAATTCAACAACAGCCATTACTGTGTCCTCAACTATATTAAAACCTCCTCGTTGAGTATATGAGTTATAACCATCTGTGCCGGCACCAATGACTAATTCACCTTTATCAGATTGTGAAACATAAGCATGAATCGTATTAGACATGACAACAGTATCTATAATTGGTTTTACAGGTTCTGAAACTAGAGCTTGCAAAGGCCTACTTTCTAAAGGCAATTTTATATTTGCCATATTTGCAATAACACTTGAATGACCTGCTGCAACTACACCAATTTTCTTTGAATTTATTTTACCTTTTGTTGTTTCAATTCCAGTAACTTTTCCATTAATTATATTTATATTTGTTACTTCACAATTTTGAATGATATCTACTCCCATAGCATCTGCACCTCTAGCATAACCCCATGCAACGGCATCATGTCTTGCAGTACCTCCACGACGTTGAAGGGTAGCTCCAAGAACAGGATATCTGATTTTAGAAGATGTATTTATGATAGGACAAAATTCTTTTACTTTTTTTGTATCTAACCATTCACAATCTATATCATTTAAACGATTAGCGTGCCATCTACGTTTTAGCTCTCTTACATCATGTAAAGTATGAGCAATATTCATTACTCCTCTTTGTGAAAACATTACATTGTAATTTAATTCTTGAGACATATTTTCCCAAAGTTTTAGCGCATGCTCATATAAAGCTGCACTTTGGTCCCATAAGTAATTTGATCTTATTATAGTGGTGTTTCTTCCAGTATTTCCACCACCTATCCATCCTTTTTCGACTACTGCTATATTTGTAATCCCATGATTTTTTGCAAGATAATAGGCTGTCGTTAGTCCATGACCACCACCACCAATTATTATAGCATCATATTCTTTTTTAATCTCAGGATTTTTCCAAGCTGGTTGCCAATTTTCATGATAAGTAATAGCATTTTTAATAAGCGAAAATAATGAATATCTTTTTGGTTTTTTATGCATAATTTAATGAATATAAATTTTATAGCAGTTTTAGAAAAGACCTTCAATTTCTCCGTTATCATTAAGACGAATGGAATTTGCTGCAGGTACACTAGGTAATCCAGGCATAGTCATGATTTCTCCACAAACAACCACAATGAATTCAGCTCCACTTGAGAGTCTAACTTCTCGTATTGGAATACTATGTCCAGAAGGAGCGCCTTTTGATGTAGGATCAGTTGAAAAACTATATTGAGTTTTTGCAACACAAATGGGAAATTCTCCATAGCCATTATCTTCAAATAGTTTTAGTTGATCTCTTATCTTTTTATCAGCTATGATATCTTGAGCATCATATATTTCTTTAGCTATTTTTTCTATTTTATCAAATAATGACATTTTGTCTTCATATAGACATTTAAATGAATTATCTTGTTCAGTTAGATTTACTATTTCATTGGCAAGTTCAATAGTTCCTTCACCACCTTTTGACCAATGCTTACAAATAACTGCTTTAACATCTATTTTCTTACATTCATCTTGAAGAGTTTTCATTTCATTATCTGTATCAGCTACAAAATGATTAATAGCAACAATAACTGGCAGGCCAAATTTTCTTATATTATTTACATGTCGACTAAGATTAGAAAAACCTTCTTTAACAGCAAGAATATTTTCTTTATTCAAATTTTCTTTTGATATTCCACCATGCATTTTTAAAGCTCTTATTGTA